>FLNY01002492.1_pt1 | contig 10391 bp, 7 predicted proteins | sample 1140381 | NCBI WGS metagenome assembly FLNY01 (sample SAMEA3878172, study PRJEB12797) | bioreactor metagenome | biome: Moose rumen | place: Sweden | collected 2011-10
AGCCCCCTGCAGTACCAGGACGGGTACCAACAGCTTGATGACCAATTCTCCAAGATTCTTCGCTCCGCTCAGAATGACATTCGCTCCGCTCAGAATGACATTCGCTCCGCTCAGAATGACTCCTGTCATCCTGAGGCCGAAGGCCGAAGGATCTGTGCGGTCGGCCACATTATGGCGGCGCACTGGCTGGTGCGGGTGGCGGCGCTCCGGAAAATCGGCCCGTTCGGCGAATTGTTCCCTTATTACGGGCAGGACGACGACTGGTGCCACCGGGCCCGGTATCACGGATTTAAGATAGGCGTTGTGCCCGAGGCCCGCGCCGTGCACGACCGGGCCCTTCGTCAGGAGTCCCTGGAGCGGGTCATCGACCGGAATTACAGGGTAGGATCCCTGGTGCGCCTGTGCGACATCAACCGCCCCCTTTGGGAACGCTTCCTGTTTGTCTGTCTCTTTACGGCGGTGAAGGCCGTCAAGTACGGCAGCCTCCTGCCTTTCAAGCACTTTGGCCGTCTCTGCCGCATGCTTCCCCAGGTCCGCGCCCACCGGCGGGCGGCCCGGCTGCCACATTGACAGGCTCCCCCTTCCGGGAACGGTATTTGTTTAATCCGCCTAAAATCATTAACTTTGTAAGATTAAACGAATACATGTTTTATGGCAGTAGCAGACGTACTTAAGAAATTGTTTGGCAGCAAGAGCGACAGGGACATGAAGTCCATCCGTCCCATTGTGGACCAGATCCTCAAGCTGTATCCGGATATAGACCAGCTCTCCAACGACCAGCTCCGCGCCCGCAGCGCGGCCATCCGCGAAAAGATTGCCGCGGTGGAAAAGCCTTTCGAAGACCGCATCGCCCAAATCAGGCTGGAACTGGAAAAGGACATTCCCGTATCGGAGAAGGAAGCCCTGGCCACAGAGAGCGACCGCCTGGTGAAAGACGAGGACGAGGCCATCGAGAAGGTGCTCACGGAAGTGCTTCCGGAGACCTTCGCCATCGTCAAGTCCACCGCCCGGCGCTTTGCGCAGAGCGAGACCATCGAAGTGACGGCCTCGGCCTTCGACAAGGACCTGGCGGCCCGGGGGGCCGATTTCGTGGAGATTGCCGGCGAAAACGCCCGCTGGCACAACCACTGGATGGCCGGCGGCAACGAGATTACCTGGGACATGGTGCACTACGACGTGCAGCTCATCGGCGGTATCGTCCTGCACCAGGGCAAGATTGCCGAAATGGCCACCGGCGAGGGCAAGACCCTGGTGGCCACCCTGCCGGTGTTCCTGAACGCCCTGGCGGGCAAGGGGGTGCATGTGGTCACCGTGAACGACTACCTGTCCAAGCGTGACAGTGAGTGGATGGGCCCGCTGTACCAGTTCCATGGCCTTTCCGTGGACTGCATCGACAAGCACCAGCCCAATTCGGACGCCCGCAAGAAGGCCTACGAGTGCGACATCACCTTCGGCACCAACAACGAGTTCGGCTTCGACTACCTGCGGGACAACATGGCTGTGCGCCAGTCGGACCTGGTCCAGCGCAAGCACCACTTCGCCATCGTGGACGAGGTGGACTCCGTCCTCATTGACGACGCCCGCACCCCGCTCATCATTTCCGGCCCCATGTCCAAGGCCTCCGGGGACGAGCAGTTCATGGAATACCGGCCCTACGTGGAAAGCCTGTACAACAAGCAGCGCGCCCTGATTACCCAAACCCTGAACGAGGCCAAGCGCCTCATCGCCGCGGGAGACGAAAAGGAGGGCGGCAAACTCCTCTTCCGCTGCCACAAGGGTCTGCCCAAATACCAGCCCCTCATCAAGTTCCTCTCCGAACCCGGCATGAAACAGCTCATGCAGAAGACGGAGGCCTATTACCTGCAGGACAACGAACGGGAGATGCCCCAGGTCACCGACGAACTGTACTTTGTCATCAACGAAGTGCTTAACACGGTGGACATGACCGACAAGGGCCACGACGCCCTGGCCGGCAGCGTGAGCGACCCCAACTTCTTCGTGCTCCCGGACATGGGAAGCGCCATTGCCGAAATCACCCACTCCTCCCTGACGGCCCAGGAAAAGGCCGAGAAGAAGGACGCCCTCATGGAGGACTTCTCCCTCAAGAGCGAGCGCGTGCACACCGTGATCCAGCTCCTGAAGGCCTACGCCATGTTCACCAAGGACATCGACTACGTGATTGTGGAGGGCAAGGTGAAGATTGTGGACGAGAGCACCGGCCGTATCATGGAGGGGCGGCGCTGGAGCGACGGCCTGCACCAGGCCGTGGAGGCCAAGGAAAACGTGAAGGTGGAAGCCGCCACGCAGACCTTCGCCACCGTCACCCTCCAGAACTACTTCCGCATGTACCACAAGCTGGCGGGCATGACCGGTACCGCAGAGACGGAGGCCGGCGAGTTCTGGGACATCTACAAGCTGGACGTGGTGGTGATCCCCACCAACCGGCCCGTCATCCGGGACGACCAGGACGATGTCATTTACAAGACCAAGAAGGCCAAATACGCCGCCGTCATAGACAAGGTGGTGGAACTCTCCAATGCCGGAAGGCCCTGTCTGGTGGGTACCACCGATGTGGAGACCAGTGAGCTGCTGGCCCGCATGATGCGCATGCGGGGCCTTCGTCCCAACGTGCTCAACGCCAAGGAGCACGCCCGGGAGGCCGAGATTGTGGCCCAGGCCGGCCAGAGCGGCAAGGTGACCATCGCCACCAACATGGCGGGCCGTGGTACGGATATCAAGCTTTCCCCGGAGGTGAAGGCGGCGGGCGGCCTGGCCATCATCGGCACCACCCGCCACGACTCCCGCCGGGTGGACCGTCAGCTCCGCGGCCGTGCCGGACGTCAGGGAGACCCGGGCAGTTCCTGTTTCTACATTTCCCTGGAAGACGACCTCATGCGCAAATTCGGCAGCGAGCGCATTGCCGGCGTGGTGGACCGCCTGGGCATGGAAGACAACGAGGCCCTGGTGAGCGGGATGCTGTCCAAGAGCATCGAAGGCGCCCAGAAGAAGGTGGAAGAGAACCACTTCGGCTACCGCAAGCGTACGCTCGAATACGACGACGTAATGAACTACCAGCGGGAAGCCATCTATGCCCGCCGCCGCAACGCCCTTTCCGGAGAACGCATAGAGATAGACGTGCAGAACATGATGCAGGATACCGCCAACATCCTGGCCCAGCAGTCGGAGGGCATGCCGTACGAAGCCTTCGAGGAATTCGTGATAGGGAAGCTGTCCATCGACCTGGGTTTCGACGCCGCCTTCTATGCCGATGCCAAGCAGGCGGAGGTGGCCGAAAAGCTGTCGGCCCACATGCAGGAGGTCTATGACCGCCGCATGGAAACCATGATCCAGCGGGTGAACCCCATCATCAAGACGGTCTATGAGAAGCAGGGGTCCCAGTACGAGAACATAGCCATTCCCATCTCCGACGGCCGGCGCCAGCTCACCCTGAGCGTGAACCTGAAGAAGGCCTACGAGAGCGAGAGCCGGGAAATTGCCAAGGCCCTGAGCCGCAACATCATCCTCTACCACATAGACGAGTACTGGAAGCAGCACCTAAGGGACATGGACGACCTGCGTCAGAGCGTGCAGAACGCCGCCTACGAGCAGAAAGACCCGCTGGTGGTGTACAAACTGGAAAGCTACAACCTGTTCAGCGACATGCTGGAACAGCTGAACGAGGCGGTGCTCACCTTCCTGCTGCGCGCGTTCATCCCGCTCCGCGACGCCGCCGACGCCCGCGAGGCCCGTCCCGCCCAGCAGCCCAACCGCAACCTGCAGCAGATGCGGCGCACAGACCCTTCCCAGCTCTCCACCAACGGCGAGCAGCAGGCCCGCACCCCCGTGCGCGTGGACAAGCGGGTGGGACGCAACGACCCCTGCCCCTGCGGCAGCGGCCTCAAATACAAGAACTGCCACGGCAAAGGCGTGGTTTAATCCTGTCATTCTGAACGTCCAACTGTCATTCTGAACGTGCAACTGTCATGCTGAACGTGCAACTGTCATTCTGAACGTCCAACTGTCATTCTGAACGAAGTGAAGAATCTATGGCTACGAAAATGGAAAATACTGTAAATGTCAACGAGGTGAGCCGCATTTCGGCGGGCACCCTCTTCAAAGGAGAAATCCAGGCCCCCGGAGACATCCGGATAGACGGTTCCCTGGACGGAAAGCTTGTCTCCAAGGGACGTGTCGTGGTGGGGGAGAAGGCCTCCCTGACGGGCACCGTCATCTGCCAGAACATGGACTTCTGCGGCACCATGAAGGGCAATTTCTACGTGAAGGACACCCTGAACCTGAAAGCCGGCTGCACCGTGGAAGGAGACATCCACATCAAACGCCTCCAGGTGGAACTGGGCGCCCGTTTCAACGGGAGCTGCCACATGCTGGAAGACGCCGAGTTTGAAAAACTGACGGGAACCGCCGCCGCGGAACCCGTGAAAAAACAATAACGCCCGCAGCCATGAAGAGATTCCTGTTCCCCCTGCTGCTGGGAGCCTTGCTCCTGGTGGTTTCCTGCGGCCCGGAAAAAACGGCCTGGACAGACCGTCCCGTCAACGGGAAAGCCCTTGTGGAATGGTCTTTCAGCAAGGACGGCGTTTCCTGGGAAACGGTGCAGATTCCCCATTCCTACAATGCCCGGGACGGACATTCCCCGTCTTATTACCGGGGTACGGCCCGTTACAGGACCACCCTGCCCGCGGCGAAGGAGCCCCGCTACCTGCTGTTCGAGGGTGCAGCCCAAAGTGCGCAGGTGTTCCTGAACGGGGAGCTCCTGAAAGCGCACAGCGGCGGCTATACGCCCTTCTGGGTGGACCTGACGGGCAAGCTCACCGCCCGGAAGAACCAGTTGGAGGTCATCTGCGACAATGCCGAAGACCTGGACCGGATTCCGCTCACGTCGGACTTTAACAAGAACGGCGGCCTGCACAATCCGGTGTGGCTGCTGGAATGTCCGCCCGTGCACCTGTCGCCGGACGCCTTCGGCCTGTACCGCCTGCATGTCTCTCCCCTGGAGGTCTCCGACGAAAGGGCCCTGGGCCGTGCCGAAACCCGCATCTGCAATGCTTCCGGCGCCGGCGCGGAAGTCCCGGTGAAGTGGACCCTCAGCGATGCCGAAGGGGCCGAAGTGCTTAGCTTCAGCCAGACGGTCTCCGTCCCCGGCGGAGAATGGGCCGACGTGGCCTGGGACTTCACCCTGGAGCAGCCGCACCTGTGGAACGGCAAGCCGGACCCGTATCTGTATACCGTGTCCGTGCAGGCCGGACAGGACCGCGCCTGCACCGAGGTGGGCTTCCGCTACTACCGGATGGACCTGGTGAAGGGCTTCCAGCTCAACGGCAAGTCCTACCCGCTCCGGGGCGTCAGCATGCACCAGGACAAGGACGGCAAGGCATCGGCCCTCTCCCAGGCCGATTTCGACGCCGACTATGAGACCATCCGGGACCTGGGCGCCAACTTCCTGCGCCTGGCCCACTACCCGCACAACGACTATGCCTTCCGTCTCTGCGACCGGATGGGCATCATTGTGCAGACGGAGATTCCCTGGGTGAACAACTGCGGGGAAAATGCCTCCGAGGCCTATTTCGACAACATTTTCCAGCAAATGGAAGAGATGGTTACTTCTCTGTACAACCACCCCTCCATCTGCTTCTGGGGCATGTGGAACGAGCTGGACAGCTGGGGCAACGTGGACGGAAAGCTGCAGGGCAGGCTGGATGCGCGCCGGGTGGTGGACCAGACGGCCCGCCTGTACGACTTCACCAAGCAGCTGGATCCCTACCGCCTGGTGGGCCTCACCGACGACTCCATGTTCCAGCGGGACTACTATACGGAGCTCAAGGCCGACTATTATTCGGAGAACCGCTACCACGGCTGGTACTACAATTACGGCAAATTCTGGGGCCTGGCCGACGACATCGAGTGGATCCAGAAGAACATGGGCATCGTGAACTTGTCGGAATACGGCGTGGGCATCAACCCCTATTGCCACACCTGGAAGCAGGAGGCCATTGTCCGCGACCCGTCGGATTCCCTGCACCTGGAGGAATACGGCAACCTGGCCCACGAAGCCTTCGCCCAGCAGATTGCCCAGGCGCCTTTCCTGAACTTCACCTCCCTGTGGGTAATGTTCGACTTTGCCGTGGCCAGCCGGCAGGAGGGCTTCGTGGACTGCGACAACGGGTATGCCTTCATCTATAACGACAAGCGCAAGTTCACCAACGACAAGGGCCTGGTAACCCGGGACCGCAAGGTGAAAAAGGATGTGTACTACCTGTACAAGGCGTGGTGGAACAAGGACGAGGAAACCGTGCACATTGCCAACCGGCGGCTCAAGTACTGTCCGCCTTCGCTGGACTTCCAGCTGACGGTCTATTCCAACGCCCCTTCCCTGACGGTCTATTGCGGCGGTCAGGCCATTCGCGGGGCGGCCTATACGGGCGAACCCACCGGCGTCATCTGGAAGTTCCCGGTACGCATGGGAGAAACCACCACCACCTTCCGCGTGGAATCACCCAACGGCACCAGCGACGAAATAACCCTGGAACCCGTCACCAGCATTGTCTTCCCGATGTTCTGAGGCCCCCGCGTATTACCGGACCTTGGAGTCGCAATACCAGCAGCGCAGCGTTCCGCCTTCCGTGCGGCGGAAGCGGTGCGGGGCGTGCTCGTTGTTGCAGATGCATTTCCGGTTGCCGCAGCGCAGGGTGGGGTCTTCCACCGGCTGCTCGGCCGAGGGCATGGCGTGGGCCGGATCGTCCTTCCATTCCAACAGTTTGGTAATGAGGGCCATGCGCACGAACTTGCCGTTCTCCACCTGGCGGAAATAGGCGGCCCGCGGGTCGTTGTCCACCTCGGTCAGAATTTCGTTCACCCGCGGCAGGGGATGCAGGATGGCCATTTTCTCCCGGGCCGTGGCCAGGCGGGCGGCGTCCAGCACGAAACTGTCCTTCACCCGGTCGAACTCGTCCTGGTCCAGGAACCGTTCCTGCTGGACCCGTGTCATGTACAGCACGTCCAGCTCCGGCATCACCTCTTCCATGGTGGCCACCTCCTTGTAGCGGATGCCCAGCCGGTCGCACACGTCCTGCTTGATGTAGTCCGGCAGCTTGAGCTCGTCCGGGGCGATGAGCACCACCCGGATGTCGCGGTAGCGGGACAGCGCCTTGATGAGGGAATGGACCGTGCGGCCGAACTTCAGGTCTCCGCAGAAGCCGATGGTGATGCCGTCGATGTGTCCCAGTTCCCGCTTGATGGTGAGCAGGTCCGTGAGTGTCTGGGTGGGGTGGCTGTGGGAGCCGTCCCCGGCGTTGATGATGGGGACGCGGGACACCTCCGAGGCGTACAGCTGCGCCCCTTCGATGTGATGCCGCATGGCAATCACATCGGCAAAGCAGCCCACCACGCGCACGGTGTCCTGGACGGTCTCTCCCTTGCTCACGGAGGTGTTCTTGGCGTCGGAGAAGCCCAGGACGTTGCCGCCCAGCTCCATCATGGCCGAGGTGAAACTGAGCCGGGTGCGGGTGCTGGGCTCATAGAAGAGCGTGGCCAGCTTCCGGTGCGCCTGGGATTCCTGGTACTGTTCCCGGTGGGCGATGATGTCTTCGGCCAGGGCGATGATCTGGTCCAGTTCCTCCTTGGTGAGGTCCATGGGGTCGATGAGATGTTTCATAGGATGGGCTTGATAAGTTATTGATTGTCTGCTGTCTGCCAGCTTTGGTCCGAAGGGTTGTCGCGGAAGGCCAGGATGCGTTTCTGCCAGGCCGGGGCAATGCGGCCTTCCTGGACCGCCACCTCTACCAGCACATCCAGCTTGCACAGGGAGTGGTTCTGGACACCCGCCTCCGCCAGGCGATCCAGCCCCCGCTGCATGCCGTAGGTGAAGATGCTCACGATGCCCAGTACCTGGGCGCCGGCTTCCCGGAGGGCTTCCACCACCCCGATGACGCTGCCGCCGGTAGAGATGAGGTCTTCCACCACCACGACCCGCGTCCCGGGCTCCATCCGCCCTTCAATGCGGTTGGTGCGCCCGTGGGTTTTGGCTTCGCTGCGCACGTACCCCATGGGCAGGCCCAGCAGGGTGGCGGTGATGGCGGCGTGGGCGATGCCGGCGGTAGCGGTGCCCATGAGCATCTCGCAGCCGGGATAATGGCGCCGCACCAGCTCGGCCAGGCCGGCTTCCACGCGCTTGCGCACCGCCGGTGCCGACAGGATGAGCCGGTTGTCACAATAAATGGGGCTCTGGATGCCGCTGGCCCAGGTAAAGGGCTGCTCCGGGCGCAGGAAAACGGCGCCGACGGAAAGGAGGTCTTTGGCAAGGGTTCGTTCCATATCTTTTTGCTAGACAAATTCTTCCAAACAACGTTCGTAGGCGGCCACCGGGTCTTCGGCACCCGTAATGGGCCGGCCCACCACCAGGTAATCCGCCCCCAGTTCCCGGGCCCGGGCGGGGGTTGTGATGCGCACCTGGTCGTCGGCCGCCGCATCGGCGAAGCGGATGCCCGGGGTGACGGTGAGGAAATCCGGGCCGCAGGCGGCTTTCACCCCTCCGGCCTCCAGGGGAGAGCAGACCACCCCGTCCAGTCCCGCGGCACAGGCATTGGCGGCATACCGGACGATGGTCTCGTCCATGCCGGCTCCTATGAGCAGTTCCTGCCGCAGGGCCTCCGGGGAGGTGGAGGTGAGCTGGGTGACGGCCACCAGGAGCGGCCTGCTGCCGTCGGACCTGGTAAGGCCTTCCAGGGCGGCGCGCATCATGGCCCCGGTTCCGGCGGCGTGCACGTTCACCATGTCCACGTCCAGGGCCTGCAGCACCCGCATGGTCTTTTTTACGGTGTTGGGGATGTCGTGCAGTTTCAGGTCCAGGAAAATCCGGTGGCCGCGGTCCTTGATTTCCCGCACCACCGCCGGTCCGGCCCCGTAAAAGAGTTCCATCCCAATTTTCACGAAGGGTTTCCGCCCGCCTGGAAAGCGGTCCAGGAAGGCCAGGGTGGTTTCCCGGCAGGGGAAATCACAGGCTATGATGACGTCTCGGTTCATACGCATCCGATTATTTCTTGCAGGGAAGTGATGTGCAGCTGTTCCATCACCTCCGGGAGTCCGGCCACGATTTCCGGGCAGGCGTAGGGGTTCCGGAGGTTTTCGGCGCCCACCTGCACGGCCGTGGCGCCGGCCATCATCATTTCCACCACGTCCCGGGCGCAGGACACCCCGCCGCAGCCCATCACCGGAATCCGGCAGGCGTGGGCCACCTGGTGCACCATCCGCAGGGCGATGGGGAAGATGGCCTTCCCGGAAAAGCCGCCGGTGGTGTTCGCCAGCACCGGCGTGCGGCGGGCGATGTCGATCCGCATGCCCAGGAAGGTGTTCACCAGGGTGAGCCCGTCGGCCCCGGCGTCCTCGCAGGCGCGGGCAATTTCCACGATGTCCGTCACGTTGGGGCTCAGTTTCAGGAAAACGGGCTTGCGGCTCGCTTCCCGCACGGTCCGGGTCACCTCCGCTGCCGAACGGGCCTCCGTGCCGAAGGCCATGCCCCCCTTGTGCACGTTGGGGCAGGAGATGTTCACTTCTATGAGGTCGATGCCCGCGCAGGCGTCGGCCCGCTCGCAGCAGCTGCGGTATTCCTCCAGCGAGAAGCCGCTGATGTTGGCGATGACGACGCCCCCGTACAGCTTCCGCAGGGCGGGGACTTTTTCGCTTACCAGCGCTTCGATGCCGGGATTCTGGAGCCCCACGGCGTTGAGCAGGCCTCCTTCGCATTCGGCGATGCGCGGGGTGGGATTGCCGTAGCGCGGCTCCCGGGTGGTCCCCTTGAGGGCGATGCCGCCCAGCAGGTTCAGATCCAGGGCCCCGGCCAGCTCCACGCCGAAGCCGAAGGTGCCGCTGGCGGGTATGACGGGATTCCGCAGCGTCTGTCCGCAGAGCGTTACCGAAAGGTCTTTTACCATAGGATGTCCTCCTTCTTGAACACGGGGCCGTCGGCGCAGACCCGCCGGGGCCCGTGCACGGTGGGGATGCTGCAGCCGTAACAGAAGCCCGCCCCGCAGCCCATCCGTTCTTCCAGCGAGGCTTCGCCGGGGCCTTCCAGGAGCTGGCAGACGGCCTTCATCATGGCCATGGGACCGCAGGTATAGAAATAGTCATAGTCCGGGGCCAGGGAGCGGATGGCGTCGGTTACCAGCCCTTTCACGCCGGCCGAACCGTCCAGGGTGGCCACGGCCACGCGGTCGCAGACGGCGCCGAACGCATCGGTGAGCATCACGTCCCCGGCGCTGCTGAAGCCCAGGACGGCGGTCACTTCCTTGCCCTGCCGCTTCAGCTTTCGGGCCAGCAGATACAGCGGCGGGGTACCCAGGCCGCCGCCCACCAGCAGCGCCCGCCGGCGGCACGCT
>FLNY01002001.1_pt1 | contig 10382 bp, 6 predicted proteins | sample 1140381 | NCBI WGS metagenome assembly FLNY01 (sample SAMEA3878172, study PRJEB12797) | bioreactor metagenome | biome: Moose rumen | place: Sweden | collected 2011-10
ATCAAAACGGCATCAACACCGTAGGCTATTCCTTTGGCTTGTTCCCCAATCGTCGTGTTGAAGTCCATTGATTGGTTGATTCCGACGACTTCTCCCCTAAAATTGACAATAGGACCACCGCTATCGCCATGGTTGGCAGGAATATTATGCGTCAAATACCCTTCGTTGTAATGGCTTAATATGCCAGTTTGAAAATTGCATTTCGGATCGCCCAAAGGACATCCGATTTTGGCAATGGCTTCACCGTCCTTTTCATGCTGTTTGATTAAAGGCATGTAGCGCACTTTCTCGCCGTTGTCTAATTGGACTTGAAAGACCGTAAAATCAATTCTGTTGTTTTCACCTGCTTTTCCCGTAAACAACACCCTATTGATTCTTCGATAATTTGAAAAATTCACATTTCCATCGTCATCAAAGAAAAAAATCACCGCCTCATTGCTGCCATCATAAACATGGTTGTTGGTAAGCGCCAAACCGTTGTCATTAATAAAGAAACCAGTACCCAAACTTTCATCTTCGCTATATATCATGAAAGTGGCTGGCTTCATGTAGGTCAACAGTTCCGTTGATGTCATCGCAGGATGTGGCGTGTCGCCATATGCGTACTTCCTGAATTGCTCAATCGAGTCTTTTACAAATGTTTGGTTTAGTTCTGCAATTCGATTCGTAAGCATTTTCCCAGTCACACAATAACCCTCTCCCTTCACTTTTACATAAGCACGCACCTGTGTCATGTAGGTGTTGATATACTGAGGTTGTTTTGAGTCAGACACCACAACTATAGTTTCACCTTTTACTTGCTTTTCCAGGTAGTTTTTCGTGTGTTCTGACGGCTTAATCCCTAATATTTCAACTTTGAGGCCGTTTTGTAACTCGATTTGGTTGCCAGTTAATACTTTTTGGACTTTGCTTTGAATGCCATCCACCTTGATTTTGCTTGCTGGTTTTCTTCCGCATCCTGAAAAGCACAATGAAAATGCCAATGTCAGAATGAGACAAAGAGATTGCTTTGCGTTTCTCATATTATTCGAATTTGATGGTTTGTTTTTCTGTGATTTTAAGTATGTCGTTTTCTTTTCGTAATGTTCCTTTTTTAATCACAACTATTTTGGTTGCATTGGGAGGAACCACATCATAAACAGACGAATCAGTAATCAAAGGATTGAAAGCGGACAGCAATTCTTGTTGGATTTCATTGTTTTCGACTGTTTCATATTGACCATCTTGTCCATTAACCAATGTAATTCTAAAGGCACAGCCCGTTTCATTTTCCTTCAAATTGGCCAACCTGAATCCCAAAGGATTCAAGGAATCAACCATTTCTGAGTAGATTGTTTTTACATAAGGCTTTGCGTGACTTTTTGCAATGCCGTTTTCTTTGACTTCAAAGGATCCCACTATTTTATTTATGGCTTCAACAGCTTCTTGAAGCAACCCCACTTGGTCAATCAATTCAACCACATTTTCATTCAATTGTCTGGCCTGCGTTCCCAGTTTGTCAACATGTTCTTGTGTGTCCGATGACATTTGCCTTAAGATGGTTTCCATACTCTTTTTGTTCAATTCGGCGTTGCCAATGATGGTTTCGGTTGCATGGTGTATTTCTTCTCTCAGCGGATTAAGCGAATCGTCGACCACTTTCTTCATTTTGGATTTCACATTCAATCTGGAAGAAAAACGCTCTGCAAACTTTGGCTTTTCTGCATTTGCATCACCATCAGTTTCTTTGCGAGACCTTTTCATCCCAATATACACCAATACTGCACCAGCAATCAACACAATCGCCAATATCAATAGCACTATTTCCATTGTACAATTAATTTGTGATTTGAATCAACAAGGTATGAGTCCCCGTCTTTGATGAGTTTTCCGTCAATTACTGGCACCAACATTGAGCCACCTCCTTGTGATGGTTGAATGGAAATACACTTTTCGAATGAAGGTAAGGCCCCAATGATTTCCCTGCGGATGTTGTCATTGTTGACAATCGTGTAATAATACACGCCATCCTTCGAATAAATCCTGAAAATGCCATCATTTATGCCGCCAATCTTGAAGGAATTGCTTTCAGGGAGGTAGTTAACTATTTCTGTGTCAATGAAATTGGAGGCAGACTTTTCATGAGGAGTAAATGTTTGTGCTGGATTTGTTTGTGCTGGATTTGAAAGCACGGATTGCAATGTGCTCATTTGCCCTTTAAGACCTTGAAACTCCTTATTCAAGCCATTCAAGTTGCTATTTATAGTGGCAAACTGGGTTTCGATAAAATCCTTTAATGCTTTATCGGAGGTCTGTACATTTCTTCCATTGCTTTGGACGTTTTGCATGGTGCTGTTTAGTTGCTTGTATGATTTCTTCAATTCCTTATGCCTTTTGTTGAGCATGACATAAGAAACAATCAAATAGGCAATTATGAGTAGCAAAACGAATGTTAGTATTACTAAGACATAAAACATGGTTTTGGATTGGGGTGAATCATTCTCCTTATTAGATAGGGTTGAAACGTTAGTGGTTCCATTTTGTTCTGTATTTACAATATTCCCTTCTTGTGAAGCCGTTACGGTAATGTTGTTCCCCTTTTCTTCATTTATTTTCTTTGTAATAGCAACGGTAAATATTTTTTGTGTATCAGGACTCCAATCTGTATAATTCACACGATTTTTATTCGTTTTTATTTCGCTCTTCGCACAGTAAAAAGTCAACGTACAATCTTCCAATTCAGAGTACGTGATGCAAATCTGTGCATGCCCTTGATCATCTAATGAATTTTTTTGAAAATCGACACCATTGTGGGGGCTATTTTGGTTTAAGTTTTCTGTTCTTGTCTTAAATAAGTCAGACTTTACCTTATTTGAGGTTCCAACGCCGCCTTTTTCCAGATTCCCATAAACGTTCACTCCTTCTGGGGCAAACTCTTCTACATTAATTGTGCAGTCGCCACTTACGGTGATAGTCGTTTTGTCGTAGCTTATTTCATAGAGCTTTTCTTGTTGTGCATAAACGTTTTTTGCAAAGACTACAGCAAGCAAAGCAATAATAATTGTTCTCGTTTTCATGGTATTACTGATTTTTCAATGGGATGCGCCGTCTCAAACACGGCGCATCCCCCATTTGTTTGTGTTACTGATACTTATCGTAGTTCCTTGACAACTCAATCAAGGCATTCTTCAATGGCCAGAAGAACAGGGTTTCGACCAAGTTCAATTGGTCAAACTGGGCGGGAATGCTTGCTGACATTGTGGTGAAGCTGGCTTCACCTTTTGTCAACAAGTCTGTGATTAGCTCTTCAGAAATCGTAAGTCCATGTTGGTTAAACAAGAAATTACGGAAATCCTTCTCATTCAAGGTGCCAACAAAGTGCTTGAACTCATCCAAAGCCTTTTTTCTGACAACACCGTCAGCGTTTTTCACGTCGGAATACATGATTGCATCTGTAGTGTCAAATCCATAGTCTGAAACCTGGTTTAAAAGATTTGCTTGGATGGCGTAGTTCTGGTTAGCAAAATTAAGTCCTTGCAGCACTCCTTTTGCCGTAATCTCCTTAACATCTGTGTTACCGGCATTGATGATTTGGAAGTCTCTGGGCACGTTTTGTCCTGTGTATTTTTCCAACAACAACTTGGTGATACTCCTGATTCCATCATTTGCGGAAATCAGGCTGATGTATTTGCTGCCCATGCCTGTAAAGGAAATCTTCTCAGGTATCGCGATTTGAAGTTTCTTTATCAGACGAGCCACATTATACATAACAGCGGCATAATGGATAAAGACAAGGCTCCATAGATTGCGTTGTCCTCTTATCTTGGCCGATGTTTCAAACATGCTCTCATATTTGAAAAGATAACTCATAATATCCGCCGACGAGCTTGCAAGCCCTTGCCTCAAAGCTGTAAGAGGATTAAGTATTTCTTGCTGATATACCCCATTCGCCTCATCAATTAGGCTTGTGACATAAGCAACGAACCCATTGCTTGCCGCTTGATTGTTGAGAATCTGGATGCCATCGCCCCAAAGGTCGTCACCCGCGAACTTGGCTGATGAATAATAGGCGCTCTGTATCATGCCATGTATGTCCTTGTTGACAAATAGCAAGTCGTTGGTGCCACCTCCAATATCAATGTTCAGATAACTAGCACCGCCAATTTGCGCAGCCATACAATTGTATGGGGCAATTGATTCACTGAATTGCGGCCCATAGTGCAATGTGCAGTTTTGAAGTTGCAACTCGTTTATGGCCCATTGCCATAAATTAATCAGTAATTGTTGGTCTTTCATTGATTGAGGGAAAGTAAGATAAACATCAAATGTGTCACCACCATCATTCAATAACGATTCATTCTTCATCATCCAAAGTGTTTGCAGGAAATAGTATTTGATGCGATTGGTATGATGCTGGTTACCAGGGTTGTCTTCCAATAACCATTTGAGACCTGTTTTGTATTGGAACTCTCCATTAGGCACTTGCGGTTCGCGCATCATATTGAACCCTATGGAGATTGTTCCGAACAACTCTGGTTGCCGTGCCTCAAAATTCGGCACTTCACAAGTGGCGGTACGTGCTGGATAGGAGATGTCAAATCCCTTGCCTAAACCCACGGGAGCAAATTCGCGTTGTATAAACGGCTTCATGATGTACATGGCGTTTTTATCCAATTTTGGATCATTCAATAGCACCGTTTGTTGGTCTTGTTCGCCAATTTCAAATGATTCAGGCAGCCTTGCTGCGTTTGTGGCATGTGCAACGTATGTGTTCGACGTGCCAAAATCCACGGCAAAATCATAATGGTTTGTGGGATTTGCCATATTGACCTCAACCATCTTGGGAATGATCATACCTTTTACATCCACGTTATTCCTGTTCACAACAACTTCCACCATATCGAACCCTTCCTTTATCAGGTAGTATTCTGTTTGCTTTATTAGTTGTTGTCTAGGAGTGCGTTCAACTGAAGTTGCATTAATCATTCCATTGATTTCGTCTATTGAAACGAACCCAAGCCTTGTGTCATTGCCACAATTCATCACGCTATACCTGTTCAGTTGCTGATTGTCGCAACGATAGAATGGGAAGAAACCAACAATAAACTCGGATTCAACAATGTCTGTGCCTTGGTATGTCCTTTTTAATTCAATAGAGTGGTATGTTTGATCCTTGATTGGCACATTAATGGTGACAGTAACGCTGTTGTTCTGGGATTCAATCTCAACCAGTTTTTTTTCTGCACCCTGATAGGCTGACTCGGAAATATCATTGATGTTAAAGTATTTGAAAAACGTCCGCTTTAAAGGGAGCAGGTATTGCGTATCTCCAGCCGATGCCGTGACAAACCTATCTTTGTTTATCCTATAGGGCAATTTTATGATTTTATCTTCAAGAAAATCGCTCCATATCAAGAAAGGATACTTCACGCCGGAATCACCCGGAGCGATACGGTTGTGCATTTCGGTTGTTCTAACAACTGCCTCGTTGATTCTACAGGTTTGTGCATCCCATGTTGAAGTCCCGATATATTTCACATTCGGCAAGCCGTTGTTGTTCAGTGCTAACGGGGTTCTCAATGTTATGGGTTGTCCTGCGCTTGTCAAATAGTTTGCATAACGATTCGATTTAGGTACAATCTCATAGTCGCTTACTGGCTCGATGTTTTGGTAACACAACGGAATGACAGCAGAAATCACATCAGCTCCGTTCTCGTCTTTAATTCGGGAATACTTGGCCAAAAACGCAGCGGGATTGTTTCCCATGGCCATAACTTCTGGCCTTTGGACATCATTATTCCACATGGTAGTGAGATACTTGTTGAACGACTGAGCTTGATTTTCCAATTGAATCGAATAAGCCATGCGAAGCGAATAAAGCATATCCTTGAATTGGTCATCCCTACTCTGCAATGATTCAACATTGTCTTCAGTAAACATCGGTCTCCCATTTACCCTGTTAAATCTAAAACTGTTTTCCCTCACAATTCTTTTCCAATTGGGTGAAGTGAAAGCAAGCGTAAAGGGAGAAGTTCCACCAATAAGATATTCCTTTTCCGTCAATGCGCTCAGTGGAGAAGATGCTTTCCAGTAAAAAAGATAAATGTCATTCAAAGGACGACCTTTAACTTCATCTTCCAATACTTTTGCCAGTTTCCGATGTTTGTCATTGCCATCATTACGCAAGTTTTGGATTTGGTCAGCCGCATTCCAATGCTTGATGACCAGTTTTGGATCGTTTCCATGTTGAAACAGAAATTCGAGCATATCCAGACATTCAGAAATCAATCGGGTATCGGCATCTGTTGCAACCAGTTGGTTTATCGCGGCTCCGCCCATTGTCTGAAAAGCGCCTTCGAAAAGAAAAAGTCGGGCAAAAATGGAAGGTATGGAAGTTCCTGTCTTATTGGCACTCAGGCCAATAGGAATATTCTTCAGGAAATCTCCCGCAATGTTATCTGTTTTTGTCCATCCCGACATGTTGTCGGCGGAAGTGGGATTTGCATCGCCATCTCTCTTCGCCCCGTGTATTCTGAACACGTATGCAGTATTGTTTTTGTCGTTTGTCATAGGTCTGTTATTTTACAATATTATAGGTTTCCTTTGCCACATCCCGCAGTTTTTTCAGGAACTGTTGTTCCGAACCATTTCTCACATTTTGACTTTCTGAGTTCAGTTTTTCAGAAAGCGTTGCATCAGCAATAGGTTTTCGTCTTATCGTTTCTGGGATTGTTTTATATGTCAACACATCTCTCATCCCTTTGCCCTTATCCATGCAGTAAAGATAGAGTTTGTGCCCGTGTTGTTGAAGCTCATCAAGCCAAGTGTAGAATCCCCAATCATTGTTGGGCTGAACAGTGCCCAAAAACTCGTCAATTTGATGGTATACTCCTTTGCCCAGTTTGTTGCCAAGGTCAAATCGGCTATAGAATGCAGTACTGCTGTTCAGTTTTTTTCTGTCTCCACAAACCACATCGCGATAATACTTCATAGCTATGGCAAAACTTGAAAGATTGTCCAAGACAATATTATGGGTACTATCTTCAAAATCCGTCAATTGAATGGACCCGTTGGTTTTTGCGTCTTTAATGCTAAATTCATAAGCGTTATGTGCGTGGGCAATCTCTGTTTGTCTTTCTTCTTGAATAAAGTCAATGATGGCACTTGCAGCTACAAATTCAACAACATGCGCATCATTTTTCTGTCGCCCTTCTCCCTCGTTGTACTCGTAGGCATCATGGTTTTCGTCACCAATGTAATACATGGCATTCACTTTGCTATTAATGCCATCATTGGTTGCATAAAAGCTTAAAGCCGCACGGGTCTTTGCGTTGAAAGATGCAGCATCTATTGCGCCGGTATCACCCTTTGCAGGGTCAAATTGTTGCAGATTGAAATAGGGAAGCACGAGTGCCGCTCCAATGGTTGCTGGCTTCAGCGTGGCCAAAGGGCTTGAATCGATGGCGTTGACAATCTCTGGAAACCCTGATGCACCCGTGCCGCCAAAAATGGAACTAACGATAAACACTTTGTCTTTCGATGCATCAAAGATACCTTCAAACTCATGAAACTCTTTCGTTTCCCTCAAATCATGGAAAACGACGGAGCCAATGTTAGGATTGCCTTTGAAGCCTTTCGTCATTTGAAGTTCAAGTTCCGCATCTTTGGTGTCAGATGCAGAACCATCGTAAAGTGCATACATCAAATCCTGGGTCAGTCGTTCTTTTGGAAAGGTGTCCATCTGACTCAACCCCAAATAGTCGGAGAATTTCAACGATGTTCCAGCAGGACCAAAATTGAACTCATAATCCTTCAAGCCCTTAGCGTTTGCGACTCCTGCCTGGCTTAAGGGGGTAAGTTTGGTCATGAAGAAATGGTCGGCATACTGCTCGTTTGTATTGGGATACAGTTTGGCATGAATGGCAGAATACTGCTTCAATGCATTCACCGCTCGTGTCTTGTCGCCATTCGACAAATCATAGTCTATGATGATGGGAACTATTTCGGTTTTGCTGTGCAAACCATCAATGCCGGAGGCGAGCATCATAGTCAACGAGCGCACCACTCGTGCCCCCGTGCCTCCAATCGCGAAAAGGAATAATCTTCTCATATTGTTCTAAATTATTTATTAAAGTGGAATTGAAGAACCGTGTTTAGTGTGCTTTTTGAAAGCGAAGGATAATACGATGAAAATGACCATTGCATAGCAACCGTTGGCCACACCCATTTCCATAGGAAGAGATTCTCTCATAACCGTACTTTTCTCTTTCTTTAGAAATTGTTCACGAAAATCGCTTGCGGTTTGCATGATTTCCTCTCTTGCATTGTCATCATCAGTACCATTGAGCAATCCTTCTTCTGTTAGGTATGCAGATAAAAAAACTCCTGTTGCATTTTGCGGGTCATCTGCATCATGACCAACGATTGTTGGGATTGTGGAGAATAATGTCGCCACAAACACAACAGCAACCACACAAAGCCATATCCAACGCTTGGCCAATTGAAATACAAAATTACAAATGCCAAAGTAATAGAATAGAGCAATTGCGGTAGCAATAGCCATTCCTATCCAGAAAATGGAAGTGCAGATAGGAGTCTCATTAAAGTAATTACTATAGTATGTTGCATAATCAGCAACATCACCTCCTTCAGAAATCTTAAGCCCTAAAGAAGTACACCAACTGTAGAGTTTTGTAAACATAAGATACGTGATTTGTTAGGTTAGTATTATTTGAATTCTAAAGTTTGTTCTAATATGGTTTTGTTCTTTTGTAAAGCCTCAAAGCCCGCAATAAGATACTTCAAATTAAACGTTTTGCCCATTTTCAGTGGATTGTCGGTAATATCCAAATCATCGTCATCAGATTTGGTTTCAATCCATTTTGGTAGCGAGTAATTAAGTTTGTACGACAAACGGCTATCTATCAATTGACTTGCTTTTATAGACAACCTTAGAATGGACTTACCATTTACAGTATTGACGGACACATCCCAATACTCCTTAGCAAGAGGCTTGGCACTCTTTTGTCCATGCCGAATCGTTAACTCAACATTATTGTCCATGTATTCCTTGCTTTGCATATAATGAGGCAAATCACTTATGTCTGCGGTAAGACTAGCCATGCCGTCTTTCCGATATTCTGATTTAATAATCAACAAATTTGGATTTTTGGGTTCTGTCTTAATACCCTCGCTATACGACAACTTGATATTATCGTAAATGTCAAAATTCTCACCAAGAAGAGCAATGTCCTTATAAGATGTTGATACCATTCCAGATTCTGCATTGATTAGATTCTCCTGCAAGTATTTAATATTCTCCCACTTGCCAATAGCAATGATAAAGAACGGGCGTTTTTGGTTGTTGATGATTTTCTTATCGTTGTTATAGCAGTAATAATACCACCCTCCTTGCTTGATTGTTGGAGAAGTTTTGAAATTGGCCTCATACCTGATTATTAATGCACTTATTTTACCAGATTCCTTTTCAAACAAGGCTGCAATATTATGGGAAAGTTCCTCTCTATGGGTTCTATTATAATCCCTATCTGGCGAAGTACTTATTTCCTCATTCGAACCGCTTAAAATTCCATCTGTCACAAGTAGACAAATGTCATCACCTTTATTAATATGGTTTATCATTGAACCTATCATCGATTTTATGTTTGATTCCGTACTCCATTTAATGCTCCTTTTGTTTAATAAGTCATTAAATGTTTCCCTGTCAATGGCCGGTTCTTCTTCTTCACCGAAAAAATGGCAATCGTTCACATGTGCCAAAATACTGACAGAGGAGATGGCACCATAAAAACTCGGGTCTCCGCTACTTTCCAAATAACCTCTCATACTACTGGATTTGTCGAACAGTAAAGAGCTTCTCATGGAAGGTCGTGGATTGAGATCCAATTCTTTTTTTGTTATTAATGAAAGGGTGTCGTCTAGTTCCTGTTTTTCTACTTGAGCTTGTTCGGTAGTCTGGGAAGAAGAACATCCCCCAATTACCAAAGCTGCAAAAAACAGTGCGATGGTAATGGTTTGGCTAAAAAAGATATGTTTTCTAAACATAGTATTTTAACTTTTTTCCGTCAAATACCCAAACCCGGAATGAAACATTTCAACTTTTTCGCTACATACAAAAAGAAAAGCGGGGTATCTGTTGTCTGCTTATCTTTGGCTTAAGGTCCTGAGAAAACCCATGTGATTCAACAAACAGATTGGATACCCACGCTTGAAGCAATGGGCATCTACCTCTGCCTTGTTTTGGTATCACATGATTAGAATTTCTCAGGTTCTAAGCCTCCAAAATCAAAGCTCGGCAAACGCCTTCTTTCAATATGTCTGCCTCTCCCTAATCCTACGGATTTCGGAAAAGACGCTGTAAAATTAAGAAAGTTTTTTTGAAA
>FLNY01000069.1_pt1 | contig 10375 bp, 9 predicted proteins | sample 1140381 | NCBI WGS metagenome assembly FLNY01 (sample SAMEA3878172, study PRJEB12797) | bioreactor metagenome | biome: Moose rumen | place: Sweden | collected 2011-10
TAAAAACGTTAAGTTTCTGCCCGTTTCTTTGGTGGTAACAGAATAAATGATTATCTTTGCACTCACTAAGAAGCGTTCTTTGGAAATGTGTATAACGAGACAGAATATGTAATTCAGCTCGTTTCTAAATCGTTACCTAATTACCATTCAAAGCGATGTAACGAAATGATTTCTAAAGAGTTATGATTTTTCCCGTAACAACGATTGGAGAGGAGGCATTCGATAAATGCGAAGGCCTGACCTCTATAATTATTCCCAATAGCGTGACAAGTATAGAATCAGAAGCCTTTAATAACTGCCTAAATCTTACATCCTTATCCATTGGAGAAAATGTGAAAAGTATAGGGGAAAATGCGTTCGATCATTGCGCACTTACTTCTGTTTCTATCCCCAATAGTGTAACAACAATAGGAAGACGTGCGTTTGATGATTGCCCAAGCTTAACCTCTGTTTCAATTCCAAATAGTGTAACAAGCATCGGCTCTTCTGCGTTTGAGGACGCAAACTTTAACTCTATATATAGTTACATAGAAAGTCCGACAAGTAGCACTGGTTCAAGCTTCGATATCTCAAATTATACTAATGCCACTCTGTATGTGCCCTATGGTACTAAGGAAAAGTATTTGGCAACAGATGGTTGGAAGAACTTTACGAATATCGTGGAAATGTCTGAAACAGCACTTAAAAAGGTTTCTGTATCTAACATTGATGAAGCAAAGTTCTTCTCGCTTGATGGCAAAATAATCTCTCAACCTCAGAAGGGCTTGAACATCCTTAAGATGAGTGATGGAACCACAAGAAAAATAATCAAATAGTTTTTTGCAATAAAAGTTTTACACAAAAGCACATAAAACAATAAACGGCTGAAGAAATAAATCTTCAGCCGTTATTGTTTATATTGTTGCCTCAAATATACAGTTATTATCGTTAAGATAAGGAATATTCAACAAAAAGACATTCTCACAAATCTAGCTCCTGTTATCAACAGAGAATGTCTGTCGTTGAGAATAAAGTTGCGTATTAGCTCGTCAGCTTTGCGTTTTACCATATCAACTTGTATTTGTGGGTACAAAGATACAACATTTTGCATAAATACAAGCATAAATAGTAAATAAAATACACTTTTCCAATGTAAATATTCCTGTTTTCTTACACTTTTCCAAGTCTATAATGGTATAAAAATAACATTTTTCCAAGATTTGAAAAGCTTATTTTCGATGATTTATAGTGTCTTCAACCATAGGAAAGGTCTCACCTGCTTACGCCCACGAGGCGGTCTGCCTGGTCGGCATTACCACGGTAGTAGATGAGAGCAGTGTAAGTGTTTCGGGTTTCGTAGAACGAGCCTTCGGATGGCGGGATGGTTGGGGCGCTATTGGCATCAAGCATGACATAATGGTAAGAGTAATAACCATACTTCAATGGGATGACGGCTTCATATTGCTTGTTCTCGACATCATACTCCATAAGGTAGGTATCCTTGTCATGGTCAGTGGTCCACATGCCATTGACATACAAGGGGTAAGGCAGCTGTGCGGTCTTGAGCAGGAAATGTACGTTAACATACTCTGACGTTACGCTGCTCTCGTAGTTGTCTGAGTTTCTGAGAAAGAAAGCGCCCTTCGGCGTCTCGTCATAGACGTAGGCGCGGCGGTCATAGTCAGGCCACAGCTGGGTGTGCCACTCCTCACCGTCCCAGTAGTTATTCTCCACATTCATGGAATTGAGGTGCACGTCAAGTATCTCAAACTTATGATACTCGTTGCCAGCCTATTACCGTTGATGTGATAGTCTTTCTCAAACGAACGTGCCGTTATAGTCTCATTATCCATTCGCTTTCTTTAAAAAAGCGCGAAGTCTTTCGAGTATCGCGTGCCAAGATGCGTCAATTGTATCTTCTTGTCGAGATCCACTGATATTGTTCTGCCGTCAGGCATCGTCTAGCGTTGTCTGCGAACATGCAGTACCGTTTTTTTATCACGGACGGGAAAGTCAACCACGGATGACTCTTTACCGAAACCATCACTTACAGAACCTTTCATCTCAGGAGTGCGGTTGTCGCGTTCATCAAGATAGATGTGAAGCTCCATTGTGTACAGAACATCTTTGTCCTGCGTTGGAATCTCTGCGAAATCAGTCACTTCAAAGTACTCCAGAACACCGGAGGGAAGGAAATACTAAGCAAGTCCCTCGTACATATTTATATTGTTGCTGCGATTCATAGTGCAAAGGTACTGACTTTTGGGCAATATCGTATCATTTGTCGACAGTTTTTGGGTTAGTACTTGCACCACATTCCCACAGGGTTTATCGGATGCGCCATTATGTAGGATAGATATGCCATTGTTGTTATGGGGATTGTTGGCGACTGTGATGCTTTGTGGTGCTTTATGTCGTTAGCGAAAGATGCTAAGTGAAAAAGGAAAGTTCTTGTAGGCAGAGAAAAAAACTTGTATTATTTGTTCGTTTCAAAGAAAATGAGTAAATTTGTCGCACGAAAGGAATACTTTAATATAATGTGTGGCTCTGTATATCTACCAACTATGATGAGAGCCAGTATTATATGAGTTGCTAACTAAATACGCAATAACTATTAACTTCTAAAAATGTAAATGATTATGAAACTATCTTCAAAACGCAGGTTGCTAATGGCTTGCATGGCTGCGGCAATGCTGCTTTCTGCTCCGTTGGAGACAAATGCGCAGGTGCCTTCCATTCCGCGAAAGACTACTACTAACAAAGCAAAGAAGACTACAAATGTGGTTTGGGGAACTCAGTATGATTACTTGTCAACGCGGTATCTTACAGAAGATGACATCAGCGGATATGACCGCGGGCAAATTAGGGTACTGAAAAACTCTATCTATGCACGTCACGGACGTATCTTCAAGGATAAGGCTTTGCGTGAGTATTTCAATGAACAGAGCTGGTATAGGGGTACGCGCAATGAGGTGCCGGCAGGTGAGTTTAATAAGTATGAAAGTGCGAATATCATGTTCCTTAAGAAATATGAATAAGGTATGAACGTTTGCAGAAATATAATTGCGACACTGACGAACAAGACATTCTGTATGTTCGTCGGTGTCGCTTTATTCTCTGTTGTCACGGTAAATGGACAGCAGAAGATACCCGATGGAGCGCATATTCTTATGAAGGTTTATTCTGATTTCGTCAAGGACTACAGGGATGGGCAGTTGGTACTTGCTGACGGCTCGCTGCTGCAGTATGATGATGGGAGGGAAAAGTCGTTTGTGCAGAAACTCGATGATGCAGACCCTGAGGATATGTTCGCCTTCAAATATGATCGCAAGGCCTCTGTACCAGAATACTTGCAGGATGCAGGGCGTAGTCGGTGTGAGAGGTTGTTTAAGAAAATGTATGGGAGCACGGAGGCACAGGTGAGTAAGAACCTCGTCAGTGTGGATTGGTTCGGAGAAAAGGTGCTGTTCACTAAGGTGAATGGTGCTACTGACAGTCTGCGTGCTGTGGCTACAGAGTTGGCAAAGCATCCCGAACTGCGTAAGTATCTTAAATCATCAGGCTCGTTTTATTGGCGGAAGGTTAGGGGAGCCAATCGGTTGAGCGCACACTCTTATGGCATGACGATAGACATTGGAGTGAAGTATAGCGACTACTGGCTGTGGAAGAATCCAGGAAAGAGTGAGACCGCTAAGATAGTCTATGCCAATAGATTCCCTCGTGAGTTAGTGCTTATATTTGAGAAGCACGGTTTTATTTGGGGCGGTCGCTGGTATCATTATGATACCATGCACTTTGAGTTCCGTCCGGAGATACTTGCGGCTAATCCTTAGATGGATATTCCTCTTCGTCCAGCTGTCCGCCCCACAGGTATTTGTCGGTATCTCTCACGATAACCTTGCTGAGCAATAGGAGTGCAAAGAGGTTTGGTATGGCCATAAGTGCGTTGAAGATGTCGGCGAGAGTCCATACCAGACTGAGTTCCATTATTGCTCCGATGAATACTGCTGCAAGAAAGAACCAAGTGTAAACCTTCACTGCACGGTAGCCGCCGAGATATTCTACGGCTCGCTGCGCATAGATGCTCCAGCCGAGGATGGTGGAGAATGCGAAGGTGAACAGACCGAACATCAGTATGAATGACCCTAAAAGTGGGATTTTGCAGAAAGCCAGTTTTGTCAGCGTTCCGCCGTCCATGCTTGGCAACAGAGTATTTATGTTGGAAGAAAAAGTGCTGCCCAACGTATTGAAATGGAGCATGGAGGCATCGCTGTAGCTTAATACGCTGCTCACTACCACGATGCCAGTTACGGCACAGATTACTACAGTGTCCCAGAATGTGCCGCTTGCACTCACCAAAGCCTGCCGCACGGGGTTCTTTGTGCGTGCTGCGGCCGCAACGAGAGGCGCAGAGCCAAGACCTGACTCGTTAGAGAACAGTCCGCGGGCTATGCCATAGCGTGCTGTCAGCATGATGCCGCCGCCTGCCAGTCCGCCGCCAACGGCTTCGGGAGCAAAGGCTGATGTGGCTATAAGTTGTATGGCAGGCCAGACGTAGTGCCAGTTGATACATAGGATTACAAAGCATCCGACTACGTATAGTGCCGCCATAAATGGCACCAATGCCGTACAAACGCGCGCTATGCTCTTTATTCCTCCTACCAGCACTAAAGCCACCAGTAATGTTATTACGATAGCTATAATCCATTCGTTGACCCCCATTATGTCATGGGCCAATGTAGATATGGCGTTAGCCTGTACCGTGCTGCCTATGCCGAAGGCTGCCAAAGCGGTGAAAATGGCAAACAATACTCCTGCCCATCGGGCGTTAAGTCCGTATTCCAAGGCATACATTGGTCCGCCAATCATGTGGCCTTGCTTTGACTTGCGGCGGTACTTTACCGCCAACAGCCCCTCTCCATATTTCGTAGCGATGCCGAATACACCAGTCAGCCAACACCAAAGTACTGCTCCGGGACCACCAATCGCTACGGCGGTGCCTACACCGATGATGTTACCCGTGCCGATGGTTGCTGCAAGTGCCGTAGCAAGAGCTCCAAACTGGCTTACGTCGCCAGCTCCGTCTTTATCGCGAGTGAGCGACAGACGTATGGCTGTAAAGATTTTACGTTGTGGAAAACGCAGTCTGACTGTCAAAAATATGTGAGTTCCTATCAGTAGTATTATCATGGGGTAGCCCCATAACAGGTCACTGATATAGTTGAGAATAAGGGAGAAATGTTCCATAGGGTGCTTGGTATCAGATCAAAATAATAAGGAATTAGGAAGTTAAGACATTATGTGTTTGCTGTATAATGAAATCGATGCATAATGTCTTAATTTCTTAATTCCTTTACTTCGTTCATTACTTATTTACATCTTGTCGATGCGTAGCTGATGACGTCCTGCCTCAAACGGAGTTTTGAGAAACTCGTCGATGATGACTGCAGCCTCGCGGTTGGTGATAAAGCGTCCAGGCAATACGAGACAGTTGGAATCGTTGTGCTGGCGGATGAGGTGGGCAATCTCTACATTCCAAGCTAATCCTGCGCGCACGCCGTGATGCTTGTTGAGGGTCATTGCCATACCTTCGCCAGAACCGCAGATGCCTATACCGCATGATACTACGCCTGATTCTATGTCTTCTGCCAATGGGTGGGCGAAGTCGGGATAGTCACATGAACGGTCACTGTATGTGCCGAAGTCCTTAAACTCTATACCTTTCTCCTCAAGGTACTGCACAACGAACTGCTTGAGTGGGAAGCCTGCGTGATCGCTGGCAACGCCGATGATTTTCTTTTCCATAGGCTTGTTTAGTTTAAAAGATTAACAATTGATATATTTTCTCTCGTTTGGTCGTCAGAAGCATTGGTCGTTTGGTAGTCATGAATAGTTATTTTATGTCAGTGTGGTTATCCATGACGGCCAAACGACCAATTTCTATACGACTATAGCATTTCTTTTACTTGCTTATATACGTTCTCAGCGGTGTAGCCGAGCTTTTCATCAAGCACCTTGTATGGAGCCGAGAAACCGAAACTTTCCAATCCCCAAACCTTAGATTTTGGGTCTGCTCCGATGAGGAAACCTTGCAGGTTGACAGGCAAACCGGCTGTCATACCGAAAATCTTTGCACCTGCTGGCACGATGCTCTGCTGGTATTCTGGTGTCTGTTCACGGAACAATCCTTCGGAAGGAACGCTGACTATACGCACCTTTACTCCGTCATTGCGAAGTAGTTCAGCACCACTCACGAGTGTAGAAACCTCAGAGCCAGACGCTACGCAGATTACATCGGGGTTCTCGTCGGAGCCAGCCACGATGTAAGCACCCTTGGCTACCTGCGAGTAGTCATTGCCTTCAGGCAAATCGTTGATGTTCTGACGTGAGAAGATAAGTGCTGTAGGCGTTGCAGTGTTGGCCATAGCCAGTTTCCAAGCCTCTGTTGTCTCCTTTGCTTCGGCTGGGCGCAATACGAGTACTGATGGCTTGCCGCTATGATTATGCAGCTTTTCCATTAGTCGAATCTGTGCTTCCTGTTCTACAGGCTCATGCGTAGGACCATCCTCGCCAACGCGGAAAGCGTCATGTGTCCAGATGAACTTCACTGGCAACTCCATGAGTGCAGCCATGCGTACGGCTGGCTTCATATAGTCTGAGAATACGAAGAATGTGCCGCAGGCTGGTATTATGCCACCATGCAGTGCCATACCTATGCAGCAGCAAGCCATGGTCAACTCGGCTACGCCTGCCTGGAAGAATGCACCGCCGAAGTCATCCTTGGTCAGTGCGCGCGTCTTCTTAAGGAAACCGTCAGTCTTATCTGAGTTAGAGAGGTCTGCCGATGCGCAAATCATGTTAGGCACCTGCTCTGCCAGTGCACTTAGGCAGGCGGCTGAAGCTGAGCGAGTAGCATCGTTAGCCTTCTGCTGTACCACTGACCAGTCTATCTTCGGAGCCTTGCCTTCGAACCAATCTTTCAGCTGTGCAGCCTTCTCTGGATTAGCCTTTGCCCATGCTTCTTCTTCTGCATAACGCTCTGCAGTAATCTTCTCCAGTTCCTTAGCGCGGTTAGCGTAGAGTTCCTTGACATCATCGAATATCTGGAAAGGATTCTCTGGGTCGCCACCAAGGTTCTTTATCGTGTTCACGAAAGCCTGTCCTCCGAGCGGTGCACCGTGAGTCTTGCAGTTTGCCTCGTATGAACTACCGTCCTCTTTCACGGCTCCCTTGCCCATAATACACTTGCCTATAATGAGTGCAGGCTGTCCCTTCACGGCCTTAGCCTCCTCAATAGCCTTGCGAATCTGTGCGGCATCGTTACCGTTGATTTCTGTGACGTGCCATCCTAATGCACGGTATTTGGCAGCGGTATCCTCGTTCATGACTTCCTTTGTCTCGGTAGAGAGCTGTATGTCGTTGGAGTCGTAGAACATGATGAGGTTGTCAAGCCCCAATGTTGCGGCAATGCGTGCGCCACCTTGAGAGATTTCCTCCTCGATGCCACCGTCAGAGATGTAAGCATATATCGTCTCCTTCGCAAACGTAGGGTTGCCTGTATGTGCTGCAAGGAATTTGGCAGCGATGGCTGCACCGATGGCAAACACGTGACCCTGTCCGAGCGGACCAGATGTATTCTCAATTCCACGTGCTATCTCAAACTCTGGATGTCCCGTAGTAGGAGACCCCCACTGACGCAACTGTGCCAGTTCGTCGAGACTGAATTTGCCGGCAAGGCAGAGCTGCGAGTACAGCATTGGCGCCATGTGGCCAGGATCAAGGAAGAAACGGTCGCGGCCTACCCATTCTGGTTTCTTGGGGTCGTATTGCAGGTATTCTGAATAAAGAACGTTGATGAAGTCCGCACCACCCATGGCTCCGCCTGGGTGACCCGACTTTGCTTTCTCTACTGATGCTGCCGCGAGTATTCTGATATTGTCGGCTGCGTGATTGAGTACTTTGATGTCGTTTGCCATTATCTATTATTGTGTTTGATTAATATTGCTTACGTTGTCTTTTGCAAAGTTACGTTTTTTTTTTAATATGTGCAAAAGTTTTTTTGTAAAATCTTGCGTTGCTCGTTTTATTTACGCATACTGCAAAGTGGTGATTGCAATGAGAACCCACTTGTGACAATGTTTTTTTCTGTTCATTGCTCTCCTATACCTTATTATATATATAACTTTCGTTTTTTTTATGTTTCTGTGGTGTTTTACAGCGTTCGTGAGTATTATGTCGTTTTAGTGAACGTGCTTATTTTACGCGTGTTAGCCGTCGCGTTGCAATAGCTATCTGATTAGATGGTAATCTGATAGCGATTACAGTGTAATCAGGTGCTGATTGCCTCCTGATCGCTATCTGATTGCGGTACAGGTGTCATGCTTGTTTTACAGAAATATAGGTTTTCTGTGAAAATAGAGTGTTTTACGGAAATAAATTTGCAAATATTGAAAATATTTTGTATCTTTGCATTTGAGAAACTCAAACATATTTACTGCCTATGATACAGTATTTCATTGATAACCTTTGGCTCGTCTGGCTTATAGCCAGTATCGCTTTTCTGCTCCTCGAACTGACGAATGGCGATTTCTATATCATCTGCTTCGCTTTAGGAGCCCTGGCTTCCATCGTCTGTGCAGCGGTAGGAGCACCATTCTGGGCACAGGTGCTCGTATGGGCTGCAGCATCCGTGTTGTGTATCCTGTTCGTGCGCCCCCCTCTTGTAAAACGGCTTCACGGAGCGGTGAAGGAACGTAAAAGTAATGCTGATGCCTTGATTGGCAAGCAGGGTAGGGTGGTCGAAACCATCTCTGCGAATGGCTTTGGCTATGTCAGAATCGATGGCGATGAATGGCGCTCGGTTGCTGCCGACGGTATGGAAATACCAAAGGATGCCCTCGTCGAGGTGGTGGCAAGGGAAAGTATTGTTCTGACTGTTAAACTTATAAATCAAAATTCATAATTTATTTACTACTATGGAAATACTCTCTGTTTTTCTTATTGTTGTAGTACTGCTCGCTATCGTGGTACTGAAAAAGACAATCGTTATCATTCCCCAGTCCGAGACGAAAATCATAGAGCGACTGGGTAAGTATTATCAAACTCTTGAGCCTGGTATCAATGTCATCATCCCTTTCATTGATAAGGCTAAGGATATGGTAGCAATGGCTCGCGGACGTTATATCATGACTGACCGCATTGACTTGCGTGAGCAGGTCTATGATTTTCCATCACAGAATGTTATCACTAAGGATAATATACAGATGGAAATCAACGCGCTGCTGTATTTTCAGATTGTTGATCCGTTCAAGGCGGTCTATGAAATCAGTAACCTGCCTAATGCTATCGAGAAACTTACGCAGACTACTCTGCGTAATATAATAGGTGAGATGGAACTTGATCAGACTCTCACTTCGCGTGATACGATAAATTCTAAGCTTAGACTTGTGCTTGACGATGCTACCAATAAGTGGGGCATCAAGGTTAACCGCGTAGAGTTGCAGGATATCATACCACCGGCAACCGTGCTTCAGGCAATGGAGAAGCAGATGCAGGCTGAACGTAATAAACGTGCTACGATATTGACCTCTGAAGGTGAAAAGCAGGCTGTCATTTTGAAGTCTGAAGCTGATAAGACGGCTGTTATTAATCGTGCTGAGGCTGACAAACAGCAAAAGATACTTCAGGCAGAAGGTGAAGCACAAGCCCGCATCCGTAAGGCCGAAGCTGAGGCTGTGGCAATCGACAAGATTACTGAAGCCGTAGGAAAGAGTACCAATCCTGCCAACTATCTGCTTGCTCAGAAATACATACAAGCTCTGCAAGACATCGCTTCAGGTCAGGATACCAAGACAGTTTACCTGCCATACGAGGCTGCTAACCTTATGGGATCCATCGGAGGTATAAAGGAAATGTTTAAAGGATAGTTTTGCGTAATATTCGTATAATACCTTTTGTGTAATATTCGTATGGAATATATGATGGCTCATGCTTTCCTTATGAATTACTTTATTAAGAATAACTCATCTTTTAATATGACATAAGTCATTTCTAATATGACATAAGATATGTGGGCAAGGCTTGTTTACCTTAATCGTGGTAAATAAGCCTTGCTTCTCTTTCTTTCTTTCTTTGTTCTTTTCTCCTTCCTTCCTTGCTAATCCCCTCCTTCTTTCCTTTCCTTTCCTTTCTCGTTCTTTCTCTTCGTTACACCTTCTTCGTTTCTCCTTCTTCTTCTTTCCTTTCCTTTTCCCTCCCCTTCCTTGTACGCGGCGATACCATTGCCGCCCATTTCCCCTCCGTTCGCCCCTTTTATGTACTTTCTCTTGATATGTATCAACAATAAACCATAAAATCGAAAAAAAAACTCGAAACTCTTGTGTGTGACGAAAAAAGT
>FLNY01000236.1_pt1 | contig 10368 bp, 7 predicted proteins | sample 1140381 | NCBI WGS metagenome assembly FLNY01 (sample SAMEA3878172, study PRJEB12797) | bioreactor metagenome | biome: Moose rumen | place: Sweden | collected 2011-10
GTCAAGACTCTGGTCGCATAATATACCATGCTGTCGATGCTGCCTACACTTTTGCCGATGGCACTGTGGGCATACACCCTTTTAGCTTCGAGGGCAAAAGCGGTCAGCTCGTGGGCATAATGGGTGGTTCGGGTGCTGGCAAGACCACGCTAATGAGTCTTCTTTGCGGACAACGCCGACCGTCGAGTGGTCGCATAACCATCAATGGCTACGACCTTAGTGAAGAAAAAGAACAGTTGCGTGGCGTCATAGGCTACGTCCCACAAGAAGATATGCTCAACGAAGAGCTAACCGTATATGAAAATTTGTGGTACAATGCACGACTGATTTTTAGCGACAAGTCGAACTCCGAGAAAGCTGCTTTGTGCGAAAAAGCACTTAACGATTTCGACCTTGTGGAGGCTCGCAACCTCAGAGTGGGCACCCCGATTAACAAAATAATAAGTGGCGGACAGCGTAAGCGACTCAATATTGCGCTCGAGCTAATGCGTGAGCCAAGCGTGCTCTTTGTCGACGAACCCACGTCGGGGCTTTCGAGTTCCGACAGCGAAAAGGTCATGTCGCTCTTAAAACGACAGGTCCTAAAAGGCAAACTTGTTGTCATAAACATACATCAGCCCGGTAGCGACATATATAAGTTGCTCGACAAATTGCTCATAATAGACCAAGGTGGCTACATGGTCTACAATGGCAACCCCATGAATGCCATTGTCTACTTTAAAAAGAAAGCACACTATGTCAACCCAGAAGAGCGCGAGTGCTACCAGTGTGGCAACGTCAAGACCGAGCAACCTCTTCGGATTATTGAAACGCGTATGGTCGACCCAAGTGGTAAGGTCATTCGCAAGCGTAAGGTCAATCCGCAAGAATGGTATAAAGACTACGTAGAAGAATTTGAAAACACATTCGATTGGAAGAAGCGTCGCAACCAACGCGAAGACTTGCCACGAAACCTTTATAGCATTCCGCCTCGCCGCAGTCAAATACTGACCTACATAAAGCGCGACGCACTAAAAAAAATCAAAGACACGCAGTACCTCTTGCTCAATTTGCTCGAGGTGCCTGTCTTGGCACTCTTGCTTTCGCTCGCCACACGCCAAATCTCCGATAGCGGAGTGTATAGCCTTTGGACCAACGACAACTTGCCAACCTACCTTTTTATGTGTGTTGTGGTTGCAATATTTATGGGGCTCAACGTCTCTGCCGAAGAGATTATCAAAGATCGCCAACTCCTCATGCGTGAGAGCTTTCTCAATCTTAGTCGAACAGCCTACTTGGATGCCAAGATAACCAACTTGCTCATTATTTCGCTCGTACAGACGTTGCTACTTGTGCTTATCGGACACAACATTTTGGGCATAGGCGGTTCGTGGCTGACGCACTCTGCCATACTATTTACCACCTACGCTTGGGCTGTTATCTTTGGTCTGAACATCAGTAGCGGGCTCAAGTCGCAAGTGGCCATATATGTGTCAATCCCACTCGTCTTGGTCCCCCAACTTTTGTTTAGTGGCACGATGGTCGACTTCTCTAAGCTTCATCCTGCCATAGGCAATCGTAGCTATGTGCCAGTCATTGGCGACATCATGACTTCGCGTTGGGCATACGAAGCTCTGTCTGTAAGCCAATATATGGACAACGACTATGAACGTAACTTTTATGAGGCCGAAAAACGACGTAGTGATGCTTCGTATGCCGTCAACTCGTGGCTGCCAGAGATAAAAAATGCACGCCTAAGAGGAAATGTCGAATTGGCAGATAGCGAAATTCGTAAACTCTGTCAGCAAATGGGGCTGAGCCAATCTGCGTCAGCTGAGCAATATGAAAAAATATTAGAAAAGTGCCGACACGCCTACGATGTCGCCAATGCCGACTGCGACCGCATCGCCACCGAAATGTCCACTCGGCTTGGTGGTGCAACCGCACTGACCAATTATAAGCATAGCTTAGCCAATGAAGCCCTATCGCACCTTGTCCGCCGACAGGACGACCTCAGGCAAATAGCCGTCTACCCCGATAAGATGGTTCGCCTGCGTCAGCCCATATATCAGACGCCCGATTGTAGCTTTGGGCGAGCTCACTTCTATGCTCCATATAAACTTTTGGGGAACATAGCCATCCCGACTCCCATTTTTAACTGTATCATAATTTGGCTCATGATAGTCGTCTTCTATGTAACACTCTATTTCGATGTCTTGCGTAAGTTGCTCGATAAGGTTGAGAGTTTCAATAGACAACGAGCCAATAGGCGAATAGAACGCATAAAGGAAAAAATGTTGGGGTAAGTAATCACTCCCTTTGTTGAAAAAAAACACACTTTTGCACCCCGAAAAGCATTGAGTGTTTATATGTTGATTGTTTGCAACACGAAAAGCGAAAAAAAGCAATTATATTTGCACCTCGTAAAGTCGTGTGCCACGTAGCATACTTAAAAGACTATATTTTTTAACCGACGAAAAAAACGAACACTAACGAATAAATGAAAAAACTTTTGATGGTGCTGTTGCCCCTATGCCTTGTGGCTGTCAACGTGGTGGCGCAAACCGAATTTCACTGGGGTTTTAAGGGTGGTGTCAACCTGACAACATATAGTACCGATGCCGACGATGTTCAAGGACACATGGGACAATGGGGTGCGCTCTGCCGCTGGAAACTCAACGATCGTTTCGCCATTCAGCCCGAACTCTTTTATTCGCGTATGGGTGTTCGCTCTGCCGAAAAAGTACTCTACTACAACGAAGGCTACGGCTATGCCGACAACTCCAAGCTCAACCCCTCGAAGTTTAAATTGCACCTCATAACAGATAATATCCAATTGCCTATTATCTGCAAATACTATTTCCGCACCCAACGTCTTCCCGAAGGTCTCAACATACACCTCGGTCCGTTGTTTAGCCAACGCTTCGACTACTCCATTTCGACCGTTAGCCCACTTGGCTATTTGCTCGACCCTGCCATGTCTAACGGAGATAGCCCCGTGGCCGACCTCCGCGACATCGCACGCGCCCAAAACCATTTCACCGTGCAGGCAGTGCTCGGTGTAGGCTACGACTCTCCAAGTGGCATAGGTTTCGACGTCCGCTACCAGTATGGCATAACGCCCGTCTTCGACAATGACCATAATGCCTGCTACGACAAGAAGTCGCGCGACTGCGTCATCGCCCTCTGTTTTAGCTACGTATTCTAAAAAACGGCGATAGCCAACTTCATATTTCCCCCTGAAAACACAGAAGTACAAAGCGCGATGCCTTGCGGGGTCGCGCTTTGCTTATGCTTAGGTAAAATTCATTAATACAAGAAAGATAAAATGGCTCTCCAATGCGGCATAGTAGGTCTGCCCAACGTCGGCAAATCCACTCTCTTCAACTGCCTCTCAAACGCCAAAGCCCAATCGGCCAACTTCCCATTTTGCACCATAGAACCCAATGTCGGTGTCATCACTGTGCCAGACGAACGTCTGCAAGTTCTCAACGACATTGAACATCCAGCGCAAGTCATCCCGACAACAGTAGAGATAGTAGACATTGCTGGACTCGTTAAAGGCGCAAGCAAAGGTGAGGGACTTGGCAATAAGTTCCTTGCCAACATACGCGAGACCGATGCCATTATCCACGTCCTACGTTGTTTTGAAGATGACAATATAACACACGTCGATGGCTCTGTCGACCCTGTGCGCGACAAGGAAGTTATCGACACTGAGTTGCAAATAAAAGACCTCGAGACAGTCGAAGCGCGCATACAAAAGGTTGAAAAACAAGCCATATCGGGCAAGGATGCCGACGCAAAAAAGCTTCTCGATCTCCTGCTCCGTTACAAACAAGCACTGCTCGAAGGTCAAAATTTACGCACCATAGAACTCAGCGAAGCCGAACAAAAACTCGACCACGAACTATATTTGCTAACTCGCAAACCAGTCATATATGTCTGCAATGTCGACGAAAAAAGTGCTATGACAGGCAATGCATACGTCGAGGCTGTCCGCAAAGTTGCAAGTAGCGAAAACGCTCAAGTGCTTGTCATTGCCGCTCAAACAGAAAGCGAGATTGCTGAGCTCGAGACCTACGAAGAACGCAAGATGTTTCTTGACGACCTCGGACTAAAAGAAAGTGGTGTGGCCCAGCTAATCAGAGCTGCATACGCCATTCTTAATTTGCGCACATTCTTCACTGTCGGACCAAAGGAAGTTCGCGCATGGACATTCCACGCCGGCGACAAAGCTCCACAAGCAGCTGGCGTCATACACTCCGACTTCGAGAAAGGTTTCATTCGTGCCGAGGTTATAAAGTATGCCGACTTTGTAGAGCTAAAAAGCGAAGCTGCTTGTCGCGAGGCTGGCAAACTAGGCATCGAAGGCAAAGACTACGAAGTGCAAGATGGAGACATTATGCACTTCCGATTCAACGTCTAAAAAAGAGAAAGAGTAACGAACAACAATAAATATCAAGTATGGCAGGCGTTGTCAAACCGAGTATTCCAAAAGGAACACGCGACTTCGGACCAGTCGAAATGTCGCGTCGAAACTATATATTCGACACCATACGTAGCGTCTTCCGTCGCTACGGCTACATGCCCATAGAGACTCCAGCACAAGAAAACCTCACAACCCTATTGGGCAAGTATGGCGACGAGGGCGACAAGTTGCTCTTCAAGATTCTTAATTCGGGCGATTTCTTGACTGCGGCTGGCGGTCCGCTCAATGCTAACTCCGATAAGGCTGCACTGCAAATATCTGAGAAAGGTCTGCGATATGACCTTACTGTGCCTTTTGCCCGATACGTCGTTCAGCACCAAAGCGAGATAGCCTTCCCTTTTAAGCGCTATCAGATTCAACCAGTTTGGCGTGCCGACCGTCCACAAAAAGGACGCTATCGTGAATTTTATCAGTGCGATGTCGACGTGGTCGGCTCCGACTCTTTGCTATGTGAAGTGGAACTGGTCCAGATTGTTGCCGACGTATTCAAAGCTTTGGGCATAAACGTTTGCCTGAAAATCAACAATCGTAAGATATTGGCAGGCATGGCCGAAGCCGTCGGCGCACCCGACAAGATGACCGACATAACAGTTGCCATCGATAAGCTCGACAAGATTGGCTTGGAAAACGTCAACGCAGAGTTGGCAGAAAAAGGTTTGTCGACCGAGCAAATTAGTGCTTTGCAGCCCATACTCGCTTTGCAAGGCAATAGGCAAGAAAAGCTAAATAGCTTGCAACAAATACTCACTTCCGAGGTCGGACGAAAGGGCATTGAAGAAGTGTCGACCCTCTTTGGCTATATCGAGAGTCTTGGGCTTGACCTGAAAGTCGAACTCGACCTGACGCTTGCGCGTGGTCTAAACTACTACACCGGAGCCATCTTCGAGGTTAAAGCTCTCGACACTGAGATTGGCTCCATATTGGGTGGCGGACGCTACGACAATCTGACGGGCATATTTGGAATGCCGGGGCTATCGGGTGTCGGCATATCGTTTGGTGCCGACCGCATATACGATGTCATGACGCGATTAGAACTCTTTCCCGAGGCCGTCGGCACGACAACTGATGTACTTGTGGCCAACTTTGGAGGCGACGATGAACTATATGCTCTTGAGGTGGCTGCCAAGTTGCGTCGCGAAGGTCTGTCAGTCGAAGTGTTCCCCGAATCTGCAAAGATGAAAAAACAAATGGGCTATGCCGACCGCCGAGGGATACGCTACGTCGTGCTATGTGGCGAAAACGAACGCCTCGCTCAAAACATTACGCTCAAAGACATGCTCAGTAGCTCTCAGCAAACGCTCTCCCTCTCGTCTGCTGTCGAGCAAATAAAGTAAAACATTTTTCTTCGTAATTAGCCTAATTTAGACTCCACATTTCACCAGCAATCACGTTCGATTGCTGGTGTTTTTGTGTGTTAGCGCGTTTGCTTGCCGTGGTGGGGGCGTATGTGCAAAAAAATGCGTGGACTACATTAAACGGACGTTTTTTCTCGTCATTTTTTTGCACATAGATTTAGCTATCTGCTTCAAGAATTAAAAAAAAAATATAATTTTGTTGCGAACTACATAAACGTCCATTTAATGTAGTCCGATTTGTCTAACTAAAAACACTATGTAACGTGAAAAAAACACTACTCTTTTTGTTGCTCCTCTTTATGGGTGCAAGTGCCGTTTTGGTCAGCTGCAAAGACGACGATGACAACGACGGCGGCGGAAGCTCCTCGCCCGTTGCCTCTGCTTCCTATGTCGGTGGTAGCCCCGAATCTTCCAATGCACGTCAGGTTGTCGGTGTTGGTGGCTACAGCTTTATCTACAACGACGATGACATTCTCTCCAGAATTTCTTCTTCGTCTACTTCTTCATCTGTCTCCTATTCGATTACGAAAGACCCATACGCTGTAATAGAAAAAGGAAGCAGTAGGTACGAGTCGACCAAAATTTCCGATTTTAGGTTCAACAGCCAGGGCTACATCGTTAGCATGAGAGTTGCACAATTGGAACGCGACGACGACTCTTACACAGATGAGACAGTCGGACAAGAAGAAGAGGTTGAAGTTAACACGTATAATTTCTCCTACAATGGTGCGGGGCAGATGACGAGCGTCAGCGTTTCCTACGAAGAAACAGACCTCGACGAAGGCGAAGTGGCTAAAGGTACGGCCAGCTACAGCTGTTCTTATGAAGATGGCGACCTTGTCGCATTATCTAGCAATGCTACCTTGACCTATAAGTGGGAAGACGTTAGCTACGATGAAGATGGTTGGCATGAAGAAACCGACGAGATTTCCGAAGAACTGACCATTTCTTCGCACTATACCCAAGAAAACACCTATATGCAAAACGTACAAAATTTGTTCGATCTGCCTCTCTTCCGTATTTTCGGTCCTCTGGGGTGGTACGGTAAGGGCTCTAAACATCTTGTTAAGGCCTACACAGAAAAGACAACCTATTCAGAATCCATTGACGGAGAAACAAAGACACAGACATTTAAAAACAGCTATACTTTGAGTCAAGCTGAGTGCGATGAGGATGGCTTTATCACCTACTATACTAATATAGGTACTATTGAGTACAAATAAAGCTCTGTCCATTATCTTAAAAAAACACAAACCTACCATGTGGTATAGAGTTCTGCTTCTGGTCGCACTCATCTTTCCTGCCCTCCCACTCTTGGCCAACGACAACGAAGTAAATGTCGTTGCTGGCAGCGCGTCTGCTCTGATGAAAGAGGTCGAAGCCTCCACCATTATCGATATGTCGGCCACCATGGTCGTGGAGTACGAAGACGAACACATCAACCCGAGCGTCCCTGCCGTGCCGCTGCAAGACTTTCTCAAAGGCAAAGGTGACGAGTTTGTGGCCGACTTCCCCGAAGTCGTCAAGAATGCCGAAGAATATTTCGCCATTCGCATTAAGCAAAAAGTGACCAATAAGGGTGGTGTCAGGACAATGGACATTTCGTCGCACCCCCAATATCAGTTCCGCATCTTCGTCAAGAACTACGACTACGGCAATGCGGCTGGTTCGTTCACTCCCTTTGCAGGTGTGCGTGCTGGCGGTGCCATAATTTCTGGTCGCGTAGAGTTTGTCAACCTTACCACAGGAATGGCTGAGTGCGTCTTCGAAGTTCCTTTCTACAAGGCTGTCAGTAGTCCGTCGGACAAGATTCGCCTGGCTTTGGTCATGAATGGTGTGGCGTCCGACATCGCCAAGTTGGCTCGCAGTGGCGTTAGCGCAGGTCCCTCAGTCCCAGCCACAGCCATTGGTGGCAGTGCGACTGCTACTGCTACCCCAGCTCCTGCTCCAGCCCCTGCGCCCGTGGCTCAGCCACAGACTGCCCCCTCCGATGTCCTTGGCTACTACAAGGTCAAGTCTTCGAGCCTCAAGCTGCGCCAAAAGCCCTATCCCACGGGTCTCGACCTGTCCGACACTCAGCCGCAAGGCGCAATCGTGACCAACATTGCTGGCGGTGCGCCTGGTCAGAAGTGGCTCTACGTACGCACGTCCTCTGGCAAAGTGGGCTACATGCTGGCCCAATATCTTCAAAAGGTCGACGACGCTCCTGCTGCTCCCGCAGCTGCCCCAGCCGTCGCTCCCACGCCAGCCCCTGCTCCTGCTCCCGCTCCCTCTCAGACCATTACGTCCGACGTTGTAAACCTCAAGAATGGCAACAAGGTTAGCGGCAGCATAGATGTCTATGTCCCCTCCGAGGCTGTCAACATTCGCACTGCCGACGGCAACAAGTGGGTCTTCCAGCTCACCGACATTCTTAGCCTTGACCACCCTGCCGACAGGCTCTACGTCGTCAGCCTCAAGAACGGCTCCGAAATCAGCGGCTACATTGTCGAGCAAGTCGTTGGCAGCAAAGTGGTCGTGCGCACTGCCGACGGCAACACTTGGACTTTCAAAGAGTCCGAAGTGGCAAAAATAAGCCACGCCTCACAGCGCAGTGTCTTGCGCCCAGCCCGTCAGAGGTCGCAAGACAATAAGTCCTCCAACGACGGCTCGCAGAGCACAAAACGTCGCAACCCGTTCTTGAAACAACAACAATAGTTTCTCCCCCCCCCGACAACAATTTCACTAAATAATCAATAGGTAAAACTTCTAAAAAAACTTTCAAGCAATGAGAATCTTACATTCTTTGGGACTTGTGGGTCTGCTGTCGCTCTCTGTCGGGCAGTCCTACGCTCAAGACTCCTACAACCGGTTTCAGATCAACTTTGCTCCGCGCACCATGGAAATCAAAGACATAAAGTGGAACAAAGATGATAACGGGAAAGGTTGGGAAGATGCTAAGCTCAAGAGCCCAGGCTTTGGCGTTGGGCTCATTCATGGCATTGGGCTGAGCAACACTCTCCCTATCTTCCTCGAGACGGGTGCTAACGCCACTTTCCATATCAAAAGCTACGACGAATCGGAAGATAAATACTACTCAGTTACTAGTTCATACCTCTTCCTCGATCTCTCAATCCCCATCGAGGCTGTCTACCGCATACAGCTCAACGACAAAATCTCTTTCGACCCTCACTTCGGCTTCAACCTCAAGTTCAATATCCTTGGTCTGGAAAAGGGAGAGAAAGAATATGGGAAAAATACTGTTGAATACAAGGATCGTTTCTTTGGAGATAGTGAGTATGATGGCGATGAAGAAAAAGGCGATCACTATTTTGGCGAGGGCGACAAGTATAAGGCTAAGCGCTTCCAGTTCGGTCTCAACGTCGGTGTGGCCGTCAACCTCGGTGGTGTACGTCTTGGCTGGGCTTTCCAACCCGACCTGAGTAAGTATGCTTTGACAAACGAATACTCTGATAAAGATAAAGATGTCAAGACTCGTTGCCAAATTCTGTCGGTTGGCTTCACGTTCTAAGGTCTTGCCCCTCTTCTAAAAAACAAAAATCCCCGTAGCCATTGTTGCGACAGACGTGGCTACATAGTTTTCTTTAAGTTGTTTCCCCGACTTTGGCTCTCTTGCCAAGGTCGGGGAATTTTTTTTCCCCCACTCTTCCCCCACTTAGCTCTTCGGGCTCGGCAAGAGCTTAAATGGGCGAAACACCAACGTGTGTAACCCCACTTTTTTTAGTGCGTAGCCAATCAGAATGGAAATGCCAATCGACAGAACCATGTTCAATGATATGCTTGCGTATATGTCTGCTACACCAAGTTTTGGCAGTAAACTCCGCAAACCAGCTGTAAAAAACACGTGCAATACGTATATTTCTAATGCATACCTACCAATCTTTATTAAGAATTTATTGCCCGAAAGATGGCTTGTGCGCAAAAAGATGGTGTAGACAATAAACGCACCCGCGATATTCTCTATAATCGTAAGTAGCACATCGGCGCAGTGATTCGTAACGCTATGCACAGACAAATATAGAATAAGAGCAAACGTTAGCAGCGTCATCGTGTATAGTCTGTGGGTGGCAATGTTTTGCACCAGTTTATCCTTGTCGGACGCCAATAACATTCCAAGCACAAAAGTTGGTAGGTGATAAATCATCTTATATATCTGATGAAAATCGTCTGTGTGTGTTGCGTAGCCAAATTGCAACAACATTGCTGTTTGTGCAAAAATCGACACCATAAAAATCACCCACAAGTGCCTTACTTTGCCTACAACCAGCAAGATGATATAATACGCCATCAAGACATACAAATACCAAAACATCATATATGGTTTCCACCAGATGTTTATGAGGTCGTTTGCGCTTGCTCCATAGTTAACGTTGCCTGCAAAACACATTTTCGTTGCTATCAGCAACGTGCTAAATACAGGTTTATAGGTCAAAATGCAGGCTACGAGGTATCCTCAGCCCTTTGTTTATCTGGCTTTCAAGCGTTTCAAACGTTTCAATGCCATTTTAAGCTAACAGACACCCTATATGGGTCAAAATGCAG
>FLNY01004916.1_pt1 | contig 10355 bp, 14 predicted proteins | sample 1140381 | NCBI WGS metagenome assembly FLNY01 (sample SAMEA3878172, study PRJEB12797) | bioreactor metagenome | biome: Moose rumen | place: Sweden | collected 2011-10
AATAGATGTAAGGGAACTTACAAGGAGCAAGAAAATATGGCAGATATGGCAGGATTTGCAACATCAAGAGAAATACAGGAATTGTATTTCAAGTTGAAAGTAACAAAAGACAAAAAAGAACTTGAAAATCCATTTTGTCTTTTTGTATGTGCCAAGGGTTTTTTGAATGGATATGAAACTCTTGAATATCTTGAAAACAAATATTTTAAGGAGTAAGAAAAATGCTTGTAAAAGTATGCAAAACAGACAAAGATATTGATTCTCCCATTGTGTCAGTAAATGTTTCAAAGATTCGGGGAGAGGACGGAAAGGTATTTGTAAACGGAGTTGCTTACCCTTTTGACCATTACTTTTGGGTAAATGATGGTGAGGAAGTTGATTTTATCCAAGAAAAATAATGAATAAAAACAAGGGGCTGAAAAGCCCTTTTTTAATTTGACCGTGCAAATTATGGACTTTAGCTAAATACTGTGATAAACTCAATGTAAATATAGAACCTTGAAGGTCTGTTTAGGTAGCCAATGGAAAACAGTCAGAAACAGACCGAATCAACGATTTTCTCCAGCACATTAAGCCCCGCAACAGTGGCGCAAATCATCACCGACAACGGCAAGAACTCCCCTCAGATTCAGGACATAAAGATGGCAGAAAGGTACTTTGACGGACACTCCGACATAGAGCAGAAAGAGCGTGTCTACTATGACAAGGACGAGAAGAAGCACAACAACCCGGCGGCAAACAACGCTAAGATAAAATCAAACTTTCTCCGTATGCTGGTACAGCAGAAACAGGATTACGGATTTGCAAAGACTTTCATTCTTAAACTTTCAACCGAAAAACAGAACGAGATAGACATTTCCACGGACGAGTACGGCTTGGAGTGGAAGAAATTCTGCGACCGTGTACTTTTCAAGGCTTCCTATCTGCTTTCGGGGCTTGCCGTGAACGGCGGGATTGCATGGGCTTACCTCTGGATTGACGGAAACGGCGAATTGCAGATGAAGGACATTCCCTCAGAGCTTGTCTATCCGGTTTGGCATGACAGGCAGCACACGAAACTTGACAGACTTGTTTACAATTTCCTGCAAGTGAAATACAACTCGGCGACAGCCGACACAGTGGAATATTCCGAATACTGGACTGATTACGAGCGTTATCTTTTCAATGTGTCGAACGGCTATTCAGTAGAGCCGTCATTGAAAGACAGCGAGGGAAATCCGATTTACAGCCACATGACGGAGGGTGAATCATGGGGCAGGATTCCTTTTGTGGTACTGAAAGCGAACGCAGACGAAAAGCCGCTCTTGAATTTCATCAAGGCTCACATTGATTCTTATGAGAAACTTGATTCAAACTCAATCGACAGCCTTGTGGACGACCTTGACCCGCTCCTTGTGTTCCGTGGAATAAGCCCGAATTTGAACGACCTGCTGGAAGCCCGTGAGATTGCGAGGATGACGAGGACAATATCGCTTGATTCTGACGGTGACGCCCATTTCATTCAGGCACAGACGCAGGTTCAGGCATACAACGAGAAATTGCAGGCAATCAAAAAAGACATTTTTAAGTTCGGGTACGGTGTTGACACGCAGGACGCAAGGTTTGGGGGAAATCCGAATCAGCTTGAAATCAAGTCTCTGTACCAGGACTTGGACACATACACGGACGGACTTGAAAGGCAGTTCCAGAACTTCATCGACAGCCTTAAATACTTCTTCGACAGGTGGTATGAGATTACGGGGCGGGGAAGTTTTGAAATTGCGCAGAGTTACAAGGTGCTTGTGAAACTAGACCGCTCGCAGATGATTAACGAATCCGCAAAACTTGACGATTCCGTGAAATTGCAGGGGATTGTCTCTGAAAAGACTTTGCTGGAGCAGATACCGCAGGTGCAGGATGTGGATATGGAGCTTTCACGGCTTGAAGAAGAAAAAAAGGACAAGGAAAAAGAAAACAATCTTTTCAATTTTCCGAATGATTCAGACAATGACAAGAAGACAGTGGAATGAGCGAGAAGAACGAGGACAAGAAAGGGGCGAAGGAATACTCATTTTTCGGGCAGATTTTCGCCGCAATATGGGTAGGCGGGTGGAACGCATTTCAGTTCACGAAAGATATTCTTAACGGAACGCATATTGAGGTTACGGACATTATCTATTCTGGGATAGCGATAGCGGCCTGCTTCTCACCAGTCTATGTGTCTATCCTTTTTGACAAGATTAAGGCTATAAGGTTCGGCGACAAGGAGTAGCCTATGGAAATCACGGAGGATAAGAAAGTGTTACTTGATATACAGGCACAGCTCGGAAGAATTGAAGCACAAAACGCAGCCATTGAGGCGACAAGCACGGCCATAAAAGAGGACATCGCTGAGCTGAAACAGAAAGATGTCGAGGCTGATGAGAAACTTGAAAAAGCCTATGCAAAAGCCATGGACTATGCGAAGACCCGTCAGGACAACATCCGGGATGACTTGCAGCATCAGATTGACAACAACAAGACGCTTATCCTCACGGTAAGCAACAACCTCAGCAGTCTGAATTCAAACATCGAGAAATTCACGAAGGAATGGAAAAAAAGCTTTGAGCAGTCTATCTCTGAGTGGAAAACAGATGTCAATGACAGACTTTCAGCATTGGAGCAGAAAAAAGAAAAAATGCTCGCAAAATGGTATGACCGAATCGTAGATAAAATTATGTGGATTGTCATAATTGCCGTAATAGTCGTCCTGCTGAAATGGCTGAACGCTCCCCCGGAAATTATAAATCAATTACCGCACTAGGAGGAAAAAATGAGCAACGCAATACTAATCACAATCATTATCCTTGTAGCAGTTATTGCGATTCTTTACTTCATTCTGAAAACAACTATGGAAAAACTGTCGCTTTCAAGGATGAAGAATACTGAATACGAATACGCAATCAAGGAACTAAAAAAGGAAAATTCCGCTCTCAAGGACGGTCTGAATTTAAAAGCAAAAATGGAGAAAGAGACGAATGAGAAGATTGATTTTTTGCATACTGGCGATACTGTCGCTAACGCTATTAACGGCCTGTCAAAGCACTCAGGTGATAACGGTTGAGAAGGTTACTGTTCCCGATATTGCCTTCCCTGTCTTTCCTCTTGCAGAGGAAATGACGGACAACAAGGACGGGACTGTAACCGTTCCCTCTGAATGGATTGTGCGGCTCGAAGAGTTCCGCATAAGGTATAAGGCAACGGAAGATTTCTATGACGGATTACGAGAAATCTACGAGAAGTTTTACGAGTAAGATAAGGAGAATGAGAAATGAACGCAAACAAACTTCGGGAAAAATACATCGGCTTGCAGACAAAAATGCTGAAATCGGCTGACGATATAAAACAGTTCGGCGATTACTCATGTCTTTTTCTTTGTCTCTGCTCAATAGCAGAGGAGTACAACGAATCACACCGCTCAAGATACCGTGTTGACATCCTCGCCGATTACCTCGCTTGCAGGAGCAAGGAATATATCGGAGATGAGTTCTTCGTTAAGGATTCCACGGCGGTGCTTGAATACCTTACGGGGCAGAAGTGGAAGCGTGAGATTGTTGAGAGCCTGCCTGAGCCAGTTCCAGACAATATGTACACCGTGGAGCGATGGTACAACCAGAAGACAAGGTACACGCATTTTCGAAGGAGATGGGGAGACACCTTGGTTGACAGCAATACCGTGAGGAACGGGAAACTGACGAATTACTATCTTTTCACTGTTGTTTAGCCGTAAAAAGAAATCATAAATAACAATACAGGAGGAAAATATGGATAACAGATTGATATGGCAAAGACGGATAAGGAATTACGCAGGGCTGCTCGGCGGGCTTCTTCCCTGGCTCAGTCTTTTCAGTGCGTTTCTTTACGGAAAGCTGACTGGCGGGCTTGCAGAAGGGTTCTGGTCAGACCTTTCGATTTCAGCGACTTACTATTGCTCACCGGCTTTGGCTGGTATTTTAACGGCTGCTTCAATCGTCCTTATGTGCTATGACGGCTACGAGAAGATTGACAATTATGTGACCACGATTTCAGGCATATTCGGAATACTGATAGTCCTGTTTCCGTGCAACTGTAGCCTCTCGTCTGATTATGTAGGGTTCTTTCAGGTACCCGCAAAAGTTTCTAGCGCAATCCACTGTACCAGCGCGGTGATATTCTTTATTCTGCTCGCTTTTAACGCCTTATTTCTGTTCACGAAGCACGACGGAGAGGAAACGAAGAAAAAGAAAATAAGGAATATCGTGTACTGTGTATGCGGGGTAGGTATGATTGCCGTGATGGTCCTTATGCCTCTTCCGATTCGGTTTCCTGCGAAAACTTGGTGGATTGAGATGGGAGCGCTTACATTTTTCGCCGTCTCATGGCTTGTGAAGGGCGGGGCTTTTAAGTTTTTGAATGACTAAAAAATCCCCTTGTATAAGCATAAATCAAGCCATATACAAGGGAATTTCCTTTAAGTAATAAAGATTATCAAATATATAAAAAAAAACTAAAATAAGGCTATTTTTTTGCTCTGTTCTTGTCTCGAAGTCGCTCTAATGAAGCGGCTTCTTTTTTGTCATATACCGGAATGATTGCAGGCTCATATCCTCTTGCAATCGCCTCGAAGATAGTTTTCATATAGCCTTGAAGCCTTAATCTGTCGCCGTCGTTTATCTCGTCAGAAATCTTTACCGCCTCGATGCCACCGATTGTGAACTTGTTACCCTTGAAACCTATGTCGTCACGCTTGTATTCAGTTGGCTGTGGCAGAGCTTTTGACGGCTTGAATGACTGATACCATGCCTTAAAATCCCACCAGGAATCAGAGATTATATGCTCTATTACCTCATCTACGCTTCCGCAAAGCTCAACTGCAAGTTCAGCACGAGCGAGTTTTAATATTGAACCGTTCGGATTGAAGCCTTTTCTTGCAAGAACTTCATGGTATTTGATGAAGAACCTTGCTGCTGAAAGATACTGTGAGACATCACGAGGGTCCAGCCCCAAACGCTCACGGGACTGTTTTGCATATTCTGGCCAGTCAAGCCCAGATTGTTCGTAAAGAGTCTTGCTGTAAACGATAGAGTGTAGAAGAATTGCAGACAGAAGATAGCTTTTGCTTGAGAACTCGTTAAGCTGTCTGATTCCGTTTTCAACCTCTCGAAGATTGTTGCTGAAAAATAAGTCCATTACATTCTTTGTGTTTGTCTCACCGATAAGCGCTACCGCCGTCTGTTTTGCCGATTCAGTCATATCGACTGTCGCATCGATTGGTTTAGTTACTCTCATTTTTCGCCTCCTGTTATTTGTTTGTAAAGTTTGAGTTGTGCTTCGTAAACCTCTGGAAACATTTCTGGAGTCCAATATGTATACAAACCTGTCATCGTCGGGTCTTTATGACCAGCCACAGCTCTTATTTTTGGTTCAGGAACATTTTCGCTTTCAAGGTATGAAATAAAAAAATTTCGTAATGTATGAGTCGTAATACCCCTTGCTTTCGTGTCTATACCTAAATCTTTACAGATTGACATAATGTTATCGTGCATACGGCATATATTGAAAGGTTTTCCATTTTTTACTTGAAATATCCATTCCGTATCACAAGATAAATCCAATTCTGTTGGTTTAGGTACATATCGCTTTATTTTTGTTTTTGTGTTTCCAAGCCCAAATTGACGAGAATATGAGTGTGCAACATCTATGAAATTATCGTGTATATCACAAGGTCTGAGAGCTGCTATTTCGCTAATTCTCATTCCTGTAATACAATCAAGAAGAAAAGCTTTTCTAAGAATTTCAAGAGACCATTTTGGTGAATTGTAGATATTTTTTATTTCTCTAATTGTTAGTAATTCCCGCTCTTTTTTTTCTGTCTTTCTAAAAGAAAGACCAAGTGCAGGATTAAATTTGATGATTTCTTTTTCTACTGCCTGATTTAAAATTATATTAAGAACTGACTGAGCATTATTTATTGTTTTTGCAGACCATTTTTCTGAGGCCCAAATAATCCAGTTTTTTATATCAGACCTTGTAATGTCAGATATTTTTTTTTCGCCAAAAAAAGGGATAATCTGATTATTTAGGAATTTATTATAACTCAAGATTGTTTCGTCTGTAATTTTGTTATTGTTTATTATTTTCCATTTGTACCATTCAGAATTTTTTGTGAAAAAATCTTTTGTAAATATACTGAAAGTGTACGATGTTGTTTTAGTAAGTTCTCCAGAATTATACAATTTATTGCAAAATCTTTTTGCAGCTGATAAGGTTGTACATCCAGTTGATTTTGCACTAGAGCGTCTACCTTCTTCATCTCTAAACTGATAGTAATAAACAGTTTTACCAGATTGCAGAGTTCTTGGAAAAATTGTATACGGTTCTGTTACGCGCATGTAATTGCTCACACTTTGCTATCACGGTGTGTTTTGGATAATGATAATTTCTTTTAATATAAGAAATTGCTGTTTGCCCGAAAGGGGACTTGAACCCCTATGATGTTGCCATCACTAGGACCTGAACCTAGCGCGTCTGCCAATTCCGCCATTCGGGCAATTAAAAAAGCTTGTATATTCTATAAAAAATCGCTTTTTTAGTCAAATTCTTATTTAAAGATTTTAAAACAATCCCAAATATTTTGCCCCCGAAATGACGGCGATAATTAAAATCAAAAGAATTATAAAAAAAGACCAGACTGGAAGCGTGCCGTCAGCGTTTCTTTTTCGCCTGAATTTTGGATTCCTTGAATCAATCGCATTTAAAAGCGCTTTTTTTGATTTTCTGCTTGCGCGACCTTCTTTTTGAACCGGAGCGTCAATTTTTTGCCCCTGACCTACTGCATACCCGCAGTTCGGACAGCCGTTGGTAAATTTTGCGGCCGTTCCCGTAGTTCCGCATACAGGGCAGCGCACGGAAGAAAAGAATTTCCCGCAGTGCTTGCAGACTCTTGCGTTTTGAGGGACCTCAGCGCCACAGTTCTCGCAGAAAAATTTTGCAGTTTGTTTGTTTGCCATTTTCTTTAGTATCAGCTGAGTTTTTTGATGGCAAGGGCGAGCTTTTTCGCATCGTTTGACATAACTTCGGCAAAAACATTCTCTATTTTGTCACCGATTTTCATTGAAGCGATGTCGATTTTTGTTCCTGGAGAAAGATTCATAATGAAGGCTGGAATGTCAGGAGTAAATTCAAGGACAAGCCCGTTATAATTTCTGGCTACACCGGAAACCATAGCAAGAGTGATTGGGTTCGTAAAAACAAAGGAAACCGAGCTTTCGCCTATGTCGAGCTTTAGTGCCTCAGCCCTTTCCTTTTGGTCAGCCTTGTTTGCGTTCATAATTTCGGCTAATTTATCGTCGATGCTCTGCTCATCTGCCATATCATTTTCTCCTTCATCACTGTCTGCGATTGCTTCTGTATTTTCTGTTGAATCTGCTTCTTCCTCAATTATATCATTGTTTTCGGGGGAAGCAAATTCATTTTCGTCGAGTAACTTTCTTAGCTCATCAAGGCCGGGAAGGGTAAAATCATCGTTTTCGTAAGTCCCGCTGGTAAGGGCGTCAACTGTAGGAACCTCTTCCTCAGGATTTATTTCCTCGTTACCCCTGAATCTTTCAAGCTTGTCTGCCGCAATTTCGTCTCCAGCCATTTGCTCAAGCTTGTCTGCAGCCGCCTCATTTTTGGCAATATCCTCAATTTCTGAATGGGTCATTGTTTTTTGCTCATTATCAATTTTTAACTGTGCTTCGTTCATTTCCGCAACATCATTTCCAGAATAAATATCATCGTTTTTTTCAAGTATTTCCCTTAGCTTATCAAGTCCTTCTACCCCGACAGAATCAAAGCTTCCCCGGATATGTAGCGCTTCTGCCTTTTTCTGCTCTTCTTCTCCAAAATTCTCGTCAGTGTAAAGAATAACCTGCGGGGCGTAATCCCCGAAGCCACTCGTTGCGTATTGGGCAAGGGTCTTCCAGTGGCGTGGGTAGTCTAATGTGCTTACGACAATTAAATGGGGGGCAATCTCTTCAATATTGTCGAGAGCCTTTAAAAGCCATTTATAGACAATCGTATCGTAGCCTTTTGATTTGAGAACCTGTGAGATATTGTCGATTGCCTTTTCATCATCGGCTACGAGAAGTGCTTTCATAGTTCCTACTCTGTACCAAGATTCGTGACTGAATAATCATAAATCTGCCAGATTCCGTCTCTCTGACGAACCTTGTAGATATATCGTTTCTTCTCGCTGAAATTAGGATATTTGAACCATTCAAGAACAGAAACTGTTCCTTCGGTCTGTGAGTAAGATGTGTTTTCGATTGTGAATCTTTCCGGAAGTCCTACGATATCGTGGTCAATTCTGTTTTGCATTAAGTCGGCCTTGTATGAGAGCAACATTCTGTTTCGCTCGTCTGCGCTTGCGTTTTTGTACTTGCGGTTAACCTCGCTGTTGCGAATCATCATCTGCTCAATGTCCATGTAAAGGAAATACTGATCCCAAAGTGACTTCTGGCGCGCGATGATTGTCTGCTCGATTACTTTGTCTGGAGAAATAGCCTCTGGTTTTAAAAGTGCCGTAGTCTTGTTTTCGACAGGTAAAATGCTTGAGGAAGAAGCCGACGGGGCAGGGCGGATGTCCAGTGAAAGCCGATTAGAAGAAAGCTCTACAGTACGAGCCTTGTAAAGCTCAGGGTAGAATCTTAATTCAAGGTAGTAGATAGAAGGCTCGTCAATCTGAATGTAGTTTTTTACATTTTCGATGAATGAATATGTTTCGCCAGGCTCGATGGCAATTTCCCTGAAGTAAACTGTCTGATTTGTAGAGCGTTTGATTACCAAATCCTTAGTGTTCGGGAGAGTCGTATTTTTGATTGTGTAGGCGTAAAAATCAAGGGAGAACATCCTGTCGTCTGCCAGCTTAAAACGAAGCGTGTCCGTTCCCCTGTTTGTGATTGCGACATCAACATAGATTGGGTTGTCGTCTTTGCTTCCAGGATAGTACATGGTCCTGTCGTAGAATTTGATAGAGACCTGCGCTTCTTTATAGTCTGAAACATTCTGTGCAAATGAAAATGAGCTGATTGCACTAAAAAGTGCTATAATTGCGAAAAGAGTGCGTTTCATATTTACCCCTGCCTTTAGTCTTTTTGATTTAAAGATTTTCATTTTTATTATCGGTAGATTTTCGCAAAATCATTATAGCACGAAATCAAAGAGAGATTAATAAAAAAGTGCAAAAAAAAAGCCTTAAAGTCAAAGCTTTAAGACCGTTAATGGGGAGTGAGGGACTCGGACCCCCGAACCCGAAAGGGAGCGGATTTACAGTCCGCCGCAATTGCCGCTATGCGAACTCCCCGTTTTACAGCTGCTTGTAGGACTTGGACCCACGACCCCGAGATTACAAATCACGTGCTCTACCAACTGAGCTAAAGCAGCAGAATTCCGTTTCGGAATGTGTGTAATAATATCAGACAGGAAGAAAACTGTCAAGCAAAGAAGAGGGAATTTCCCCACATTTTTTATTTTTTCGCAAAATCGGGGCGCAGTTTTTCGCCGCCGTTGATGTACACGGGAACAGGAACGGCATGTTCTTCCATATATGCCGTGACCATCACGCGAATCATTTTTTCGGGAGAACCCAAGACTTTGGGTTCCTGTGCGCAGAAAAGCGGAATCGAAGAAACATCGAATTCACTCTGCCCTTTCCGAATCGCCGCCGCAGGATTCATCGTGTTTAAATCTTCGGTAATGGTGAACTGAATCGAAACGAAATCCCGTGGCGAAAGATTATTTTCTTTAAATAGTTTGAGGCACATTTCGCAGACATTTTTTCGGATTGATTCTGCATTGTTCTCAGCTCCCGTTGCCCCGCGGATTGCGAAGAGTCTTTGTGACATTTTTTGCTCCTACTATCTTTTGCATGAACAGATTTTTTGATAAACTGAATAAAAGTATACCTTATTTTACAAAGGCAATTCAAGGAAGCATGGAAAACGAAAATTCGCCAGCAACAGAAATAGAAGAACTCGAACCAATCGAAGAACTTGAACCGATTTCTGAACTTGAAAGCGCCGAAGAAGAAAACGGTATTTTCCCCCAAAGCGAAAAGCAAGAATCTCCGCGCAAAAAATCGCGCCGGCTTCCCCCTCTTTTGCGCCTCACGCGCCGTGCAACCGTCTTCTTTCTGTTCACGCTCATCGCAACGATTATTTTTTTCATCACGGGGAACAAACAGACTTTTCTCGATTCAAACCTAAGTATGATTCTTAAAATCATCGCCGTGAACGCAATCGCCCTTTCCTTTTTCAGCCTTGTTGCAATTCCCGAGTGCATTTTCTTCACCGTTAAAGACAAAAAATTCCGTCTTG
>FLNY01000237.1_pt1 | contig 10343 bp, 2 predicted proteins | sample 1140381 | NCBI WGS metagenome assembly FLNY01 (sample SAMEA3878172, study PRJEB12797) | bioreactor metagenome | biome: Moose rumen | place: Sweden | collected 2011-10
CCTGACGACCACCCATGTCGGTAGGATTACCTATGGTCTTAAACTTATAGGTGAAGGTTAGCATGGCGTAGCGTTGCAAGACATCGTTTGTGCCCGTCTGAACATAGGCATCTTTTATGCTACGACTGACGCTTTCGGCAGTGTCGAGCAAGTCGTTGACACGTAATTTTATTTCGCCACGCTTATCTTTGAAGACCTTGACACCGAGAGCAGCATTCCACATCAAGTAGTTCTGGTCGGAGCTTTCGCCTAAGCCATTGGTATATTTATGCGTAAGGCTATTGGTAAAGACCAACCGCTGATTAGCAAACAGACAATTGAGGTCGGCATTGGCGTTATGGCTATAATAGTTGTAGTTGTTGGCAGCCGTTTGTGTACTCTTGATTATGTTGTACGAGCCGTTATAGCCAATATTGAAGTCAATATTCTCAGAAAAGCTACTGCCTATGGTCAGTCCACCAGTGAGTGTGTAGGTTTTGCTTGTAACCTCTTTATAGTTATAGAGGCTTGGCTTCTTTTGCAAATTGGCACCGAGGTTTACGCTGACGTTAGAGCCTAACCAGTTGACGGGCGAAGAAAGTGTCAGATTAGTGCGTGCCGATATGTAGCCATTCATGTTGATAGGCTTGTTGTATTGCGTGCCTTTCGGAAGGGTTATGCCGTAGTCAATAAGAGAATCTTTGGTTGCGATGACACTCGAAGTGGCAATATAGTCGCGAGTGGTAGAGATGTCGGCAGAGAGAAATAGGAAACGCGATGTTGCAACATTGTTGGCTGCCGCAAAAAGACGAACGGAGTGTGTAGTGCTTTGGCTCAGGTCGGCATTACCAGCCGAATAGCGACGAGTGTTGCTTACGTCAACAACGTTTTGCAATTGGCTAATGCTGGGCGCACTGCTACTACTGCGATAGTTTAGGCGAAGATTAAACGATTTGTCTTTGGCCACGCGCATCTCGACTGTGGGCAATATGCTATTGAAAGAGCGTTTGGTCGTATAGGCATTGGGGTAGGTCTGCTCGCCTTCGAGCAGAGAGTGCTGATAGTCGAGAGTAACAGTGGCTCGGAAGACCTTGCCGTTGAATACATTAAGACCTACTCCGGCACGATGTTGCATATACTCGCTCTCTTTCTGATTGGAGAGGCGCGGAGAAAAAACATAGTTGCCAAATTCTGGAGTGTCGGTAATGGTGTTGACAGTGTCGGCACTGACCACCTTGTCGTTGGAGCTAAACGAGTACGAGGGACTATAGTTCACCTGCAATGCCACGTGTTCGCCAAAAGGCTCTGTGTACATCACACGGCTGTTGAGCTTATAGCTACGCGTGTCGTTGTCTGAGTTTTGGCTTGTCATGATGCTCTTTTCGGGAGTAAGGACATAGTCGTTGACCGAAGCACTTTCGCTGTCAGCATCTGAGTTGTTGGCAGAGCCACCTACGCGAATCGAAATAGTTCGTCGTGGCAAGCTAAACCGATGGCGCCATGTCAGTTCGCCGTCAAGACTATAACCTGTTGTCTTGCCCTCGCCCGTTTGACTTGTCCCCTGATAATTAAATTCTTCAAGGAAGTCTTTGCCCCAGTCGCTACTCGTATAGTCATATTTTTGCCAGCTTACGTTGGGACGGAATATAAGACTATTGTCTTCGTTGATGGTCCACGTCAGGCGTACATTGGCACGATGATTATAGTTGTGGCTACCGTCTTGACTTTCACTGTCGTACGTATGCGTTTCTTCGTCGTCAGAGTCTTTAAAATATTCTTGATGACTTGTGCTATGACTTTTGTTCTTATTGTAGTTGTAGAAATAGCTCGTCTCGAGTTTGATTTTTTTCTCTTTCTCGAAGCTATAATTCAGACCAATTGCACCTGTCGTGTTTATGCCATCGCGACCACCCACGCCACGCATACCTCCACGAGCACCCATGGCACCCGTAACGTCGTCATAAGAGAAGTTTTGCTGATTAATATTATTGAGCATGCCCACAACCGAGAGCCTGTGTTCACCATAAAAATAGTTCATGTTGCCGCCAGCCTCGTAGTGTTCGTCTGTTCCATAGCCGCCATAGACTCGTCCGAAACGACCACTCTTGATGCCCATCTTGGTAAGAATATTAATGGTGCGCTCCTCGTTGCCATCAGAGAATCCTGTAAACTCACTCTGTTCGCTTTGCTTATCGTAGACCTCAATTTTGTCCACCATACTTGCATCGATATTTTTAAGCGCAAGCATGGGGTCGGAGCCAAAGAATTCTTTGCCATCCACAAGTATTTTCTTGACGCTTTCGCCACCCTGAGTTACGCTACCATCTTTGACCTGCATACCAGGCATTTTTTTTAGCAAATCTTCGGTTGTAGCGTCGGGGTTGACCTTGAATGCTGCAGCATTAAAGACAGTAGTGTCGCCATGTTGCTCTTGACGCACCAGCGTGCCGACAGCCTTAACCTCGTCAAGCTCAGTATCTTCGGGCTTCATGCGCAACGTGCCAACCTTGACATCGGCATTGGATACAACGACATTTTTTTCTACCGTCGTGTAGCCCAAAAACACAGAGCGCAAAACATATTTCCCAGGAGCTACATCGCGAAAAGTAAAATTACCCTCTGCGTCAGAGCTCTGACCACGTGGTTTACCACCCTCTGCCGTAATGGTGACTGTGGTCATTGGCAAAGCCTGACGACTTTTAGAATCGACAACCTTACCCGTTATGCGATATTGTGCAACGGCATTAGTCGTAAAAAGAATACTTACAAACAATGTCAGACAAAATACAAGTGTTTTCGGTGTGTTCATGCTCGGCATTTATTATTATTACAAAAGCTAATTTATATACTCAAAACAAGAGCGAAAAACTTATTAGACGAACCACAAAACTTATCCGACAAATTGGCTCAAAAAGCAAATATTTACATTTTTTTACACGCAATTACCTACAAACGAATAATCGTTCTAAATTTGTTATCATAAATACTTTCAAGCAAAACCAGCTACATTTTTCTATGAGACAAAAAATCGCATTTCTACTATTTTTTGTATGCTGTGCATGGCTTGGAGTGCTCACGTCGTGCTCCAACAAACAAGCCTCGGACACTCCACAGCAAAACGCATACATAAGCGCGTTCACGTCGGGCAAAGTAAGCCGATATGCATCTATCTACGTAATGCTGAGCACAGACATCGACTCAGCAACACTTAAAAAAGTGAAGCCCGAAAAGGTCATGAAGATTTCGCCAGAACCTGCCGGACAATACTCTTTTGCCGATGCACACACAATAGTTTTCCAACCCAAAGAACCACTCGTTCGCGACAAAGAGTATAGCGTCTCGGTCGACCTCTCGAAAGTTTTCGAAACAAATGGTAGCGACGACGAGTTCAACTTTAAGTTTCAAGTAAAACCTCTACTCCTCTCGGTCTACACCGAAGAACTTTCTGAGACCGAAGACGACGTGTACGAAGTAGCCTTCACCGTCAACAGTCTCGACCGCGAAGACAGCACATCGCTTGCACCAGTACTGAAGCTATCGCCAGCAACAAAATTTAGCATTTCGTCTTCTTCGAGCAACGAGCATGTAATCAAAGCACGTTACGCCTCTGCTGCTACCGACCAGACCGTACAACTCATCATGAACGATGGTCAGGGCACACAAGAAGTATTGCACGAATGCACCGTACCACGCAAAGGCTATTTCGACGTCTACAACGTCGACCTCGGAGGCGACAACCAACAATACATCGACATAACATTTACCAAGAAACTCGATGCCAACCAAAAAACCAAGGGCTTGGCATACATAGAGGGCAACACAAGCAAACAAGTAAGCGTCGAAGGCAACCGCCTACGCCTCTATCCCGACAATGGTCGACAAGGCAGCGTAGAGGTCATTCTCTCTGCCAACATCCGTAGTAGCAAAGGTCTGACTCTTGGAGCCGACAAGCAACTGACAGTAGAACTTGCCAAGAGTGAGCCAAAGGTAGCTTTTGCTGGCTCAACAGGAACAATCATTCCCATATCGGACAACGAAATCGTCCCATTCTCTGCCGTATATATGCGTGCCGTGACTGTGGCAATATTCCGCATTTTTGGAGACAAGGTGGGGCAGATGATGCAAAATTGCGACATTAGCGAGAATAGCTCTTTGTCGCAAATAGCCTATCCAGTAGCCGTCAAAACTATTCGCCTCGACCAGAAAAACGCCGACCTCACACGTCCGCACACCTATGCGTTCAACGTCAAAGAGCTTATGGAGACTGAACCCGGTGCAATATATCGATTAGAACTTTTCATGCTCCCACAATACTCTGCATGGCCAGACTATCCGCAAGCCGACTTCACCGACGCCGACATAGAAGCTGCCGACAAAGCTCTCTTCGACAAGCTTAGCACACCTTTCAACGATGGCTACTACTATGGACATTGGAACATGTTCGACTACGAATACTCGGACAATGAAGACCCGTCCAAACCAAGCTTCTACAACTACCAAAATGCCAACACCGAAGCTTGTCGCAATGTCTTAGCCACCAACATCGGACTTACAGCTTGTGCTGGCACAGGCTCGCAAATAAAATGCATAGCCCTCGACTTGCGCACCACCATGCCAATGTCGGGCGTAGCAATAGACGTCATGAGCTATCAGGGACGCACAATTGGCAGCGGGACCACCGATGGCTCTGGCATGGCAGACATCACATACAAGACTACCGAAGGCAAGCCAACATACATCGTAGCACGCAACGGAAACGACATAAACTACCTCCGCATAGACCCAGCAAATAGCCTCTCGACCAGTACATTCAACGTTTCGGGCGAAACCGTACGCTCTGGACTGAAAGGCTTCATATATGGCGAACGTGGCGTATGGCGACCGGGCGACAACATTCACCTATCTTTCATACTCTCCGACCGCGACAACACGCTACCCGTCGGTCACCCCGTAACCCTCAAAGTAACCGATGCTCGTGGCAGACTAATCTGCCAGCAGGTGAAGACCGATGGTAAACTCGGACTCTACAGTTGGGACGTTCCAACAGACCCAACCGACCCAACAGGCGTCTACACAGCCGTAGTAAGCGTCGGCAATGTGCAGTTCGAGAAGAGCTTGCGCATAGAAGCCATCAAGCCCAACCGAATGAAAATTGAACTCTCGCACTACGACGTTCTCACCCCACAAAACAACATGGTGTCGCTACACACAGAGTGGCTCAACGGTGCAACCACACACGACCAACAATTCACCGTCAGCGGCACGTTTGTCAAAGCTCACACCACGTGGAAAGGTCTCGAAGAATACAACTTCGACGACAATACCAAGACGTGCCAATTCGACGAAGAAGACATCTGCAAGTCGACAACCGACGACAACGGCAACACCACATTCCGCATAGGTCTGACGCCCAACACAACCAACGCACCAGGCATGCTCAACCTCAACCTTACCACACGTGTCTACGAAGCCTCTGGCGAGTTTAGCACCGACTACTCGCAAGTGCGCTACTCGCCCTACTATCGCTATGTTGGCTTGGCATCGCCCGCAGGCAAAGACGACCGACAGCCACTCGAAACAGGCAAAGACAACATCTTCCGAACAATAGTGGTCAATGCCGACGGCAAGCCACAACAAGGCGTATCGCTACAAGCCAGCGTATATAAGAAAAATTGGTACTGGTGGTGGCAATCGGGCTCGGGCAACATGGCCGACTTTGCAGCTTCAGAATACGAGACTCCTTTCCGCGCATTCAACTTAACGACCGACATTCAAGGCAAAGCATCGTTCAAACTCAATGTGGGACGCGACGACTGGGGAGCCTACCTCATTGTAGTCAAAGATGGCGCAGGACACCGCACTTCTCTAATGACATATATCGATTGGCCCGACATGTTTGGCAAGCGTAGCACCAACGAGCGCGACGCTGCCGTAACCATGAAACTACAACCCAGCAAAAAAAGCTACAACGTCGGTGACGAAGCAAACATATCGTTCCCTTCGTCGGCAGGCAGCAAAGCCATTGTCAACATCTGCAACGGCACGCGCGTTATCGACAGCCGACTAATAGACTGCAACAAAGGCACGACACAAGCCACCTTCAAGGTAACCGAAGACATGCTCCCAAATGTCTACGCATGCATATCGGTTGTACAACCCTACGACCAGACAGCCAACGACATGCCCATACGTCTCTACGGCATTGCACCCATAGCTGTCGAAAGTCCACTTAGCCACCTCGTGCCAGTCATCAGCATGGACGACGAAATCCGACCACTTGAAAAGACAACCATCAGCATAAAAGAAAACGACAAACGACCCATGGCATACACGCTCGCCGTTGTCGACGAAGGACTTCTCGACCTGACACACTTCGCCACGCCAGACCCTTGGACTAAATTTAACGGACGCGAAGCTTTGGGTGTTCGCTTGTGGGACGTCTACTCCAACGTAAGCGGTGCCTTTGGTGGTCGCATAGAGCAAATGTTCAGCGTAGGTGGCGACGGGTTCTTTGGTGGTGGAGGCAAAAAAGCTTTTGTCAATCGCTTCACACCAATGGTTCATTTCGAAGGTCCCTACGTCCTCGCCAAGGGCGAGACTCGCAAGCACACCATCGACGTACCAAACTACAACGGACGTGTACGCGTAATGGTTGTTGCTGCCGATGGCGTAGCCTATGGCAATGCCGAAAAGAGTGTCAAGGTTAGCCGTCCGCTCATGCTCATCGGGACGATGCCCCGATTGGTCGGGGCTGACGACGAAACAACGATAGCAGCCACAGTCTTTGCCACAAAGAACATGAACGACGTCACGACCACACTCAGTGTCAAAGGCGACGCCGAAATAGTTGGTCCGAAGTCGCAGACCATCAACTTTGGCGGTCAGACGGGCGACAAAACTGTACAATTCCGCTTGCGAGCTGGCAAAAAAGAAGGCAAAATAGAAGTTTCGTTAACTGCACAATCGGGTAGCGAAAAAACAAACTATTCCACCTTACTCGACGTTCGTCGCGTATCTCAAACAATAGTAAAAACAACCTCTGCAACACTTGCAGCTGGCAAGACTTGGAAAGGTAACCTCGGACAAAAAAATGCCGATGGACACGTCGACATTGAGCTAAGCAATTCGCAGCCGCTCAACCTCGCTGGCAGACTAAGCAACTTGTTGTCATATCCTCACGGATGTGCCGAACAAATAACCTCAAAAGCATTCCCACAACTCTATCTGTCCGAATTTACGGAGCTGACTGCCGAGCAACAAAAAGCAGCCGAAGACAACGTAAAATCTGTAATCTCTCGACTAAAAAACTACGCCACAAGCGATGGTGGCATGGCATACTGGCCAGGCAGTCCCGACAACAGCCTATGGGCTTCAGCCTACGTCTACACATTCCTCTGCGAAGCCGACCGCAAAGGCTATCTCGTGCCAAGCAACCTAAAGAGTAAGCTCCGCAACTATTTGCGCACGACGGTTCGTAAGTGGCAAAGTGGCCGACAATACTCTTGGCACGAAGACGGCTATACGCTTGCGCTCTACGCTCTTGCCTCCGATGGCAAAAGCGAGCAAGGAATCATGAACCGAATCTTTGAAGACCGCAACCGACTAAGCGATGCAAACAAGAACAAACTCTCAGCGGCTTTCGCCGTTAGCGGTCAGGCTCCTTCAGCTCGCAAATCCATCGGTGCTGCCGACGACGCCATGAAACTCGTAGCCCTAACGGCCCTCAACGATGCCTCTGTAGCCGAGGTCGCCGAAAAAATTCGCAAGGAACTCGTCTCCGACAATTGGCTCTCGACATACAACACTGCTCTCAACATAATGGCAATGAGCAAATATTTTGCTCGCAACCCCGTCAACAACCACATAGATGCCACAATCAAAGCCGACGGCAAAAAATTTGCCTCCGTCAGCACCGACAAACGCCTTTGGAACTCTAAGGTTGCCGACACAGCTAATGCCGACCTCGAAGTAAGCAACAATGGCAACGGCACCATATTTATCGAAGCCTCTGCCTACTCTCTTGTCGACCAAGGACAAGTGAGCGAAAGCACCAACGGACTTCGCGTAGCCGTAAGCTATCAAGGCATGCCTGTCGAAGAGTTGCAGCAAGGCACCACTTTCACAGCCTCTGTCAGCATAACCAACACCACTTCTCGCACCCTCGAAAATGTAGCCATCACGCACATTCTGCCAGCTGGCTGGGAAATACTCAAGTTTGCCGAAGCCAACAGTTCTTCAGTTAGCTACGCCGACACACGCGACGACCGACAACTAACCTACATCAACAGCCTACGACCACAACAAACCGTAACCTACAATCTGGACCTGAGCGCAACCTATGCTGGCAAGTATTACGCTCCAGCCATTACGGCCGAAGCCATGTACGATGCCACCACAACGGGCAACACGTCAAGCACACATGTCATTGTAGAGTAACCACACACCATTTCGCAACTCTTTGCAGGACAGAGTATTACGCTCTGTCCTGTTTTCGTTTTCCCGTCACGCCATAAAGGTCCACAACAAAGAAAAACTCCAACAACAAAACAAAATTTTATCACATACGTAGAAGTACGAAAATAATTGTGGAGTTGCTCAATTTTCAGAAAAAAAGTAACTTTCGCCCTTAATTATCTCACGAATCCATACAAAAATCAATATGGTACGATTATTGTAACCGCTACATACTCGGACCAATTGAAACAACTAACTCTGAAAAATTTCTACACAATGAAGAAAACATACATCACCCCCGAACTCAACGAGATTAATCTCGACACACAAGTGTCTGTCATGCTTGCAAGCGAAGAAAAGACCACAGACAACCCTCCTAAAAACAGCGACGAAGAAGAAGACTTCGGCTACGACCCAAACAATCCATTCGGATAAGTCGCTAACCTCTCGCATAAGCAAAAACTAAAACTTTTAGAAGAATGAAAAAACATACAAAAATATTAGCCAGCGTAAAACTTCTTATGCTGACCTTAGTATTGTCGTTTGCCTCAGCAAATGCACAAACCTACCCAGGTATCGTATTAACAACTGATGGCGATTTTATCGGTAAAGGTTGGGTCCCTGCAGACGTAATGGACGACCAAAATTTCAACTATTCAGTTTCTGTTACTACAGTTGGCACAACAAGCGTTTCTGTCGCAGCCACAACAGGTGGCATTAAAAATTGGACCAATGGCAAATACGGATATAAGTTTGGCATTAAACCAGGCGTTAAGGCTACATTTACCACAAAAGGTTCAATCAACGACAATTTTAAAAAGTTATTCAACAACGAAAGTTCTCAAATAATCCTATACTACTCAGATGTTAGAGAACTGGTTGCCGTAAAAGAAAAAATAGATGCATTAGGACTTACCGACGATGACATAGAAAACATAGATTGGGAACGACTCAACGATATAAAAGATAGTTTTACAGATAGCGAGTTGCTGATAATCTTCAACTATGTAAAAGAGCAGATGCCCGATGAATACGAAGACTACACGACTTACTCAGACTACTTCGATTACTACGAAGCTATGATTGAAGAAGACGAAGACCAAACTATTGCCTCAGAAGCATACGTATACTTCTTTGGAATGCTCGATGTGTCTGAGGAAGCCATTTCAACGCTGACAATGCACAAAGACCTTAGCAGCCTCGACAATCTAAGAGTTTTAGGTCAGACAGCAAACATTACTTTCAACCATGCAACAAGCAGTTTTTTGCCAATAGATTTTAGCAACTTCAACAACCCTTCTGGCGGCACATTTACCTATGGCACCGAAAGTGTTGAAAATATTGCTCTCGACCTCCACTCGGGCATGAAGACTTACTACAACCTCACGCTCGGTGGCTCCAACGAAGTCTCTGTCGATCACAACGCAACCGTAAGCAACGTCTTTACGCACAGCGCATCAGCATTCAACATAGGCTATAATTCTGAGTCAGAGACCACAAGCGATGCCGTATTTAGCGTGGGCGAAAGCGCAAAAGCCAAAATAAATGCAGATGTCTACACATACGACAATTCTGTCCTCGCCCTCCTCAACACCGACGCTTCAAGCACCAGTGGCAGCTACAAGGTCTACGGTCGCCTGCGTCGCCAAATGGCAGCAAGTTTAGAATACTCTTTCCCAGTAGCCATCAGTGGCGACGATAACGCCACTTCTTTCACCGTAACCCCCGACGCAAATAGCGCACTCGAACTTAAAATCGCTTACGACGAAAACCTATCCTACGTAACAGCGGGTGGAGCAACTGCCGATGCGACATACACATTCCCTGCGTACTACCTCACAGCCAAGACGTCTTCTTCGTTCTCTGGTCAGATATACACTCCTACCATCATTGGAGGCTCGCCAACTAGT
>FLNY01002493.1_pt1 | contig 10326 bp, 7 predicted proteins | sample 1140381 | NCBI WGS metagenome assembly FLNY01 (sample SAMEA3878172, study PRJEB12797) | bioreactor metagenome | biome: Moose rumen | place: Sweden | collected 2011-10
CATGATTCCGGACGCGCTTATCCAGGAACGCATCGCCCACCGCGCCCAAATCGAAGGCCGTGCCGACGACGCCCGTCCGGAGGTGGTAGAAAACCGGATCCGCACCTATCACGCCAAGACAGAGCCGCTGATCGAGTACTACAAGGCTGCCGGCAAATACCAGCTTGTAGACGGTGTGGGAACCATTGAAGAGGTCCAGAGCAGGATTTTCGGCCTAATGGACAAGTTTTAGGAAAATTTCTGCATAAAAAACTGTACATTTGCAAGTTGTAATTTGCCCTTTAAGAATGCACAGAATTATTTTGCCGATATACCATTTTTTCCGGAAGCACAAGCTGCTGATGCACCTACTGATGGGCGTGAGCCTGCTGGTCTTCCTGTATTTCGGCCTTCACCTACGCCTGGAAGAAGACATCGTCAAGCTCCTGCCCCGTTCGTCTACAGACAACGAACTGGCCTTCAGCGAGATAGAACTCAAGGACAAGGTCTTTATCCAAGTCACTTCCAGAGACCCGGAACATCCCGTCCCGGCCGCCGGGCTGGGCAACGCAGCGGAAGAATTCTGCAAGCTCCTTGAAGAAAAAGACTCTTCTACCCACTATATTGCCGGCATACTGTCCGGGCTGGACACCGATACAGGGCTTGCCGCCCTGGACTATGGGCTTACCCATTTTCCCACCTTCGTAGATACGGCCTGGTATGGCAGGATAGAAAAGCTCCTGGAGAAGGAGTCCATCGACACCCAGATGGAAGAGAATTACCGTCTTGTGATGGCCGATGAAACCGGGACCGATACACAATTGGTGGCTATGGATCCGCTTGGGCTCAGGTATATGCTTCTCGAGAACATGCTGGGAGATGCCATGGGGGGGGTCAACCTGGAAGACGGGCACCTCTTCTGCCCGGACAAAACGGTGGCCCTGGCCTTCCTCTCCCCCAGCTTCGACCCTTTGGACAGCGGCATGGCCACCAGAATGGTCCGAATGATCCAGCGTACCGAGAAAGAATACGAGGCCACGCATCCGGAGCTGGAAATTTTCATCCACGGAAATCCTCAGGGCAGCGTTTCCAACGCGTCCACCATCAAGAGGGATGTCTTCTGGACAGTGGGGCTTTCCCTCCTCATTATCCTGATTATTGTCCTGCTGAGCTTCCACAGGTTCTCCTTTGTCTGGCAGCAGGTACTGCCCATAGTTTACGGAACAGCTTTCTCCCTGGCCTGCATGTACTGGATCAAGGGATACATGTCCCTCATGGCCCTGGGGATGGGGGCCATCGTATTGGGCGTAGCCATCAGCTACTGCCTGCACGTGCTCATCCACTATTACTACGTGGGTGATACGGAAAAGATGCTCAGAGACGAGTCTACGCCCGTTTTCCTGGGCTGCATCACCACGGTGGGCGCCTTCCTGGGCCTGCTTTTCACGGAAAGCGACCTCCTCAGGGACTTCGGCCTCTTCGCCACCTTCGCCCTGCTGGGCAATACCTTCTTTGCCCTGGTGTTCCTGCCCCATTTCCTTCGTCCGGAACAGATTGTTTTCAAGCGCCAGCACGGTTTCCCGCTGGTGGAGCGCTTCAACAGCCTTCCCTGGGACCGGAATCCCTGGATTATCGGCATTTTGGTTGTGCTGATGATCGTCGGCATCGCTTTCAGCCCCAGGGTCAAGTTCGACAACGACCTCATGAACCTGGATTACGACAATCCGGAAATCACCTCCAGCCAGAAGCTTTACAACGAGAAAAATGCCGACGGTTACTCCCACATGTATTTTGCAGCCTGGTCGGACAGCAGCCTGGACGAAGCCCTGGAGTACAACGACGGCCTGTTCCGTTCCCTGGATTCCCTCAAGGCCGACGGTCTGGTGAAAGGATTCAGCCCCGTGACCCACCTGCTTTTCCGTTCCCAGAAAAGCCAGGAGGACCGGATTACCGCCTGGAAGGATTTCTGGACGCCGGAGCGGATTGCAAAGCTGCGCCCGGTTCTCAACAAATCGGCCCTGGAGCACAATCTGCTCCCCTACATGTTCGAGCCTTTCTATAACCTGCTCACGCAGGATTATGAAAGCGGAGACCTGTATGCTTCCGGAATAGTTCCGCCCGGCCTGCTGTCCAACTACATAGAGCGGCAGGAAAGCGGCCGCTTCATGGTTTTCACGGATGTCTCCTATGCCCAGGAAGATCAGAAAGCAGTGTGGAAAGCCATTACCGACAACCCGAACGTGATAGTACTGGAGCCGTTCTTCTATTGCAGGGACATGGTCGAGATTGTACACGACGATTTCTCCACCACCCTCTGGATTTCCAGCCTCTTTGTCCTTTTGGTGCTGCTTGTCTCTTTCCGGAACCTCTGGATTGCGCTCATCGCCTTCTTCCCCATGTTCATCAGCTGGTACGTCATGCAGGGGTACATGGCCATCTTCGGCTTGGAATTCAATCTTATCAATATTGTAATTTCCACCTTCATCTACGGAATCGGGGTGGACTACAGCATTTTTGTGATAGAAGGGCTTCTGAGGGAGGCCCGGGAAGGAGAGAAGAAGACGCTGGACTACCACAAGGTGGCCATTTTCTATTCGGCCCTGGTGCTGGCCATCGTCACCTTCTCGCTCATTTTCGCCCGGCATCCGGCCATCCATTCCATCGGCCTCATCACCCTCATCGGCATGGCCTCCACCATCCTCATCACCTATTCTCTCCAGCCTTTCGTTTTCCGGCTCCTGTGCAAAGTGCCGTATTTCCGGAGATGCTTCAAAATCCCAGACTGAACCATGAACCTGACGGCAGACCTATACCTTGACCTTATCCGCGGCGGTGCAGAGAAACTTTCGCAGAACCGTCACCTCATCAACGACCTGAACGTATTCCCCATTCCGGACGGCGATACCGGGGACAACATGTACATGACCATCGAGGCGGGTACCCACGCCAGCGGGCACACGCTCTCCCAGATGGCTTCGGCCGTGTCGGAGGGCATGCTCCTGGGGGCGCGCGGCAACTCCGGGGTTATCCTTTCGCGCATCTTCGCCGGCATGGCCAAGACCTTCGCCGGCTGCTCCCAGGCCGATCCGGCCCTTTTCAACACCGCCATGCGCAGCGGGGTGGACGCGGCCTACCATGCGGTCTCCCAGCCCGTGGAAGGGACCATCCTCACCGTCCTCAGGGAAGGCGTGGCCGCAGCCGACGGTTCCTCTTCGCTGGAAGAATACTTCGACCTGATGATTGCCGGCATGGACCTTTCCCTGCAGCATACCCCGGACCTGCTGGATGTACTCCGCAAGGCCGGCGTGGTGGACAGCGGCGGGGCCGGGCTCATCTGCATCTGGGAAGGCATGCGGGACGCCCTGCACGGGAGATCCCCGCTGGGCGTGGCCGGGGACAAAGCCTCCGTGACGGCCGGCCCCGAGCGTCCTGCCGCGCCGAAGGTGGATTTCAACGCCTTTACGGAGGACAGCGTGCTGGAATTCGGCTACTGCACGGAATTCCTCCTGCGCCTGCAGCGCTCCAAGGTGGACCTGGACCACTTCGACGAGCACGTCATCTCCAACTGGCTGTCCGGCAAAGGGGATTCGCTGGTGTTCTTCCGCGACGGCAGCATTGTGAAAGTGCACGTGCACACCCAGGACCCCGGTGAAATCCTGTCCAAGTGCCGCGAGTGGGGCGAATACCTCACCATCAAGGTGGAAAACATGACCCTGCAGCACCACGAGCACCAGATGGAACGGCGTTTCCAGCGCAAGCGGAAGGCCCTGGGCCTGGTTTCCGTAGCCTCCGGAAAGGGCCTGACGGACGCTTTCCGGGAAATGGGGGTAGACCAGGTCATCGAGGGAGGCCAGACCATGAATCCCCCGGTGGAACGCTTCCTGGAGGCCTTCGACAAAACCTCGGCCGATGCCATCCTGGTGTTCCCCAACAACAGCAACATCCTGCTCACGGCCCGCCAGGCAGCCGAGCTGTACAAAGGCTCGGATGTGCGGGTCATCCCCACCAAAACCCTGGGAGAAGGCTATTTCGCCCTGGCCAACCTGCCCGCAGCCGACGTGCCCCTGGACCAGATGGTACAGGCGCTCACGGAGGCCGCCGACTCGGTAACCACCGGGCTGGTGTCCCAGGCCATCCGGGACACGGAGGCCGGACGCCGGGGCGACTACCTGGGCTTCAGCGGGAAGGACATCCTGTGCGGCTCGCCGGAGCGTCTCCGCACCGCCCTGGCGCTGGCCGAAAAGCTGGACGCCCCCTCGCACGACATCGTGCTGGTCCTCTCCGGGGCCGACGCCCCCGCCCAGGAGGCGGAATCCCTCCGGCAGCAGCTGGAAAAAAGCTGTCCCCTGTCGGAATGCATCCTGCTTCCGGGCGGACAACCCATCTACGACTATATTCTGGTACTTTGCTGATAAAACACTATGCTGAAGATTTACACCGACACCGACACCGACATCAATCCTTCCGTTGCAGCCCAGTACGGCTACAAGCTCATTTCCATGCCCTACAGCATCGAGGCCCAGACCACCTATCCGTACGTGGACTTCGAGACCTTCGACGCGCATGCCTTCTACGACACCCTGCGGGGCGGCGTCCTTCCCACCACCAGCGCCATCTCCAAGGAGCAGTATATCCAGTACTTCCAGGAAGATTTCGCGGCCGGGAACGACATCCTGTACGTGCATTTCTCCCGGAACATGACCAACACCTTCGACGTCATGGACCAGGCGGTAGCAGAGCTGAAGGCCCGCTATCCCGGTACCCGTTTCGAAGAGATAGACACCAAGGGCATCACCACCATCAGCTATGCCATCGTCCGTGAGGTGGGAGACCTCCTGCAGGAGGGCAAGACGCTGGACCAGGTGCTGGAATGGGCCCGGACCGAAGTGGACAAGTTCGCCATGTACTTCTTTGCCGACGACCTCAAGTTCTTCCGCCGCAGCGGCCGGGTGAGCGGTATGGCCGCCGTCATGGGCTCGCTCATCGGCGTACGTCCCATCATCCACATGAGCCAGGAGGGCAAAATGGTCTCCGTGGGCACGGAGAAAGGGCGCGTCAAGGCACTGAAACGCCTGGTGGACACGGTGGCCGAACTGGGCGAGGACATCGGCGCCCACCGCATCTGCATCGGCCACAGCGACGCGCCGGAGATTGCCCATGAGCTGGGCCGCCAGATTCAGGAGCGCTTCGGCCCCCAGAAGATCGAATACGTGGAAGTGAACCCCACCGCCGGCAGCCACTGCGGTCCCGACGGGGTGGGCGTATGTTTCCACGCCAAACACCGCTAGTATGATTCAGGTCAGAGCAGTCAAAACCCGAAGGGAGCAGAAAGCCTTCCTGAACTTTCCCCTGGACCTGTACAAGGGGAATCCCTGTTACATTCCCCCGCTGTACATGGACGAGAAGAAGATCTTCCGCCGGGACTATGTCTATAACGGGAGCTGCGACGCCGCTTTTTTCAATGCCTACGAGGACGGGAAGATGGTGGGGCGCATCCAGGGCATCATCCAGAAGGACGCCAATGCCAAGAACGGGGAAAAGCGCGCCCGCTTCACCCGCATCGAGGCCGTGGACAATCCCGCCGTATTCAAGGCCCTGCTGGAGGCGGCCGAATCCTGGGCCCGCAGCAAGGGGATGGACACCATCCAGGGTCCCATCGGCTACTCGGACCTGGAGAAGGAAGGGCTGCTCATAGAAGGCTTCGACGTTCCCGGGAACTTCGAGACCACCTACAACCTCCCCTATTACCAGCAGCACATAGAGGCCCTGGGCTATGTCAAGGAGGTGGATTATACGGGGTCTTTCCTCTACGGACCGGAGTCGGAAGAGACCCTGCAGGAAATGGAGCAGCTGGTCAATTTCATTTTCCGGCGCTATAAGCTGCACATCGGGGCATCCCGGAACGGAAAGGATTTCATGAAAAAATATGCCGACGGCATCTTCGACCTCATGGACCGTTCCTACGAGGGCTTGTACGGCACCGTCCCCTTCACGGAAGGGATGCGCCGGCTCATGCTGGACAACTTCGGCCTGGTCATCAGCCCCAAGTATTCGGCCATGATCCTGGACCAGGACAACAAGCCCGTCTGCTTCGGCCTGGCCATTCCCTCCCTGAACAAGGCCTTCCGCGGCACCCGCGGCCACATCACCCCCGGGGTGGCCGTCCGCTTCCTCCGCTGCCTCCGCCGTCCGGAGAGCCTGGACCTTTGCATCATCGGCGTAGATCCGGAGTACCTGAACCGCGGCGTATCGGCCGCCCTTTCCCTGGAAATCATGAAAATGCTCCGGGACACCCCCTCGCTCCGCTATGCCGACACCTGCATCAACCTGGAAGACAACTATGCCATCCAGAACCAGTGGAAGCGTTTCCGGCGGGATACGCCCAAACGCTACCGCTGCTATGTCAAAAGCCTGTAAATCTGCCCCCTCCTATGATTAAAATCCTCATCGACTGCTTTGGCGGAGACCACAGCCCGCAGGCTCCGGTTGCGGCGGCCCTGTCGGCCCTGGAGAAAAATCCGGACCTGTATCTGCTGCTCACCGGAGACGAACAAATCCTGCAAAAAGAGCTGCAGGGCAAGGATTTCGACCGCGCGCGGCTGGAGATCGTCCATGCCCCGGAAGTGATTGGCTGCGACGAAAAACCCACCGACGTGGTGCGCCTCAAGCGGAATTCCTCCATGATGAAGGGCATCATCCTGCTCCGGGACCGCGAAGACATTGCCGGCATGGTATCCACGGGCTCCACCGGCGCCCTGGTTACCGGCGCCCTGGTGCGCCTGGGCCGCATCCCCGGGGTCATCCGCCCGGCCTTCTGCCCCATCCTTCCCACCATGGAGGGCGGCCTGGTGGGCATCTGCGACAGCGGGGCCAACCTCACCGTCACCCCCGCCCACCTGCGGCAGTTTGCCATCATGGCCAGCCTGTACATGGCCCAGGTCTTTGACGTGAAAAACCCCCGCACCGCCCTGCTGAACGTGGGGAAAGAGGCCGAAAAGGGCGACGAAACCCGCCAGGAAGCCTACGCGCTGCTAAAACAGACGCCCTGCGTCAATTTTGTGGGCAACATGGAAAGCCGGGACCTCCTGTCGGGGCGCTACGACGTGGTGGTCGCCGACGGTTTCTCCGGCAACGTCCTGGTGAAGACCACCGAGGGCACGGCGCTGGAGCTCCTGAAAAAAATCAGGAAAGACATCTATTCCCGCACCCTGTACAAGATGGGGGCGCTGCTCATGAAAAAGATGTTCGCCCAGGAAAAGGCGTTCATGAATTACCAGAACTACGGCGGCAGCGTGCTGCTGGGCACCGCCAAGGTGGTGGTGAAAGGGCACGGTTCCTCCAACGCCGTGGCCGTGGAAAAATGCATCGAACAGGCCTACCGGATGCAGATCTCCGGCCTGCAGGCGCGCATCGAGGAAGAAATTGGGAAATATGAACACTACGAAGAATAAGCCATGTTTGAAAGAGTACAGACCATCCTGGCGAAGCAGCTTCGCCTGGCCCCCGAAAAGATTACCCCCCAGTCCCGCATCATGAAAGACCTGGGCGCCGACTCGCTGGACATCCTCCAGCTGCTGATGCGCATCGAAGACCAATACGGCTTTGTGATTCCGGACCAGGCCCTCTCCAAGTTCGACACCGTCTCCGACGTGGTCAGCTATCTGGAAGCCCTGGAAAACCAATAAGCCCAGCCCCGCAGTCCCATGGTCCAGGTCTATTGCAAGAATACCAAAGAAACCAAGCGTTTCCCGGAGGGCACATCCCTGGTGCAGATGCTCTCCGAGTTCAACTTTGAACGCCCTTACCCCATTGTGTCAGCCAAGGTGAACAATGTGTCGCAGGGACTCAAATTCAAGGTTTACCAGAACAAGGACATCGAGTTCATCGACGTTCGGGAAGCCAGCGGCATGCGCGTGTACTACCGTTCCCTGTGTTTCCTGCTGTTCAAGGCCGCCACGGATGTCTTTCCTGGCAGCAAGCTGTACATGGAACATCCCATCTCCAACGGCTATTTCTGCCACCTGCGCAAAGCCGACGGCAGCCCCGTCACCCCCTCCGACGTGGCGCTCCTGCAGGACAAGATGCGGGAGCTGGTGGGCAAGGACATGCCCTTCCACCGCTATGACGTGCAGACCGACCGGGCCATCCGGGAGTTCCGCAAAGCCGGCTTCACGGACAAAGTGCGCCTGCTGGAGACCAGCGGAGAGGCCTATACGGACTACTACACCCTGGGCGACACGTCGGACTATTACTACGGGAAACTGGTCCCCTCCACCGGCTACCTGACCGTATGGGGCCTGCTCCCCTACCACGACGGCCTGCTGCTCCAGACGCCCTCCCGCGAGGATCCTTCCCGGGTGACGCCGTTCACGGACCAGCCCAAGACGTTCGAGATGTTCAAGGAAAACCTGCGCTGGAACATTATCATGGGCCTGTCCACCGTGGGGGATGTGAACGAGGCCTTCCTGAACGGACGGGCCAGCGAGCTCATCCAGATTGCCGAGGCCCTGCAGGAGAAGAAGATTGTCCAGATTGCCGAGGAGATAGACCGCCGCTACCGCAGCGACAGCCCGCTGAAGCTGGTCCTGATCACCGGCCCCTCCTCTTCCGGAAAGACCACTTTCTGCAAGCGCCTGTCCGTGCAGCTGAAGGCTTGCGGCCTGAAGCCCATGTCCATGAGCACGGACGACTATTTCGTGAACCGGCTGGATACCCCCAAGTTCCCCGACGGCAGCTTCGACTTCGACAACTTCGACACCGTGGACCACGCGCTCATGGAGCGGGACATCATGAAACTGCTGGACGGAGAGGAAGTCTCCGTCCCGGAATACAACTTTGTGACGGGCCTGCGGGAATACAACGGGAAGAAGCTGCAGCTGGGCCAGGGACGCATCCTGCTCATCGAGGGCATCCACGCCCTGAACCCGGGCCTTACCTCCCGCATCCCCGACCAGGCCAAATTCAAGGTATTCATCAACACCCTCACGGGAACCCTGCTGGACGACCACAACTGGATTCCCACCACGGACAACCGCCTGCTGAGGCGCATCGTGCGGGATTACAACAAAGGGGCCTTCACGGCCCGCGAATCCATCTCCAACTGGCAGAACGTGCTGGATGCCGAGCAAAAGTGGATTTATCCCTTCCAGGAAACGGCCGACGTCATGTTCAACAGCGCCTACCTCATAGAATTCGCCGTGCTGAAGAACCACGCCGAGCCCATCCTGCGCAGCGTACCGCAGAACTGCCCGGAATACTCGGAAGCCCACCGGCTCCTGAAGTTCATCCACTACTTTACGCCGGTGCCGGACAAGGAAATCCCCGCCACTTCCCTGCTGCGGGAATTCATCGGCGGCTTTTAGGCTTTTTCCCGCAAAAGCGGATTCGCATAGATTTTGAGCAGGATATCCCTCACTTCCGGGGGATATTCCTTTATGGTCTCCAGGTGTTTTTTGAAAGCCCTGCCTTCGGCCTCCGTGTAGCTGTGCGAGCGTTTTCCGGCCAGCATGTCGGCGGCGATGTAGGCGTTGGGATAGAGCCGGTAGAGCGGCAGGATGCGGCTGTCCAAGAGGGTGGCCACTTCCCGGTTGAAGGCGGCCGACGGCAGGCCGCGGAGCGGTTCCAGGTCCGTCTGCGTGACGGGCGCGCCCACGGACACATGCACCCGGCCCTTGTACTGCTGGATGCCCGTGAGGATGCTGTTGAGGTCTTCACCGGGCTTCTTGATATAGGGCTGGCCGGAAGAGCGGGCATACAGTTCCAGCGCCTTCAGGATGTCGCACGGCTCCCACTCGTAGGAAATGCTGACGGGCACCATGTTCAGCTCTCCCAGGGCCTTGATCTTGTCGGAACCGCCGGACAGGCCGAACATCTTGATGATGCCCTGGTCCGTGGCGTCCATCCCGTCCTTGGTGCGCCCGTTCCGCTGGGCAATCCAGACAGACTCCTTCTTTTCCAGGAGGGCGTGGCGGATATAGTCCGACAGGTACTTGGAACGGACGAAGAAATCCCGCGGAGAGGACACCGTGGTGGGACGCTCCACCCGGAACATCTTGTTGCTTTTGCCGATGTCGATGATGAACTGGCCCTGCATCAGGTTGGCGCCGAAGGTGATTTCCGCGGTGCGCAGGCCGTTGCGGTCCAGGATGACGTCGAAGAACGCGGCATCCAGCACAATGTCCCGGTGGTTGGACACATACAGGTAATTCCGGGAAGGATCCAGGCGCTCCACGCCTTCCACGGTGACCCCGTCGGTGGTTTTATCTACAATGGCATTTACGGCACCCAGCATGAAGCGGTGCTGGAATTCGTCTACATTGCGGCAGCTGCCCAGGACAGCGGCAGTGG
>FLNY01003211.1_pt1 | contig 10320 bp, 4 predicted proteins | sample 1140381 | NCBI WGS metagenome assembly FLNY01 (sample SAMEA3878172, study PRJEB12797) | bioreactor metagenome | biome: Moose rumen | place: Sweden | collected 2011-10
ACCATCGATGACGCCCTGGCCCGTGATTGAAACGTTCTCAAGGTTCAGACCGCTGATAGGCGATTGGCAACGCCGTGTGTCGAGCCCCTCAAACGACGTCTTTATAAGCGGATAGAGTCTCTCGTCGGCGGCAAACTGCAGCACTGCGCCCTGCTCCAGATGGAGGTCGATATTAGACCGAAGCACGATAGGGCCTGTCAGCCATACGCCTGGGGTCAGTACAACGTGTCCCCCACCCTCGGTAGCCAGCTGGTCAATGGCCTTCTGCAACACTTCTGTGCAGAGCCGCTCGCGCTGGTCACTGCCACTGTCTAGCACGGTTCGCCGGTTGGGAATCTTAGGTGCCTTCACCTCCTGCATGGCAAAGGGCAGCTGCTCGGTGTACTTCCGGTAAGGGTTTTTCGCATTGATGTTAACGGTGGCCATCATCATCGCCACCAGCATAATCACAAGTCTGTTGTTCATTTGAGTTCGTTTTAGCGGCACAAAGATACCTAAAAAAAAACAGATGGCCAAATATATTGGTAGAAAAAAATCGAAATGCGGTCAAGACGGTTATCTGGAAGTGTCCCCAATGTGCACGATATTGAATCGGAGGTCGTACGATAAAATCATGGCTATTGATTTGGTCAGTTCAGAAATTATTCGTAACTTTGCAGCGAAAATGAGACAACGGGGCCGTATCGGTTCGATCGGGATACTCATCAAATAACGTTGAAACTCGGCGTGACTTCTCTTGCCAATGGCGGGCCACTAACCAAGCGTATGCACCAATCTATGCCGGTGGATTACAAAAGCGGAGAGCACCCACATACTTGTGATAAAGGAGTTTTCATCACATCACCGGTGCGGCCCATTTTAATTTATTTTTTTTTCAATGTTTTCTGGAATTATCGAAGAATTTGCTACGGTTGTAGCCATACGTAAAGACAGGGAAAACGTCGACTTCACACTCAGTTGCTCGTTTACCGGCGAGTTAAAAATCGATCAGAGCGTGGCCCACAACGGCGTGTGTCTGACGGTGGTCAGTATTAACGGCGACCAATATGTCGTCACGGCTATGAAAGAGACGCTGGAGCGCTCGAACCTGGGTTTGCTTCGGGTGGGCGACAAGGTGAACGTTGAGCGCTCGATGCTGATGAACGGGCGGCTCGACGGTCACATCGTACAGGGTCACGTTGACCAGACAGCCACGTGCATCGCTATGGAGGATGCCAGCGGTTCGACCTACTTCACGTTTGAATACGAGTCTGACCGGGAGATGGCACACCGAGGCTACTTCACGGTCGACAAGGGCTCGGTGACAGTGAACGGCGTTTCGCTGACGGTCTGTCGCCCAACACAGAACACGTTCCAGGTGGCCATCATTCCCTACACGATGGAGCATACTAACTTTCAGGACATCCGCGTCGGCGCGGTGGTGAACATCGAGTTCGACATTCTGGGCAAATATATCGCCAGCCTCAGCCAGTTCTGAAATAACTTTGCAGACTCTGCATATAAGGCGTCAGCCGCTTGGTGAACACACGTCCCCAGCGGCTGACGCTGTTTTTGCAATAACTGACGATGAGACGGCGGCGGGCACGAGAAATGGCGACGTAGAACTTGCGGGCCTCCTCGTCGGTAGCCTCCGTGCTGGTGGCATAAACGCTGGGATACTTGCCCTCAACGGCATCATAGACAATGACATTGTCGAACTCCAGGCCCTTGGCTTTATGGACGGTGCTCACGAAGATGCGCTCAGGCATGCTTTGAGAACCGCAGAGGTCGGCCTCCTTCAGGGTCGTGAGGTCGGGCATGTGACGATGCAACTGGTCTGCAAGTGACGGAAGGGGCGACTCCGCCAGCAAATCCTGCTCAATGTATCGGATGAGATAATCAAGCTTAGGCATCGGCGGCACACGGTGGACATCACTCAGATAATCGTAAGCATAAGTCAACTCGCTCGAGAGCTTCGGCTCGGAGGTTTTGACGTAGAGCTGGCAGCGGGCATGACGATAGAGGTCGGCATACAGGTTACGGAAGCGCTCAATAGATTTCCCGTGACGGCTGATGAACTCAAGCTGCTGGCCGACAATGCTGCGGGCACGGTCGTAGCAATAAACCATCAGGCTCTGAGTGGCCATGATATCATCGTTGGCCAAGTGAGAGTTCTGGCCTTCCAACCCTAAGGTCGCGAGCAGGTCACGCAACTTATAGCTGGTCAGTCGCGGGCGCAACAATCGGGCGAGCTTGAGAGTATCAAAGACTGCACCGACGATCACCGGGAATTCCGATGCATTGTTCCTGACTATCTGCACGTCGTAGTTGACATTATGCCCCAGCAAAGCACAGCCTTCGGCGAATTCAAAGAAACAGCGGAATGCTTCTTCACGCTGCATATGCGGTCGATGAGCGTATTCTTCGATCAGCGGATTGACGATGTCGCCCAGCATGGCAGGAATCTCCCGGTCGGTATGAATAAAAATGTTGAGTTCGTCAATCACTCTGCCTTGCCGTGTCTTCACAGCCGCTATTTGCACAACGTCATCCTCGAAGATATTAAGGCCCGTGGTCTCCGTATCAAACACTACAATGTCCTGCGACTCATAGGTCTTGATGAACTCGGCGACGTAGCTGGAATCATTATAGTCGATGAAGTCGACAGGCGTCAGTGCCACCTGCATCATCGCCCTGACAAACTGGCGGGCGCTGCTGTGCGAACTATAGATCTGAAGACCGCAGAGCAGCTGTGACCATGCAATGAAGTTGTGCTCCATCGACACGACCGACAGGTGGGCCAGCAGCAGCCGCATCGGAGGCGTGGCAAAGAAGTCGGTGCCCGAAATCTTGAAATGGGGCAGTTGACCGAGGGCGGCACTCACTTCATCGGCATCGCTGTTGAACGCCACGACGACGGCTGTAGTCTCATCGGGATGCAACATGTAGAGATCGCTGACAAGTCGAGCCACGCGATTGGCCTCATCGATATTGGTGTCACTCTCCAGCAGTTGCAGGTCGCCCGGTTGCTGCGGCGTCGTGTTTTGTGTGGAAGGCAGTAGAGCTGGCTCAATACCAAGCTGCCGTTCACCGTAAGTATTGAATAAATCAAGCAGATAACGCGGCGAACGATAGTTTTGATAGAAGTTATGAAAACAGTCCTCTTGACAACGCTGACGTAGCAGACTAAGCGTATCGGTCTTAGCCCCCATGAAAGAGAAGATTGCCTGCTGGGCATCACCAAGATAAACCACCGTGGCGTCTTCGGCAGTAAACAGGTCGACAATAGCTAACTGGAGGGGATTCAGGTCCTGCACCTCGTCAATCTGCAGCCAGCAGAACTTCTTCACTGCAAGGTCATCGGAGGGCGCTGCCAGCGTGTCGTAGGTGCGGAGCAGGAGATCCTCGAAGTCGAGCAGATCGTTCTGTCGTTTATATTGTTCATACTGCCAAGCAGCATAAAGCATATCGAGCTGATGGCGGGCCTCTACGCTGAGCATCGCTGTGGGGTCGTCACGGTAAGTGTCGGAATGACGGTAGAGGGCAATTGAGGAATCCTGCGTATAGGGAAAGCCAAATGCCACGCACAATTCTCGCAATACCGCCGGTTTTAAGGCATCGCGATGCACCATGAGTGCACCCGGATAATGATGTTCGCACTGATACATCAGATGCTGCAAGTTGATGATCTGCGAATACTGCTGGCGGAACTTGGCATCGGCCAACACGCGAAGTTCGTCATCGCCCAGATAGTCGGAAATAATACTGATGCTTGTGTCCGTATCAACGACGGCTGTATGTTCAGGCACTACGCCGTTCTCAAAGAGGAATCGCGAGCAAAAACGATGCACATTGCCGATGAAAAGTTCCTCCAGTCCCCCACCCTCACCGGCCAGCCGTTCATAGATGCGCTCACGCATCCCCTTTGAGGCGCGGTTAGTGAACGTCAGGCAGGCCATATCCTGAAACATGACGCCATGCTGGCGTGCCCATACAATGCGCTCGGCCAGCACGGCCGTCTTGCCACAGCCAGGAGGTGCTAGCACCAGATGATAACCACCCTGCGCCTCAATGACACGCTGCTGTTCGCTGTTGAATTGCCTTTCCATGTTGATTCGCTTTTGGCAGGCAAAGTTAAGTCTTTTTCCCGACAATTCCAAGCCTGAAAGTGAAAAAGCGAGTGTTAAATATGCGAAAAATGTTTGGCTGTTCGAATTATTAGCCGTAAATTTGTGGTTAGTTTCTAACAATACGTAAAAATTATGACTGTACTTAGCCTCATCCACATCCTCATCGCAGCCCTCATCGTGCTGCTTGCCATCATAGTTTTCATATCCTACGTAAAGGCGCCCCCTTCGTTTGCCTTCATCATCTCGGGTCTCAGCCGCCAGCCCCGCGTGCTGATTGGCAAGGGCGGCTTCCGCATTCCCTTCCTTGAGCGACTTGACAAAGTCTATTTAGGACAAATCACGGTTGACATCAAGACCGAGGAGAGTGTTCCGACGAACGACTTCATCAACGTCGACGTTGATGCTGTGGCGAAGATTCGCGTGATGCCTAGCATGGACGGCACCCGTCTGGCCGCCAAGAACTTCCTAAACATGACGCCCGAGGACATCGCTCACCAGCTTCAGGACTCGCTGCAGGGTAACATGCGCGAAATCATCGGCACGCTCGACCTGCGCTCACTGAACACTGACCGCGACGGATTCTCTGACCAGGTGATGCAAAAAGCTCAGCCTGACATGGCCAAGCTGGGCATCGAAATCATCTCGTGCAACATCCAGAACGTAACCGACCGCGAGGGATTGATTCGCGACCTGGGTGCCGACAACACGGCGAAAATCAAGAAGGATGCTGCCATCAATCGCGCCGTAGCCGAACGCGACGTGAAGATTGAGGTATCGAAGGCCGACAAGGACTCGAACGATGCCCGCGTGGATGCCGACACGGCCATCGCCATCAAGAACAACGATCTGGCCCTGAAGCGTGCCGCTCTGAAGCAGCAGGCCGACACGGCTCAGGCTGATGCAGACGCAGCCTATGCCATCCAGCAGCAGGAGCAGCAGAAGACCATCAACATCAAGACCGTGGAGGCTGAGATTGAGAAGACGAAGCGCGAGCAGATCCTGTCGAAGGAGCAAATCGAAATCAAGCAGAACCGGCTTGCTGCCGAGATTGAGAAGCAGGCCGACGCCGACAAATACAAAATTGAGAAGAACGCCGCCGCTGACCTGGAACAGCGCAAGCGCATTGCCGAGGCTCAGAAGTATGAAGCCGAGCAACGCGCTCTAGCTCAGAATGCTGAGTCGGACGCCGCCCGCTACCGTCTGGAGCAGGAGGCCATCGGTATCAAGGCAAAGGGTGAGGCTGAAGCTTATGCCATCCAGAAGAAGGGTGAAGCCGAGGCCTTGGCTATGGACAAGAAGGCTGAAGCCTACAAGAAATACAACAATGCTGCCGTGATTCAGATGATGATCGAGGTGCTGCCACAAGTCGTGGAGAACGTGGCCAAGCCCATCTCGGCCATCAAGGATGTCAACATCTACAGTGGCGACGGTCAGGGCATTTCGGCTATGTCAGGCAATGTGCCAGTGGCCATCAAGCAGGCTTTCGACGTGCTGAAGTCGGCCACCGGCGTCGACATGGCCGACATCATGCGTGCCGGCACCATCGAGGCCAAGACCACACGCAACGTCAACCTGAACGACCAGGCCGCCGATGCTGTCGACAACATGATTAACAAGGACGAATAACAACCACTTGACCTCTACTACATGTTATCATTATTCATGACAATCGGTCTGATTATCAATGAGATCATGGCCTCCAACATAGACGGCAGCATGAGTCCTGCCACGAACTTCGACAGTTGGATTGAACTTTACAACACGACTGACGCCAACATCAACCTGTCCGGCATGTGGCTTAGCGACGAAGCTGGGAACCTGCAGAAATGGCACATCCCTGCCGGCACCGGCTCTGTCCTGGCTCATGGCTACAAGGTGGTATGGCTCGGTTCAAACAATATCAAGACGACACAGGGTACGTTTAAGCTGAATTGTGACGGCGGATCTATCTTCCTTAGCGACAAGGACGGCGAGCTCATCACCTCAGAGGATTATCCCGCGGCCATGAGTCGCGTGGCATATGCCCGTACCACCGATGGCAGCAACGAATGGGGATGGACGGACACTGCCACGCCTGGCAAGACGAACGCAACGGCCGCCTTTGCATCACAACGCCTTGACCCGCCCGTGGTTGATACTGACAGCAAGCTTTTCCAATCGACATTCCAGATTCACGTGGAAATTCCTGAAGGTTGCACGTTGCGCTACACCACCAACGGCGCCTTGCCGACAGCGACATCGCCCACCAACACAACGGGCCTGCTGACGGTATCGAACACTACCAACTATCGTTTTCGCCTTTTCCGCGAAGGATATCTGGCCAGCGTGCCCGTCACGCGATCCTACATCAAGACATCCAACAATTACACCATCCCCATCATCTCCATCGTGGGCGACAACCGCTATTTCAATGACAACACATGGGGAATCGCCGTGCAAGGCACCAATGGGCGCACCGGCAACGGCCAGTCGCAGCGCTGTAACTGGAACATGGATTGGGAGCGCCCAGTGAACTTCTCGATGATTATGCCCGACGGCCAGATGGTGTTCAATCAGGACGTAGAAATCTCCGTCTCGGGTGGATGGAGCCGCGCCTGGAGTCCCACGTCGTTTAAGCTGAAGTCAGGCAAGGAGTTCGACGGACAGAACAACCTTCTCTACCCTTTCTTCCCTGAGAAGCCCTACATCCGCAACAAGACGTTGCTGCTGCGCAACGGCGGCAACGACACATGGGCACGCTTCAAAGACCCCGCCGTGCAAACAATCCTGCAACGTGCAGAGATCGACCTCGACCTCCAGTCCTACGTTCCAGTCATAGAATATATCAACGGCCAGTTCAAGGGCGTACTCAATATGCGCGAACCTAACAACCGCAAATTTGTGGCTGCCAACTTTGGATACGACGACGACCGACTCGACATGTTTGAGATGAGCGCCGACTCAAACGCCTACATGATGTGTGGCTCGGCCGAGACGTTGGAGCGCATCTACGAGCTGGCCACCAAGGCTGCCCAACCCGACGTCTACGAGGAGTTGAAACAGCTACTCGACATCGACGAATACATCAACTACATGGCGGCAGAACTCTACCTCGGTTCTAACGACTGGCCCCACAACAACATCAAGGGCTACCGCTATTGGGACGACGGACGCTACCGCTTCGTTTTCTTCGACGTCGATTTCGTTTTCCAAACCAGCAATCCCTTCACAGATTTCAAAAACGACCAATGGCACACGTTCAACTACATCTATGACACGAATGAACAGCGACGCGAAGAAATCAAGTTCGTGCCCATGTTCATCAACATGTTGTCCAACGACGACTTTCGCCGCCGCTTCATCGACACCTACTGCATCATGGGCGGCAGCATCTTCGAGAAAGACCGCGCCGTGGCCATCATCAACGAGCTGGCCGACGCCGTCCGACCGATGATGCAGCTCGACGGCAAGAACCCCGACGGCTCTGCCCAGGAACTGCGCAACGGATTCAACTCGCGCATGACGCAGATGATGACGCGCATGCAGCAGTTCTCTGAGATGCGCCTCAGTTCAGCAAAAAAACTTTCTGTTCAGCTCAAAGCCAATGCGCCTGGAGCACGATTATTCGTCAACGACACTCAGGTGCCATACGCCGACTTCAACGGCCAATTGTTCCCCCCCGTCACGCTCAGGGCTGAGGCCCCCGGAGGCTATCGGTTCCTCGGATGGAAGGGCGGACAGACGGCCACACGCCAGCTCATCGCCACTAACGCTTCGTGGAAATACTACGACCGCGGCGCACTCAACAACACATCATGGCGTCAAACCACCTATGACGACACCAACTGGCAGCAAGGCACGGCTCCGTTAGGATACGGCATGAACGGCACGACAACCACCATCAGCTACGGCTCAAATGCCAGCAACAAGTATCCCACCTATTATTTCCGTCATACCCTGACGCTCGACCAAGCACCCACGTCGGCCGACCAGATGGTGCTTAACTATCAGGTCGACGACGGCTTCATCATCTATGTAAACGGTCAGGAGGCTGCCCGCTACAACATGCCTACAGGCACCGTCAGCTACGACACCTATTCGACGACCTATGCTGAGCATACTCCGCTGACGGGCTCCATCACGATCAATCCCACGCTCTTCCAGAAAGGCACAAACGTCATTGCCGTCGAAGTGCACAACAACAACGCTACGTCGAGCGACATCTTCTGGACATGTGAGCTGCTGACTTCAGTAGGCGTCAGCAACAGCAGCGAATATCTTTCTACAGAGGCAGAAATGATGTTGCCCGACGTGAACAACCAGCTGCTGACGGCCTGCTTCGAGCCCCTCACGCAGGAGGAGCGCGACGAGTTAGGCATAACGCCTGTGCGAATCAATGAGGTGAGTGCTGACAACGAGATGTCGGTCAACGAATACTGGAAGCGCAACGACTGGGTGGAGCTCGTCAACACCACCGACGAGGCCATCGACGTGGAGGGCATGTTCCTGACCGACAACATCAACAAGCCAGAGAAATATCAGATCACGAAGGGCGATGGCACGGCCGAGACCATCATTCCCGCTCATGGGCATCTCATCATCTGGTGCGACAAGCTGGAACCGCTGACACAGCTTCACGCTTCCTTCAAACTGTCCAACGAGGGCGGCGACGTGATGCTCACAGCGGCCGACGGGTCGTGGAGCGACCGCCTCACCTATCCCGCCCATAAGGGCGACGAGTCGGTCGGCCGCTATCCAGACGGCAGCAATCAGGTCTATCTGTTCTCTATGCCCACCATCGCCAAGACTAACCTCATGACGATGTACTCCTTCTTCGTCGACGAGACGGCCCCGCAAGGCATCGGAAGTGCCCCCGCTTTGGCAGCAAAGGACCTCTCTGTCCGCTACGTCATGGGCGACCTGATTGTGCGTTGCAATCGTCTGTCCATGCCTGGTCAAGTCAGCATCTATCAGCTGGCCGGTCAGATGATAGCCCGGCAGGACATCGACCTTCGTGATGGTTATGCTGCCATTCCCCTGACAGGCCTCAGCCACGGCTGCTACATCGCCAAGGTTACATTGAAGGATGGTACGACTGCAACCTGTAAATTCCTGATTGACTGACATATTAACAACAGATGGCTAAACAGAAGAAAGACCTGTTGGCATACATTCGCAACGGTCGCGAAATGACCCAAAAGGAGAAGCTCCGCCTCATTATCGAGCTTTCCATTCCGAGCATTCTCGCTCAGATTTCTGCCACGGTCATGTTCTTCATCGACTATGCCATGGTCGGCCATCTGGGCGAGAAGGCAACGGCAGCCGTCGGTTTAGTGGAGACGACCACTTGGCTCATGTTCGGACTCGGTTCGGCCGTCAATATGGGTTTCTCCGTTCAGGTGGCCCATTTCATCGGCGCGAAGGATTTCGAAGGCGCCCGCAATGTGCTGCGGCAGTCGTTGCTGTGCAGCGTCCTCTGGAGTCTTATGATTTCCCTCGTCTGCATCGCTGTCCATGGGCAGTTGCCCTTTTGGTTGGGCGGCAGTGCCGACATTGCCCATGATGCCTCGCTCTATTTCCTCATAGTCGGTTTATCTGGCGTACTTTTCCAGATGGAAGGCCTTGCTGGCTCGATGCTGAAGTGCTCTGGCAACATGAAGATTCCCTCGGCGCTCAACATCATGATGTGCGTGCTCGACGTTGCCTTCAACTACATTTTCATCTATCAGTTGGACATGGGTGTCGAGGGCGCCGCCACCGGCACGGCCATGGCAGAGCTCATCGCAGCCTCGCTGATGCTATATTTCCTGCTCTGGCGCAGCGACATGCTCAAGCTGGTGGGCCATCCCGGGTCATTCCGTCCGAAGGCCGACACCATTCGCACGGCATTCAAAATCGGCGCCCCCATGGGCCTCCAGCATCTGCTCATGGGTTCGGCACAGGTGGTCAGCACCATTATCGTTGCCCCCTTGGGCACCGTCGCCATCGCAGCAAACTCGATGGCCATCACCGTCGAAAGCCTTTGCTATATGCCAGGTTACGGCATTGCCGAGGCCGCCACGACACTCGTGGGACAAGGCATCGGCGCCGGTCAGAAGCTGCTGACCCGATCGTTTGCCTATTTGTCGGTGGGGCTCGGCATCACCGTGATGACATTCATGGGCATACTGATGTATATATTTGCACCAGAACTGATGGCCATCATGTCGCCCGTCGACTCCATCATAGACCT
>FLNY01001793.1_pt1 | contig 10316 bp, 7 predicted proteins | sample 1140381 | NCBI WGS metagenome assembly FLNY01 (sample SAMEA3878172, study PRJEB12797) | bioreactor metagenome | biome: Moose rumen | place: Sweden | collected 2011-10
TTCCTAGCCACTCTTCCAAGTACACCGTGCTCCCAATGTAAGCTCCGCTTACTAGAGCAACATTTTCCCGCGCAAGCTTGGAAAATATTACTCCTTTCCCGGAGGGCACCTTCCATACTTTCGCTTAGGCAACCTACCGCTAAAGCGGTACCTCCTAAGCTCGGCATGGCACCTCCCTCCTCGCGCTTACCCAGGCTATGTGGAGTGGCTTAATCCAATATATATCATCCTCTGCAAAACCTATGCTTTAACCGCTGCAATCTCCTCTTCAAACCAAGCCACGACTTCATCTAAGCCTTCGCCTGTACGTCCGCTGACAAAGAATATCTTGGCATTGGGATTGAGCTTAAGGATGCGCTCTGTTACCTTTTCTTTGCTAAAATCAAAATAATCCAAGGTGTCTATCTTGTTGATGAGTACTACATCGCTAATCTCAAACATAAGAGGATATTTAAGGGGCTTATCGTCCCCCTCCGGTACTGACAAGAGCATAAGATTTTTATTGGCTCCCACATCAAACTCAGCAGGGCACACCAGATTACCTATATTCTCTAAGATAAGCAAATCCAGATCCTTAGTGTCATAATCTTTTAAGGCGCGACTTGTCATATCCGCATCTATATGGCACAGGCCCATGTTATGAATCTGTATCGACTCTACACCCGTAGCGTCTGCCACTCTCTGGGCATCGATACTGGTCTCAATATCCACATCCATCTCACCTATATTGTATCTGTCCTTCATGCGATTAATCAGTGCAGACAATGTGGTTGTCTTGCCTGATCCAGGCCCTGACATAACATTTACAAAAAAAGTCTTCTGGTCCTTCATCTGCTGTCTGATGGCGGCCGCAGCTGCATCATTTTCGGCGAAAACGCTCTCGCCTATCTCGATAACTTTTACTTCACTCATAAAATTAACACTCCTATGTTATCTATTCTATCATATCTGTTGACTTCTGGGACTACTTATGGAAATCCCTGGGATTCTCAAAATAATATGACATTTTTGTATATATAAGCTAAGCCACTCTACATAACCTAGGCAAGCGCGAGGAGGGAGGCACCATGCCGAGCTTAGGAGGTACCGCTTTAGCGGTAGGTTGCCTAAGCGAAAGTATGGAAGGTGCCCTCCGGGAGCACGGTGTACTTGGAAGAGTGGCTTAAAATATCGCAATAAAGTATAGATGTTAATCCTCGTCCAGCACCTGAATCTCCAGATAATCAAAATCTATGTCATCCACAAAATTATCTTTTGTGAAGCGAGCCTTGCCATGACGCTTAAACTCTCTAACAGTAGCATCCAACCAAACAGGTTTACTCGTATCAAACTCGTAGCTGGCTTTATCAACTGCCGCAAAAATCTTGTGAGTTCGTGTATCTTTAGAATAATCCTCCACCACAAGGTCTTTTAGCATATGATTATCCTTCCACGATTTAAACCATATCCTCATCTAATCTTTCTCCTTTGACGCTGAGCCTCATACATCAAAATACCCGCTGCCACCGATGCATTTAAAGACTCTAAGTGACCCTCCATGGGTATCTTGAGATAATGGGTCGCAAGGGCAGATATCTCATCGCTTAGTCCATTTCCCTCATTGCCTATCATAAATGCAGTAGGCGATGTAAAATCAAATTCGTCATGATATTTTTCGCCTTTGAGATGTGCGGCATATACTGATATGGAATGCTTCTCCTGCAACATCCGAACAGTATCCGGCAAATCATCGCTTACGATATGAGGCACTCTGAAAATACTTCCCATGGTGGCCCGCACCACTTTAGGTGAATATATATCTACAGTATTGCTACTCATGATAATCCCGCTAGCTCCGGCTCCCTCGGCCGTACGAATAATCGTACCCAGATTTCCCGGATCCTGAAGATTTTCCAAAATAACTATGAGAGGTGGTCTGCCATCTATCCCCATCACATCTGACAAAGAGAAATCCTGCACCTTCACCACAGCAAGTATACCCTGAGGCGTCACTGTATCACACATGGCACCAAAAACACCTGCAGCCACTTCCTCCATCAGGATATCTGTCCTCTTATCTGAAATGTTTCTGATAAAAGCCTCTCCTTCTGTAGAATCAGTAAATCCTTCCACGTAATAGATGCTGTAAAGCAAATCAGCCGGCACTTCTGCCACCGCGCGAATTCCCTCAACCACAAAAAGCCTTTGAGCTTTACGCTCTCTGGCTTTTTTGTTTAGTGATATAATATTTTTAATTTGATTATTCTTAGTACTTGTAATCATTGTTCAACGACTTGCAAATCTGATATTGATACTCATCAACGTCCTTGTTCATAGCGAGAGCCTCATCGATATCAAAATCAACGAACTCACCATGTCTGTAACCAACTACTCTGTTTGTCTTGCCTTCGCAAAGTAAATCAACTGCAAGGGCGCCCATAGTAGATGCATATACTCTATCCTTACATGTAGGGGAACCACCACGCTGCATGTGACCTAAGATAGTAGCACGTGTCTCGATACCTGTAGCTGCTTCAATACGCTTAGCCATAGATGTAGAGTGTCCGATACCCTCTGCATTAATAATGATATGATGCTGCTTGCCCTTCTTACGTCCCTCGATGATGTGATTAACAAGCTTCTGCTCATCATAATCGTATCTCTCAGGAAGAAGTACATCCTCGGCACCGTTTGCAATACCGCACCAAAGAGCAATATAACCTGCGCCACGTCCCATAACTTCGATGATAGAGCAACGCTCATGTGATGTAGATGTATCACGGACCTTATCGATAGCTTCCATGGCTGTATTAACAGCTGTATCAAAACCGATAGTATACTCTGTACAAGCGATATCCAAATCAATAGTACCCGGAAGACCAATGGTATTGATACCAAAATGAGAAATCTTCTGTGCACCCTTGAAAGAACCATCACCACCGATAACTACAAGACCATCGATGCCTGCCTCGCGACACTGCATAGCTGCCTTCTCCTGATACTCAGGCTCAAGCATCTCCAAGCATCGGGCTGTCTGTAAAATAGTACCACCGCGCTGAATAGTCTCTGAAACACTATGTGCGTTCATATCTATAATCTCACCGGCTAACAATCCGGCGTATCCTCTTCTAATACCTTTTACCTGCTTACCTCTAGCGATAGCCTGACGAACAACAGCACGGATAGCTGCGTTCATACCGGGAGCATCACCACCTGAAGTGAGCACACCAATAGTATTAACTTTATCTGCCATTTTATATTTCCTCCTAATGTATCCCTCTTCAAACAATTCCAATCTATTTTACAAGCTTTTAAGCACTATTTCAATATAAAAAGCAAAATAGAACATTATTTATCTTCTTCTGGCTTTGGCAAACTCTATCTTTTTATTTACCACTTTAACATTGGACTCTCCAAAAATAGAATATAGCGTAGTCAGATTTTCCTCCATAGCGCTGACAGAGTACCTGGGTCCCATATGCTTTACAGCTTTTTCCGCCGTCAGATAAATGACCAGTTCATCGTTGCCATCCATATCTTTTATAGTATCTAATATCTTCTGCTCAGAGTTCTCATAGCTATTCATATCAGGAAACTGTATCCAGACTTCACATCCGCATTCATCAAAACCTTTGATATCCTGGCATCTGAGCTTGGCGTCTTTTTCTTCTTCAACCTGTACACGGCCTTTTATGAAGACCTTCTTACCCTCAGACAGCAGGTGTTTGGCGGACTCGTAGCTATTCGGAAATACTATCACTTCCACGGAGCCGGTCAGATCTTCGAGGAAGATAAAGGCCATGGTCTTGCCCTGCTTAGTGTATTTGACAGTCACTTCCATAATCATGCCACCGATAACCACTTCACTATCATCCCTCAGGACAGGTTGCCCCGTCTCCTCATCTACTACAAACTCACTGGCATGCGCTGTGACATTTTTTTCAAGCAAAGGGATATAATCATCCAAAGGATGCCCGCTGATATACACGCCCATAAGGTCTTTTTCATCTGCAAGCATTATCTCTTTATCGAATTCCTCCACAGGTGGCAGCTTAATCTTGAACTCTTCTTTTTGCTCATCCCCTAGAAAATCAGAAAGGCTCATCTGACCTTCTATATCATGTTTTTTGCTGTTATTTACAGCATCCATGATATCTTCATAAATCAGAAATTTCTGTCGTCTGTTGCCATCCATGGTATCTAAGGCTCCAGCTTTGATGAGATTTGCAATAGTAGTCTTGTTGGCATCATGACGGCTGGCTCTATTAATGAAATCCTCTAAATCCCGATAAGGGCCGTTTTTTTCTCTCTCATAAATAATGGAATCTATAGTAGGCCGTCCCACTGATTTGATAGCGTACAGACCATATCGTATCTTACCATCATCCACAGAAAACCTGCCTGCTCCATGATTAACGTCAGGTGGCAACACCTCTATACCGTTAGCCCTGCACTCACCTATATACTGAGCCACCTTGCGGTTTGAATCGATGACAGAAGTCATAAGGGCCGCCATAAATTCTATAGGATAGTATTTTTTGAGGTAGGCCGTCTGTATGGCAACTACAGCATATGCAGCTGCATGAGACTTGTTGAAGGCATATTTGGCAAAATCCACCATGTGATCATATATCCTGTTAGCCACCTCGGCCGATATACCTCTGGCAACACATCCTTCGATTTTAGTTACCTTGCCTGAAATGTGGTTTTCTATGGTACCACCGTTTACAAATATCTCTCGATTTTCCTCGATGACATATTGCTTCTTTTTGCTCATGGCATGGCGAATCTCATCAGCACCACCAAGAGAATATCCGGCCAGGGACTGCACTATCTGCATAACCTGTTCCTGATAAACTATACAGCCGTATGTCTGCTTAAGTATAGGCTCCAGCTCGGGACAATCATATACTATGTCTTCCTGATTATTCTTGCCCTTGATATAGTCCGGAATATAATCCATAGGGCCCGGGCGATACAATGATATGCCGGCGATTATGTCTTCTATAGAGTTTGGCTTTAGCTCCTTCATAAAGTTTTTCATGCCGGTAGACTCCAGCTGAAAAATACCTTCGCACTTGCCGGAAGAAATCAATTCCATAACCCCGGCATCGTTATAATCTATCGCATCCATATCCAACTTGATCCCATGATTTTGCTGGACTAATTTTACCGCGTCATTGATAACTGTCAGGGTGCGAAGTCCCAGAAAATCCATCTTTAAAAGGCCAAGTTCTTCGATGGTGGTCATGACGAACTGCGTAACTATAGTGCCATCCCCTCCACGTGACAGTGGCACATACTCATCCATAGGCTTGCCGGCGATAACAACTCCCGCCGCATGCATGCCTGTATTGCGGGGAAGCCCTTCTAAGGTGCGGGCCACGTCGATAAGGTTCCTTATCTGGTCATCCGCATTGTATAGTTCTCTTAAATCCTTGTTAAGTTCTAAAGCCTTGTCCAGGGTGATCCCTAAATCCATAGGTATCATCTTGGCGATGGAATCTACAAAGCCGTAAGGCAAATCCATAACTCGTCCCACATCCCTGATAACACCTCTGGCCTTAAGTGTACCGAAGGTAACAATCTGGGTCACGCAGTCCTTGCCGTATTTTTCGATGACGTAATCGATCACCTCGCCTCGGCGTTCGTAGCAAAAATCTATATCAATATCCGGCATACTTACACGTTCCGGATTAAGGAAACGCTCAAATACCAGGCTGTATTTTATAGGGTCTATATTGGTAATGCCTGTAGTGTAGCTGACAAGTGAGCCGGCTGCAGATCCTCGTCCCGGACCCACCGGTATACCGTGAGTTCTGGCGTAATTGATAAAATCCCACACAATAAGGAAATAATCAACGTACCCCATGTTTTTGATAACATCCAGCTCATACTCAAGTCTTGATTTTAACGAATCAGCTTTGTCGCCATATCTTCTGTCTAATCCCTCGAAGCAGAGCTTGTTGAGATATGTCCATGAATCATAGCCCTCAGGCACTTCAAAATGCGGCAGCTTGGTAACGCCAAACTCTATCTCCACATGGCACCTGTCAGCAATCTCCTGTGTGCGATAGACTGCCTCTTTGGCGTATGGAAAAAGTTCAAGCATCTCTTCTTCTGACTTGACATAGAACTCATCCGTCTCAAAGCGCATACGATCGACATCCTGCAGCTTCTTGCCTGTCTGAATACACAACAGCACATCATGGCTGTCGGCATCCTCCCGATTGGTGTAGTGGCAATCATTTGTAACCACAAGTGGTATGCCGGTCTCCTTAGATAGACGCAAAAGTCCCTGATTGACAGTCTTTTGCTCGTCAATACCATGATCCTGCATCTCCAGGAAATAGTTGCCCTCTCCGAAATTATCCCTGTATTTTAAAGCGACATCCTTAGCTTCATCATAGCTGCCTCTGGCCAAGAGCCTTGCCACCTCACCTGCAAGACATGCAGATAGGCAAATAATGCCCTCATGATATTGTTCAAGAATTTCAAAATCAACTCGAGGCTTGTAGTAATAGCCATCTACATAGCCTGCTGACACTATCTTAATCAGATTCTGATAACCGGTATTATTCTCTGCAAGCAAAATAAGGTGATAGTACCTATCCTCTCCCTGCACCTTTTCTCTGTCGAACCTGGATCCCGGTGCCACATATACCTCGCATCCTAGCACAGGATTAATACCTGCTTTTTTACACTCTTTATAAAAATCTATGACACCGTACATGTTGCCATGATCTGTGATGGCAGCTGCTGTCATTCCCATGTCTACACATTTTGCGACATAGGATTTTATTTTATTGGACCCATCCAAAAGTGAATACTCAGTATGGGTATGAAGGTGCACAAAACTCATAACATATCCTTTCTAAAACCTGCGGCTATGCGTGCTCCTTGAGAGCATATGCGATATTAATAGCATGATCAGCGCATCGCTCCAGATCAGTAACCATGTCCGAGAAAATAACTCCCGCAACAGGTTCACATTTATTCTCCATAAGTCTCTCTATATGATGATTGATAAGCTGCTTCTCCTGCTTATCCACCTTAGACTCTATCTTTTCAATTTTTGAAAGATTCTCATAATTTTCGGATGCAAAAGTATCTATAGCCATCTCCACAACCTCCATTGAGTTGTCGGCCATATCCTTAAGCTCCTTTGCTGCTTTTTTGGAAAGCTTAGTCTTTTTATTTTTCATGCGTGTAGCATACTCGATAATATTCTCAGCATGATCGGATATACGCTCAATATCCGTAACTGCTATAGTGATAGCCGAAATACGGCGCAGATTCTCCGGCGTCAAATCCAATGCCTGGAGCTTGACCATAGCATCCTGTATAGCATGATTTAGAATATTGACTGTCTCCTCCCGTTCTTCCACATCCTCCACCTTTTCCGGTGAGTAGTCAAAGAAACAGTCGATGGCATTTTCAAAGTTTTCCGCAGCAATAGCTCCCATTCTGGCCGCCTCCAACTGGGCCTGGTGTATAGCCATATTAGGCGGAACATTGTTGACCTGAGTCATAAATACAAGCTGTCTGTCTTCAGCTGCTCTGGTCTCCTCCGGAAGCTCAGGGATAAACATATAGGTAAGCTTGATAATATATTCGGTAATCGGAAATATAATAATTACTGCAACCAAAGCAAAAATAGTATGTGTATTAGCTATCTGACGTCCCGGATCGGCAGATGTGGACTGTATCCAATCCAACATAGGTGTAACATTGATAAGCACTATAATGATGCACGCTCTGATAATATTAAAAAGTAAATTCAATATAGCGGAACGCTTGCCGTTTCTATTGGCGGTAAGAGATGCTAGTAAGTTAGGTGTAACGGAACCGATAGCCGCACCTATAATCAGATAAACTGCAACATCATAATCTAAAATGCCCTGCACAACAAAAGCCTGGAATATAACTGTGGCTGATGATGAGCTCTGCAGCAAAGCGGTGAAAGCTACGCCAAATAAGAGTGCCAAAAACGGATTCTTTAGGGTGGCTAGAAAATTGATGAATACTGTAGAATGGGACAATGGCGCAATAGCTGTCTTCATGATGGTGATACCCTGAAACAACATGCCAAATCCCATAATAACCGAACCGATATGCTTGGTAAGGTTATTCTTCATAAAAAGATACATAACCGCACCTGCAAAAAGCAAAAGCGGAGTAAACGTAGCTATATCGAAAGCTGTAATCTGCGCTGTGATAGTCGTACCGATATTGGCACCTAAGATAACTCCAATAGCCTGTGGTAAAGTCATCATACCGGAGTTAACAAAACCGATAACCATAACATCCGTAGCTGATGAACTCTGCACCAGCACTGTCATGGCTATACCTACGAGGACTGCCATCAATTTGTTGGTGGTCGCCTTTTCCAAGATAACCTGAAGATTGTCACCACAACTGTTCTTGAGGCCTGTGGACATAATGGACATACCAAATAAAAAAAGTCCCACGCCTCCCAGCAGTGATAAGAATTCTGCAATTGTCATTGTATTCTCCTTCTACCGTACTTTTCCTTCATGAAAAGTAAAATATCAAACCCTTTCTCTTTCCATGGCTATCATAACAAATATAATCGGTATTTTCTATCATCATTTTGACGAAATATCTACCCTTTAAATATATGCTTTGATAAATATACCATCCTCACGATATTCCTCAGAAATCAACTCCCCCTTCTCGCGAATCCTTGCAATCGTGCCTGCCTCTGTATATGGGACAAGGCGCTCTATGTATTCTTTGCCGTCTCGCAACATGTCGGCAAGTATCTCTCTCACCCTGTCTAAGCCTTTACCTGTCTTTATAGAGGTATGCACCGTATAATCAGCCCTCAGATCATGATAATCATGCTCATCTGCCACCTTGTCCACTTTATTAAAAATGGTAACCACGGGCTTATTTGAAACACCTAATTTATCAAGGGTCTCATAGACTATATCCATCTGCCTATCCATCTGAGGATTGCTCACATCCACCACATGTATTATATAGTCGGCATACTTAGCCTCCTCAAGTGTACTCTTAAAAGCATCCACCAGATGATGAGGCAGCTTTCTAATAAACCCTACTGTATCCGTCAGTAAAATCTTCTGGTCGTTGTCCAAAAATAGCTCTCTGGTAGTAGGATCTAACGTAGCAAAAAGGGCATCCCACTCCAAAATATTCGCATCCGTCAGCTTGTTTAAAAGAGAAGACTTTCCTGCATTGGTATACCCCACTATAGCAGCCACAGGCACTCCATTACGCTGTCGTTTTGCCCTGGTAGTCTCTCTATGGGCCACCACCTCAGCCAATTCCTTTTTCAACTGAGATATACGGCTTGCTATCAAACGCTTATCCATCTCCAGTTTTTTCTCACCGGGTCCACGGGTACCTATAGCTCCGCCGCCTCCAGCCGCAGTGCCACCCACTCTCGACATATTTTTGCCAAAACCTGTCAACCTGGTAGCCTCATATCTAAGCTGTGCCAGCTCAACCTGGATCTTCCCCTCCGAGGTCCCTGCTCTAGACGCAAAAATATCCAGTATCACAAGAGTCCTATCCATGACCTTGGTATCCAGTGCATCAGCCAGATTTCTCATCTGCGCCGGAGTAAGTTCGTCGTCGCACACAATACCCGTAGCCTCAGTCTCCCATATCAAATCTGCTATCTCTTCGACTTTTCCGGTACCTACATAAGTGGCAGGATTCCTTCGTTCCAGATTCTGCATGACCTGACCTACCACCTCAGCTCCCGCCGTCTTGCACAGTTCAGCAAGCTCCATCAGCGAATCCTTTGCCTCCACTTCGTCGCCTTCGTTCACCGCCACTAATATAACCTTTTCAATAATTTTTTCTGTATTAACCATAGTATTATTATAACAGTGTTCCCGTCCATTTACAGCTAATTCCTACAAATCTTAAACGCCGCCCGCCCCACGCAAAGCCCCTGGCCTGTGGAAGGTGAAACTTCGCAAGAATATTATGACTTTTTGTGGGCCACTTATGGAAAGGCCCACAAAAACTTGGCTTTGCCAAGCACTATTTTCTAAAAGAAAATAGTGGTCTTTGTCCGGTTCTTGTTTTTCTGAAGAAAAACAAGAACCTATATCTTCCATATATGCAAAAAAAGAAGCATCCTTTATTACTTAGTGTCTTTTAAACGCCTGTACAGTTTATCAAAATGTTGTTTTACAGGCGGACGCTTAACCAATTAGATTAATAACTTCAAAGTTTATAGGTAAGCTTGGACGATTTTTGGAGTGAGCTTAGAATAATAAAAGCAGGTTTTGATATATACAAAACCTGCTTTGTTATTATTCTTAGCGAACGTAACATGA
>FLNY01004447.1_pt1 | contig 10285 bp, 6 predicted proteins | sample 1140381 | NCBI WGS metagenome assembly FLNY01 (sample SAMEA3878172, study PRJEB12797) | bioreactor metagenome | biome: Moose rumen | place: Sweden | collected 2011-10
TGAGCAGGTTGTGACCGTAGGCGAGGACGGAATCCTTGAGTATGGTCTTCAGAACGTGGGCACCGGTGGTAACTGGTATGTTGCCAAGGCCATCAGCCTCACACTCAACAAACTCGCAGACGAGGATCCTCTCGCGGAAGAGAAGGCGGCAGCCCTTGCCAAGCTTGAGGAGTATGCTCCTGTAGGCGACGGCCTGTTCTACTACAGCCAGGAGTCTGTTGACGCCATCAAGGCAGCCATCGAGGCAGCCACCACTGAGGAAGAGCTTGCGGCCGCCGCTGTTGAGCCTGAGAAGAACCTGCCTGAGGAAGGCAAGGCCTACTTCATCGCCAACAAGACCGCCGCCGGAAACCTGAGCGTGGGCGACAACGCCGTGAAGGTGGTGTCCGGCGCGGAGGTTTACTTCACTCAGGTGGAGGGTGGCTACGTGCTGTCGAACGAGGAGGGTGAGTACATCTTCAAATCCACTGGTAACACATGGACGCTCAACACCACCAGCAACATCGACGAGGCTTACACGCTGAGCTTCAACGTGGTTGACGGCGGCTACACCATCCAGGGCGCGAACGGCCTGTTCGGAACCGACCAGACTGTTGAGGGCTCTACCGTTTACGCGAACAAGAGCGCCGGCAACAACGGTGTGTGGAGCATCTCCGAGGCTACCGACAAGAACGCCCTGGCCAACGCCATCGCTTCTGCCCAGACACTGGCTGACTCCTACATCATCGGCGACGGCATCTTCCAGTATGCTGAGGATGAGATCGCTCCGCTGAACGAGGCCATCGCAGCCGCACAGGCAGTCTATGACAACCCTGCCGCCACTGAGGATGAAATCAAGGAGGCACAGGCCACACTCGAGGAGTTCGTGGCCGTCTTCGCTCCGCAGGCAACCTCTCCGGATGCTGAGACAGCTTACCAGCTGAGTCTGACCACCAGTGAGGGCACTTTCTACATGCACGTGGAGGGCGGCGTCATCAGCATCGCCGACTCACCTCAGGACATCTACATTGTTGACCAGGGCGACGGCACCTACGCCATCGCTGACGCAGACGGCCAGTATGTGGTCTATGCGGGAGGTGACCAATGGACGATGACGGCATCCTCCGACCCTTACGGATGGACCATCAAGGCTCTGGCCGACGGCGGTTACAGCATCACCGGCAAGAACGGTATGCTCGGTACCAACACCAGCGACGGCAACGGCGCGGGCTCTCATTGCTACGGCGACAAGAGCGCCAGCAACGGTAACGTGGTTTGGGGTATCAACATCAGCACGGGTATCCGCGGTATCAGCAGCGACGCTGTCGCTAACCTTGATGACGCACTTGCCAATGGTCGCGTGTTCGACCTCAGCGGACGTCAGGTTCGCACGATTACCAACAACGGCATCTACATCGTGAACGGCCGCAAGATGGCAATCAAGAAATGATCAAGCCCGGACTTTCCGGAGTCTCCGGTTTTCCCGGAGATTTCTGAAACCGGATTCCAATAAGAAAGTGGCTCGGCAGAAATGTCGGGCCACTTTTTTCAACAGAACAAAATACACTTCCGTTTTGACTTGTTTTGGAATATTTTTCTGAATTTCTTTTCAAATTCTGAATGTTAAGTATGTTCTTGTTGCAATTTATTCGTTTTCTCAAAATTTTGTTGTTAATTTGCAAACAAATACAAACTTTATTGATTTTTTTAAGCGTATGAGAAGAGTTTTACTTTTGTTTTTTGTGACTTTCGGACTGTCTGCAAGTGTGAGGGCGCAGGTTAATTTCGAATGGGGCACTGCCACATGGAATATTCAGGACGGATGGGTGTTTGACGGTATCGATGAGTTTGAGCAGAGCGGAGTGGTGCTGACTTATCCGAATCCAACGGGTTATGCATTTACTTTTTTGAATATTGTCGCTGTATCCTATCTGGTTTATCAGGATGACGTAACGGTTCCTGACACTACTTACTCCTCATGTCAGGCAGGTACTGCTGTCCGGATGAGTTATCATTTTATTGAGGGCCATGACTATAAACTGGTGATCACCGGCGCAGTTTTAGTACAGGCCAACTTGATGACTTACACTACCGACACACTCTCCACCAATTCAGATTCTTATACCATTTCTTTCTCCATCAAAGGTCCGGAACTGGTGAAGACCATCGACGTGGAGCAGAATATGTCACTTGCCATCACCGACCAGACCGACCCGCTGACTTTCAATCTGATAGACACACAGAGTGTGCTGGATGCCCTGGGTGTGTCGTCTATCCACGACACCACTATCTACGGTCTCAGAGCCAGCGGCGCATACGTGGATTATGAGTGGTATGGGCCTGATTATTTCGACGGATGGCGCGATGCCGACGGAGATTATACATCATGGTATGGGGGTTGGAATAAGCTCGACGGACATAACAATTATCCGGCTGTATATTGTATCAAACTGAACCAGACGTGTGACTCCGTTATCTATTATTTCTATGATTACTGGCGCGAGTATGACCCTGAGGCAAGTGATACAATGGGTGGCTCCGGAATTATACAATCCACCAAGCGCCGTGCTCCGGATACACATTATAATTCTGTGATTTGGGAGTGGCCAGACGAGGAGAACGACACCATCTACTATTACACACGCAGCTATCGTTGTGACGAAGGTAAGGACTACAAGGCTTCCTTCGCTGTGAAAGGCAACAACCGCCTTGTGCGCATCAACGCCACCTTGCACTTCCTCAGCATCGAGGACTATGAGGCGCTCAACGCCAAGATCCCTGGTGATGTGAACGATGATAAGGAGGTGAATATCAACGATGTGGTGGCCATCATCAACGTGATGGCGGGCACTGCCTTCTGGCCGAACGCCAATGTCAACGGCGACCCGGACGGCGCTGTCGATATCAACGACGTCGTCGCCGTCATCAATATCATGGCCTCGAAGTAGCTTAGAGGCTGCTAACCGTGTGTTTCGTCGTTAAAAAGTTCGAAATACCGATATACCGTTATACCGAAATACCGATTTACCATTAGCCCGATATGCCGAAAAGAACGACGGTTTTTATATTATTTGCCCTGCTGGGGCTTGTAGCACAGGCCCAGACCGACATGACTTCTGCCATCGTAAATCCTAATTTCGATGGCAGGAGTTATGCTGGTTGGCAGCAGCAGGGTATGTGGTTCCAGACGAACGACGACTTTCCGCAAAAGTCCAACTATGCTTATGTGGAACGATGGGTGGCCAGCACTTCAACACTCCCCGACACCTATATACGGCAAACGCTGACAGGGCTGGCGAAAGGGCGCTATACCCTCACGGTCGGTGCGCAACATGTTCTGCAAGGCAGCTCGGGTAACGCAACCGGTGCCTGCATCTTTGCCGACTGGCAAGAGACTCCTGTCTATGCCGCTGGCGACTACGCACTTACGTTCGACGTGCTGACAGACGACGTCACCATCGGCTTCCGCTGCGAGAACAGCCAGGGCAACTGGATGGCATGTGACAACTGGCGGCTGACACTCGTCAGCACTGATGTCAGCTATATGCGAACAGGCTTGACAAATATGCTGACTGTGGCGAATTCCCTCGTGAACCAGTCGATGGACGCATCGGTGAAGACCGCTCTCTCCAGTGCTGTCACCACAGCGAACCGCTATACGTCGAACGGCTCGGCATCGAACATTCAAAATGCGGCTACTGCGCTCAAGACTGCCATGCGGGCTGCCGAACGCAGTGTCTTCGCCACAAAGACTTCCACCAGTGGAACGGTTCCTGTTGTCACCACGAATGAGAAATATGCCCGTGGAGCCACCAAGATTTTCTGTCGTTCGACAGTATCCTCCTCATCTACAATCCTGGAACAGGGCATCTGCTACAGCAACACGAACACAACACCGACTCTCGCTGACGAACGCACTACCCGCTACGTGGAGAACGGCGGGCGGATCTATTGTGTCGATAACCTGCTGCCTGGCTTCCGTTATTACCTCCGCGCCTATGCCGTGACCACCGATTATAAAGTGGGGTATGGCAAGGTCATCAGCGTGTATACGCTGCCGAAAGGAAATGTGGGATGGACCTACGGACAGGAGGGCGACGACCTAATCAACGCGCGTATCAGTCAGTCGGCAATGGGCGTGGCGACGATGTGGTCGGAGCTCACGAGCATCACCGGAGCCAACATGAATGTTCATTATGCCTCTGGCACTCCTACAGCGGATTGCTCCTACGGGGGCTACATCCGCGTGGGACCTACGGAGAGCTATCAGGCCACCGGCACGCTGGCACATGAGATGGGGCACGGCATCGGAGTGGGTACCCACACCACCTACTCGGGCGATATCCGCACGAATAACACCACCGGCTTCTGGCTGGGCAAGCGCGTGAAGCGGTTCCTGGAGTTCTGGGACAACAGCGAGGAGGTACGACTCTATGGCGACACGCAGCATGTGTGGGCGTCGGGAGCAGCACAAAGCCTGAGCTATACGATCAACGGAGCACATGAGGATAGCCACAGTGATGCCTCTTACTATGGCAACGCACTGCTGATGCAGGCAATGGTGGAGGATGGACTGGCACCTGTGGGTGGCAACCTACAGGGACTGGCTTACACGCTCGACTCCGACGGCAAGTCGTTCGTCATCCGTTGCAGTGACGTGGATTATGGGCTGAAAACCTCTTACCTCATCGACAACGGCGGCACGCTCCAGATGAAGGAGATGACATCGGAGGAGGCGCTCACAGCATCCAATAGCGCACTGTGGGTAATGACGTTCAACCCTGAAAGCCAAACCTATAGGATTCAGAATAAGCAGACGGGACGTTACGTCTATTATGCCACCGACAACGCAGTCAACGGTTTCAGTACCACTGCGGCCACGTCGAATGAGGTGGACCTGCGGCTGCAACTCTCATTCGCTGATGTGGAGGTGGGGCTGCCGGAAGAACGTATCTCGCTCGACTGCTATCACATCATGCGGAAAAATGCAACACCTAGCCCGCAGGCGATGTGTGCCAGGTCATCCGCGACCATTGCATCCACGCCTTTCAGCAATACCAACGCTGCCACCACGCAGCGGTGGGTGTTCATCACCATCGACGACCTGGCGGGCATTCAGGCCACAATGGACAGGGAAGTGGAGGATGAGCCTGGATTCGACATCACTTATGCCATGGCGCCTTACCTCTCTACTGGCAGCCTGAAAGACTGGGAAAACAACGGCATGGTGACGAACTACAACAATGGCGGTGCTCCTTACACCAACTCGTTGGACGGTGCGCGAATTGACTTCCCGTTCATCGAACGGTGGACAGCCAGCACCGGAAGCCTCGACGACACCAGCATTCAGCAGACACTCACTGAACTGCCAAACGGCTATTATTACCTACGGGCGTCGTTTATTGCCACTCTGCAGTCGGATGCCGACCTGGCCATCACCGGTGTCACTTTCTGGGCGCAGGATCAGTCGGTCAGTATCGCCACCGGCAACGGAGTGCCGAAACGATATATGCTCAGGGTGAAAGTGACCGACGGCACGCTCTCGTTCGGACTGAAGACGGCATCCACACGGGCTAACTGGATTGCCATGGACAACTTCCAGATTTTCTACGACGGAACGCAGGAGGAATATCTTGCTAATGCCACGCCTTGCCAGCCAGTACGCGTGCCGGTCAAAAATGCCACCTTCGACCGCTGGAACCTCAACGGATGGACGCTCGACGGTGATTGGCAGAACCAAACGGCCACTTATGAGTATTTCAACCCGCCGTTCGCGGAGTGGTGGGTTGGCAATGGAGCTTCGCTGGCCGACCGTTCGCTCTCACAGACGCTAACCCTGCCGGCTGGCTACTACGAGCTACAGGCTGCTGTGGAAGCGGTGCAGCAGGGCGATGAGAGCCTCTCCGTAAGTGGTGTGACTCTGCGGATAGATGATGTGGTAACGCCATGCCATACGGAAAACCACCTCCCGGAGCTATTCTTCGTGAATGCTATGCTGGAAGCGGGGGAGCATACCCTGGGGCTTTATGTGGAGAGCACAGATGCCAACTGGGTGGCAGCCGACAACTTCGTGCTGCGCTACTACGGACCGAAACCGTTCCTGCTGGGAGATGTCAACGGCGATGGGGTGGTCACCATCGCGGATGTCACGGCCCTAGTTGACATCATCCTAGGCAAGGGCGGCTGTTCCTATCTCGATTGTGCCACCGATGTCAACCAGGATGGAAGCATCACCATCGCCGACGTTACTGCGCTGGTGGATATCATCCTCGGAAAAGCCGGCTGACAGATTCAGCTTTTGGATACAAACACGAAAAAACGTGCCACACAATTGTGCGACACGTTTTATTTTTATTTTCCTGCCGGAAATTACATCTTGTTGATGAGCTTGGCTGCACCTGACTTGAGGTTAGCGGCTTTTCTCCAGTGGATGATGTTTCTCTTTGCGAGTTTGTCCAGCATCTTCTGGAGTTTCGGGAAACGCTCCTGAGCCTCTGCTTTGTCAGTGCACTTGCGAAGGTCGCGGAGTGCGTTACGCATGGTCTTTGCATAATAGCGGTTGTGGAGCTTTCTTTTCTCGTTCTGACGGATGCGCTTCAGCGCTGATTTGTGATTTGCCATTTGTGATTTTGTATTTAAAAAGTGAATAAAAAAGGGGAAGTACGATGTGGTATGGCTTTGAGACCTCGCACCCATCTTCCCTTGGTAGCCCGTAGGAGAGTCGAACTCCTCTTTAGAGAATGAAAATCTCTCGTCCTAGCCGATAGACGAACGGGCCAGCCTGATAAGCAAACGGACTGAATTCACATTTGCGGGTGCAAAGGTAGGAACTTTTGGTGGATTGACAAAACTTTTTGTTGCTTTTTTTGCGGAAAATTAGATTTTTACCCGTTTTCTGCTTAAATTTGTAAACAAATTCCATCACGACAGGTCATGATAGAGCGATTACATGCCATTGTCATCAGGATTGTGAAACACAACGACAAGATCCAGATTGCCGACGTGCTCACCAAAGAGCACGGACGTATGTCCTTTGCCATTCCAGCCGGCAGCAAAAACTCCAGGAAAGGTTCGTCGAGGGTGATGTGGCGTCCGCTGGCGATGCTGGAATTTGATGTGACTCTCGCTGGACAGTCCAAACTGCCCCATCCAAAGGACGTTCGTGTGTATTACCCTTATGCCGACATTCCATATAATCCTTTGAAGTCGATGGTGGCCATGTTTGCAGGTGAGATGCTTGCCGGCACGTTGTGGACAGAACAGCCGGATCCGGCACTGTTCGCCTTTGTGGAGCATTCGTTTCAGACGCTCGACTCGATGCAGTCGGGCTTTGCCAATTTCCCGATGGCATTCGCGGTGCTCTTCCTGAAATATCTGGGTATTCAGCCATCGGACGACAGGGTGGGGACGGAGCCTTATTTCGATTTGCAAGCAGCTGAGTATGTGGACTTTCCTCCTTCACACGACAACTATCTGCGTGATGGTGATGCGCGTCAGGTCGGTACGTTCCTGCGGATGAACTATGATAATATGCATTGTTTCAGGATGAACCGTCCGCAGCGTCGGAGGGCGCTTGAAATTATCAACGACTATTACAGAATCCATGTACCTGATTTCCGTCGGATGAAGTCGCTGGAGATTTTTGCGGATGCACTCTCTTAAGGTTAAAAAACGGACCAAATGTAAAGAAAAATGATGTTTTCTTTGCATTTTATCTTATCTTTTGTTAAATTCGCAAATATTTTATGTTCATTAAGATTTTGTTTCAGTAATAGCGACTGATGACCTCAGAACACGAAGAGCAACAAAAAATAGATATAGACCGCATTATCAAGGAAAAAGCGGGAAAGAAAGCCAAGTATATTCCTTGGTTTGTGAAAGGCTGGCTGAAAAAGACCCTGCATCAGGATGAGGTGAACAAGTTTCTTTTGGGAAGAGCCAAAGGGAAATATGGTGTTGACTTTCTTGATGAGTGTGTGGATTATCTGGAGATGGACATGGAAGTGAAAGGGCTGGATGAACTTCCTTCAAACGAAGGCGGACGCTACTACACTATTGTCTCCAACCATCCTTTGGGAGGAGAGGACGGCGTGGCGCTCGGGAAACTGATATGCCACAAGTATGACAGTAAGATGAAATACTTGGTCAACGACGTGCTGATGAACCTGAAAGGGCTTGCTCCGCTGTGTATCCCAATCAACAAGACCGGCAATCAGAGCCGTGATTTCCCACGGATGGTGGAGGCTGCGTTCAGCAGCGACAACAACGTGCTGATGTTCCCTGCCGGACTTTGCTCCAGAAAGCAGGACGACGGAACGATACGTGACCTCCCATGGAAAAAAACCTTCATTACAAAAAGCATAAAGTACAAACGTGATGTGATTCCGGTGCATTTCTCCGGTCACAACTCCGACAAATTCTATAATATCGCGCGATTCTGCCAGAAACATAAGCTGAAAGTGAACCTGGCTATGCTCTTCCTGGTGGATGAGATGTATAAGAATGTTGGGAAGCACTTCGATGTCACATTCGGTAAACCGATTCCTTGGCAGACTTTCACAGACAAATCGAAAACTCCTGCTCAGTGGGCACAATGGGTCCAGGATGAGGCCTATAAACTGTAAAAATAAGAAAATCAGATATGATAGAGAATGAAAAAAGTTTTTTAGGCGATATGTCGGCACTTTTGGAAAACGGCAACAGCCAGTGCCTGCCACCATGGTTTGGCAAGTATGACGATATTATCGATCCTATAACTGTGGATTTGCTCAAGGCGGAGCTGACCGAAGAGAAAAAGCTGAGAGGCACAAACCGAAGCAATAACGATATCTATATCTGCACCTGGCAGGACTCACCGAACGTGGTGCGTGAGATTGGCAGGCTTCGTGAAATCGCGTTCAGAGCTGCCGGAGGCGGAACAGGACAGCCGCTTGATCTGGATGAGTTCGACACGATGGAGGACCCATATAAGCAACTCATCGTGTGGGATCCTGAGAATGAGAAGATTATCGGTGGTTACCGCTATATTCTCGGCACCGATATTAAGAAAGACGAGCACGGACATCCTTTGCTGGCCACCAGCCATATGTTTGAGTTTTCTGACCGGTTTATGAAGGATTATATGCCTTATACAATAGAGCTGGGACGGTCGTTCGTTAGTCTGGAATATCAGTCAACCCGCATCAGCAACAAGGCCATTTTCGCACTCGACAACCTGTGGGATGGGCTCGGGGCCCTGACCATTATTATGCCGAACGTGAAATATTTCTTCGGGAAGATGACCATGTATCCTTCTTTCAATCGCCGTTGCCGCGATATGATCCTCTATTTCCTCAATAAGCATTTCGAAGATAAGGAGAAGCTGATTATCCCAACGAATCCGCTTCAGCTGGATCATAATCCCGAGGAATTCTCGAAGATTTTCACTGAAGATGACTTCAAGGAGGATTATAAGATACTCAACCGTGAGGTGAGAAAATACGGGTTGAATATACCGCCTTTGGTGAATGCCTATATGAGCCTCTCGCCTACGATGAAGCTTTTCGGTACTGCCATCAACTACGGATTCGGCGACGTGGAAGAGACCGGCATTCTCATCACCATCGAAGAGATTATCGCTGATAAATATGTGCGGCATATAGAGTCGTTTGCCAAAGAGCACCCGGAGTACATAAAGATTACAAGCGGCGCCAACGTCGTTATCAGCGATAAGGAATAAATCAATCCCACATGAATTCTTCACCGATTAAATTAGGTCTAAACAGACCTAATCAAACCTTAAGTCGAATCGTGTAAAACGCTGTCACACAATTAACTCCGCTTAACTAACCTTATTCTTCGCCTATTGCGCGTTTGCCCCTTTTAGAGTAATTTTGTACCGCCATTGTACCTCGGGTGGATGAGCAGAGGGTTCGTAGGGTGTTCCCTTAAATCACCTTATTTCCCCTTAAATCCGCTTAATTGGTTTCCGTCAGGGACCGTCCCCCGAAAAACGGCAGAAATTGACAAAATTACTCGATATGGGCAAGAATCAAACTTCACAAATCCGCGAGTCAGCGAGAGCCATGAGAACATGTTCTCGGATGGCCGAGCGAGAGCGGATTATCCAAATTCCTAACATCCTTCTGTCCGTGAAGGATGCCTCTGTCGCCATCAGTGTCAGCGCTAAGATGGTGCGATTGCTTATTGCATCCGGCAGACTGAAAGCTGTCAACCTCGGCAAGCGGATGACACGTATAAGCCTACAGGAACTTACAGACTTTGCCCAAGGGCAAGGTTGCGATGTCGTGCTACCTTCTTCTTCCCT
>FLNY01003212.1_pt1 | contig 10256 bp, 5 predicted proteins | sample 1140381 | NCBI WGS metagenome assembly FLNY01 (sample SAMEA3878172, study PRJEB12797) | bioreactor metagenome | biome: Moose rumen | place: Sweden | collected 2011-10
CAGAAAACGGGCGAGGATGCGCTGTTTCCACATCTTCGCCCGCCTTGGAAGTCCTTCCGGCCAAAGGCCGCTTTCTAATGGCGGCCATTAGAAACGACTCAAATTCTGTCTAACGACCGATTTGGGTTTAAGTCAATCGAGAAGCACCGCTTTTTGATGAAAGAAACGGTGCTTTTCGATGCAAAAAGGACCGCTTCTCGACTCGAAAAGCAGTCCTTCTTTCATCGTGTTATTTGTTTTGTAAAATAAAATCCGACTAGCTTATTGCTTTTGGAAGACGCGGATATAGTCCACTTCCATCGTGATGGGCAGGGCAGACTCGTCGACACCCTGCATGCCGCCCCATGAACCGCCCCATGCGAGGTTGAAAATGGGGTAGAAGGCATAGTGGAAGGGCCATTGGTTGTGGCCGCTCCCCAGCACGTCCTTTGTCACGTGCAGCTGCACCTTGCCGTCGACGTAGGTGGTGATTTCGTCGGCCGTCCAAAGCAGGGCGTAGGTGTGGAACCCACCCTCGGCACCGGCAATGGTCATGGCATGGGTCTTCTGAGTGTTCTTCGTGTGGTTGTAGTCCTGCGTGTGAATCGACGATGACACTTCATTAGGCACGACGCCCACTTCTTCCATGATATCAATCTCGCCGCACATGGGCCAGGGGTTGGTGTTCCAATCGTTGCCGACGGGCATCATCCAGAAGGCAGGCCACGTGCCCTTGCCCTTGGGCAACTTGATGGAGGCTTCGAAGTAGCCGTACTGCCAACCCTGGTTGACTTTGGCATAGACGCGGCCGGAATAGATTTTGCCGTCCTCCTTGAAACAATGGATGCGCAGAGTGCCGTCGGCTATCTCGGTCACGCGGTCGCCCTTGGGCGATGTGCCGTTGACGTAGGCCTGCAGTTCGTTGTTCACCCATCCGGCGGGCTTAACCTCGTGGGTCCAGCTGCTGCCGAGCGTCGTGCCCTCGCTGAACTCGTCGTTCCAGACCAGCTCATAGCCGTCGGGGCCCTTAATCGACGAATCGACGGCGGGACGTTCGGCTGCGGCCTGGGTGACGTCGATGACGGCGCGGCTCGTGCCCGACATGGCCACGATACGCCCCTGGCGGGCGGTGTAGTCCGTGTTTTTGGCGATGCTCACGCTGACGGTGGTGCTGCGCGTGCCGTTTTCGGGTGTCATCGTTACCCATTCCTTGCATTGGTCGTCGGCATAGACTTTCCAATCCTCCTCGGCCTCCAGGGCGAAGGAGGTCTGAAGTCCCTCGGCAGGGGCGTTGATGGTCTGCTTGTCCAGACGCAGCAGCACGTCGCGGCTCTCTGGCTCATCGCTGCTCCCGCCACAGGCCGCAAGACCCATGGCGAGAGTGGCTGTCATGATGGAATGAATCATCTTCTTCATTGTTATTACTGAACTTTTTCAAGATAGACTTTGCTAATCTGGATGGTGTTGCCAGCGGCATTACCACCAAAGTCAAAGAACAGGTTCAGCTGTTCGGCATCGGCTGGCAGCTGCACATTTTTCTTTTTGAACACATACTCCTCGTAGGCAGTGAGTGCCACGCGGTCGGCAAAGAAGAAGTTATTGTCGTCGCCGTTCTGCGTCAGCTTCACGGTCACGCCGGGATGGTCCTTGTCCGAATAGAGCACGCAATAGAAATTGTACGTGTCGGTAGCCAAGGCAGAGATGTCGGTGTCGAAGTGCATCTGAGCCATCCACTGGTCGGTGGTTGCCTCAGGCAGCATGACCGTATAGACATCGTCGTCCTGAGTGAAGTCGGGGTCGCCAATCTGGGCCCAGCCTGGAGCATACCAGAATGCGGGGGCCAAATGGCTGTCGTAGACAGACTTCCACAGATTGTTGGCCGACGTCCAGTCCCAGTCCATGACGTCTTCCTCCTGGGCGGGACCTGCGCCGGGCTGGCCTGCACCGTCGTCGCAGTCGTGCTCCTTGAGCACCACGTCCTTGATGGTGACCTGTGCGTTCTCTGCATTGCCGCCAAAGTCGAGGCACAGCGTGACGGCATCGATGTCGATGCCTTCCATGTCGCTCATGTAGAAGATGTATTCCTCATAGGCCTTCAGACTGACACGCTCGGCGAAGTAGAAGTTGTCGGCGTCTTTCTGCAGCTTCAGCGTCACACCGGGGTGGTCGGAGTTGCTCACCAGGACGCACGAGAAGTCATAGCGTGTGGCTGCGTTGGTGGCCATATCGGTGTTGAGGAAGGCCTGAGCCTGCCACTGGTCGGTGGTAGACATGGGCAAAGAGAAGGTGTAGGAATTACCGTCGGCCGTCAGTTCAGGATCGTCAATCTGGCTCCAGCCAGGTGCATACCAGTAAGAGGTGGTGTACTGCATTGACTTCCACATGTTGCAGTCGCTGGCAGCATTGTAGCCATTGAACTCGTCGGCAACGGGCAGTTTGGTGCCGTCGTCGCAACCATGCTCCTTGAGCACGATGCTCTTGACGGTGACCTGAGCACCCTCGGCATTGCCGCCGAAGTCCATGCACAGCGTGACACCCTCAATGTCGATGCCCGGCATGTCGCTCATGTAGAATATGTATTCCTCATAGGCCTTCAGACTGACACGCTCGGCAAAATAGAAGTTGTCGGCGTCTTTCTGCAGCTTCAGCGTCACGCCCGGATGGTCGGTGTTGCAGACGAGGATGCACGAGAAGTCGTAGGTGGTGGCAGAGTTGGTAGCCATGTCGGTGTTGAAGAAGGTCTGAGCCTGCCATTGGTCGGTTGTGGCCTGCGGCAGCGAGAAGGTGTAAGCATTGCCGTCGGCCGTCATGGTCGGGTCGTCAATCTGGCTCCATCCAGGAGCATACCAGTAGCTCATCGTGAACTGGCAGGTCTTCCACATGTTGCAGTCGTTGTCGGGGTCGAAGCCCTGGAATCCTGTTTCGCGCTCTCCGCTGGTGAGGATGAAGTGCCAGGCAATCTCGCCGTTGTCGTAGACGAGCACCATCTGCTTCGGTGTGAGCGACTCGATGAGGAAACGCACGGGGGCATTGTACTGCGCGTCGTTGGCGATGTAGGGGAACAGCGTGTGGGCGGGCAGCGAGATGTAGAGGTTGTCGCCCTCGACGTCGAAGTCGAAGCTGACGGTCTGTGCCTCTACGGGAACGCTGAAGTCGGCGTCCTGATGATATTCGGGGAAGATGGTGCAGCCCGTGTTGACGAAGATGCTGCCAACGGAGCCTGGGTCGAGGGTGTACTCCTTCTCAGTGGTGAAAGTCAGAGTGCAGTCGTAGAGACCTGTGCCGGCCTTCTCGTCGGGCTGGGCGCTGTACCAGTCGAGACCGGTCGTGCCCGAGGGACCGCAGCCCAAGTGCTGGGCCACGCTGTTGTCGATGCGCCACTGCTTGCTGCTGCCGCTGCCCTCAGAGCCCCCGGCCATGAGGTTGAAGTACTGGTCGAAATTGAAGATGGTGTTGTCGATGGTGAAGCTGACCGAGTCCATGCCGAGGCTGACGCCGTTGGCATTGCCAATCTGATACTTCACCTGATAGTCGCCAGCCGTGGCGAAGATGCGCTTCAAACCGTTGACGGTGGAATAGACCGTCTTGGCTCCGTTAGGTATGTACCACAGGGGATAGCAGGCCTTGTTGTTCATCGTCAGCGTCACCTGATTGGTCGTCTGGTCAACTTCGACGCTGACGTCGGCCTGGCCTACCGAAGGAATGTTAGCCTGATTGGGGCTGTCGAACTCGTCAGGCGAGCAGGCCGTCATGGCCAGTGCCATCATCAGTACGCTTCCTATATACTTGAAAGTCTTATTCATATACTTTGTCTACAGTTAAAAGGTTAGTAATTATTCTGTACCAGTGTGCCCTGTGCAGCCTCAATCTCGTTCTGCGGGATGGGCAGATACTTCTTGCTTTCGCTCCACGTGTTGGTGCGATAACCGTACTCGTCAGGAACAAGCGTCGTGGCGGCTTTGCCAGTGCGCACCAGATCCCAGTAGCGCTTACCTTCGCCGACGAACTCGAGCTTACGCTCCTCGATGATGTTGTCGACGGTGGCCGTCAGGTTGTCGGTCAGTCCGGCGCGGTGGTGCACCTGGTTCAGGTAGTCGGCGGCCGTCGTGGCACTGCCGTTGGTCAGCAAGAGCAGTTCGGCGGCGTTGAGCAGCGTCTCTGCATAGCGGTACATGCGGAGATTGTTGTTGAAGTTGCCGTCGGTGGCGCCGTTGATGTCGACGAGGTTCGACTTGCGGGCCAGATACTTGTTGAGGAAGTAGCCGGTGTCCTGATAGCGGGGCTTGTAAGTGCCCTCCTGAGCGTGATAGCAGGTGGCGTCGCGGCGGGTGTCGCCGTCGGCATACATCTCGTAGGTCTCGGTGCGCACGACGAAGGTGCCCCAGCCGTTGTCGATGCCGTCGTCGGCCAGTGCGCCGGTGGGCGTGTCGGGGCTGATGATGCGGGGCAGCCATGTGCCTCCGACGTTAATCACGCCTCCTTCGTAGGCACGCTTGCCGTTGGGACCGTCGGTGTAGATAATCTCCCAGATGGATTCTTTGGTCCATTCACCGGAGGTTTCCCAGATGTTGGGATAGCTGGGATTCAGGTCGTAGAGCGGCGAGGCGATGATTTCCTGCATGTAGCCGAGTGCCTTGCTGTAGCGGGCATTGTCGTTTTGATACATTACCATTTCAGCGTAGAGCATATAGGCCATGGCCTGCGAAACGCGCCCCAGGTTGTCGTCGTCCCACTGTAATGGCAGCACCTTCATGTCGATGGCGCGCTCGAGGTCGGCGATGACATTGGCATAGACCTCGTCGGCTTTCAGCTGGTCAGCGAGGTAGGGTGTGCGCAGCTGCTCGGTAAAGTAAGGAATGTTGCCATAGAACTTCCACAGCTGGCAGTAGTAGAAGCAGCGCAGCACGACAGCCTCAGCCTCGAAGAGGGCCTTGTCGTCATCGGTCATGGCGGCATTGTTGAGATAGCTGATGACGTCGATGGCGCGCTTCACACCCTTGTAGCTCTGGTCCCAGACGCCGGTCAGGGCCGTCAGTGCGGTCGACTCGAAGTTCTCCATGAGGTGCCAGTGCTGCTGGTCGCTGGGGTCGCTGGCGCCCGTCCACATGATGTCGGCCATGACGTCGGCAGAGACGTTGATCGACGAATACTGAGAGCCGTTCCAGTCGTACATGCGCATCGGTGCATAGGCAGCCACCAATGCCTCGTAGACGTGCTCCTTCGTTGAGTAGTACTCGTCGAGTGTGGTTTTGGTCTGCGGTTCCACTTCGAGGAAAGAGTCGGCACAGCCCGTCAGCATCATGGCAGCCGACAGCAGACCCATAGTTATTATCTTGTTTGTTTTCATTGTATACTATATATTAAAGGATTAAAAACCGAGGTTCAGACCAACCGTGAAGACTCTGGCCTGCGGATAGACGCCCTTGTCGATGCCGAGCGACTTCTGGTCGGCTGCGATTTCGGTGTCGAATCCGTGATACTTGGTGAAGGTGAGCAGATTCTCAGCGGCCACGTAGACGCGCAGACGCTCGATGAAGGCCTTGCGGGTCAGTTCGCGGGGCAGTGTGTAGCCCAGCTGGATGTTCTTCAGGCGCATGTAGCTGCCGTCGTAGACATAGAGGTCAGACGACATCCAGTTGACGGCGTCGCCGGCGACGTAGCGCGGCGTGGTGTTCGAGGTGCCCTCACCGGTCCAGCGGCCGAGCATCCAGCGCGGCATGTTGAAGCCGAAGGCATCGGAGCGGCCGAAGGTGGCGTCGTAGATGTCGTTGCCGATGGTGCCCTGCAGGAAGGCCGAGAAGTCGAAGCCGCGCCATTCGGCGTTGAGGCTCAGTCCGAAGGTCCAGTCGGGCATGCCCTTGCCGATCTTGGTCTCGTCCAGGTCTGAAATCTTACCGTCACCATTGACGTCGACGAAGCGGACGTCGCCGGGCACGGCATTAGGCTGGATGAGTCCGCCCTGATCATTGGTGTAGGCCATGACCTCAGCCATGTTCTGGAAGATACCGTCGGTCTTGTAACCGTAGAAGTAGGGGAAGGGCTCGCCGTTCATGGCGCGTGCGATGGTTCCGACGTTGGCATAGCTGTCGGTGCCCATATATCCGCTCTCGTTACCGAGCTTGACGAGTTCGTTCTTCAGGTAGGAGAGGTTGCCCTTGATTTGGAACTTGGCGTCGGCCACATTGAACTTGTAGCCAAGTTCAAACTCGAAGCCGCTGTTCTTCATGTCGCCCACGTTGCCGATAGGCTTCGACTCACCCACGTAGTTGTTGATGGGAATCTCCATCAGCATGCCGTTGGTCTTCTTGATATAGTAGTCGGCGCTGAAAGTCAGGGCATTGTTGAAGAATCCGAAGTCGATGCCGAGGTCGGTCTGCTCGCTCTCCTCCCACTTCAGGTCGGGGTTGGCCAGTCCGCCGGCCTTGACGCCGCGGATTTCGTTCTCGTTGCGACCGAAGAGCACGTTGTGCCCCGACTCGGTGTAGACGGCATAACGGAAGTTACCGATGTTCTCATTACCGTTCTTACCCCAGCTGGCGCGCAGCTTCAGGTTGGTGAGCCAGTCGCGGGTCTGCTCCATGAACTTCTCGTTCATGATGTTCCAACCCACTGAGAACGAGGGGAACGTGGCGTAGTGGTTGTTCGAGCCGAATCGGCTGGAACCGTCGCGGCGGACGGTGGCCTGCAGCATGTAGCGCTCGTCGTAGTTGTAGCTGGCACGTGCGAAGAGCGAAGCCAGTGTGGCCGTCTCGTTGGGGCCGCCCCATACGTTCATGTCGCCGTCGACGGCCAGACCCGTGGCGTAGTCGATGTAGGGCTTGGCGCCCGTCGGGTCAACGAGGTTGTTGCGGCTGCCGCCCAGATACCATCCCGTCGACTTCTTGGCCGACTGACCGAGGACGACGTTGACCGTGTGGCGGTCGAAGGTCTTGTCCCATGTCAGGACGTTCTCCAGCTGCCAGTTGGTCGAGCGGTTGCTCTGTGCGTTGGCGCCGTTCTTGGTGGCGTTGTTGTTACCCGAAAGGTAATAGAGGACGTTATATCCCTTGTCGATGCCGTTGAAGTTGAGGTCGGCACCGTAGGAGATGCGATAGTTGAAGCCATAGCCCAGGCTCAGGTCAGCGGCAAAGTTAGCCACGAACTTGTGCACCCAGTTGTAGGCGCCGGGTAGTGCCATCATGGCCAGGGGGTTGTTGAGTTCCTTGAATTCGCTGCCGGGCACGGTGTAGAGAGCCCCATCGGCGTTGTACATGGGCTGATAGCCCGATGCGCCGTAGAGGTTCTGATAGTCGGCCAGTGCAGCCGTGGCCTCCGCGCCGGTGAGGTAGGGCTTCACGATGGGTGACAGGCAGAGGGCACTGCCCAGGACGCTGCCCCACTCCGAGTTGGTGCCGATGCCGACGCTCTTAACGCGTGCGTATGAAAGATTAGAGGTGACGGTCAGCTTGTTGAGCCACTGGCGCTCCTTCGTGGCGTCGAAGAGCACATACTTGGTGTTGCTGCGCAGCGTCAGTCGCTTATAGTTCGAGCGGTCATAGTTGCCGCCGACGATGCCTTCCTGGTCATAGTAGCCCAGCGAGAGGTAGTAGTTCACCTTCTCAGTGGCGCCGCTGACGTTGACCTCGTGGTTCACTACGGGTGCATCGTCGTTGAACACCTCTTCCTGCCAGTTGGTTCCCTCGCCGAAGCTGTAGGGGTCGGCATAGCGCGGGGCGGCACCGCTGTTCATCAGACCTTCGTTGATGAGCAGAGCATACTCCGTGGCGTTGAGCACTTCGCGCTTGCGCCAGGGGTTCTGGATACCATAAGAGAAATTATAGTTGACAGCGGTCTTGCCGAGCTTGCCTGACTTGGTGGTGACGATGACCACACCATTGGCAGCACGAGCACCATAGACAGCACCCGAGGCAGCATCCTTGAGCACCTCGATTGACTCGATGTCCGAGGGGTTCAGATAGTCAATGTTGCCCTCGAGCGGCATGCCGTCGACGATGTAGAGCGGATCGGCATTGTTGATGGTGCCGATACCGCGGATGCTGACGCGGGCTGCAGCGCCGGGCTGACCGGAGGCAGCCGTCACGGTGACACCCGAAGCCAGGCCCTTCAGGGCATTGTCCACACGCACAGGAGCCGTGCCGGCCAGGTCGTCGGCCGACACCTTGGCAATCGAAGCGGTGACGACGCTCTTCTTCTGAACTCCATAGCCGATGACGACCACTTCGTCGAGCAGTTGCTCGTCAGGCGACAGCGTCACGTTGACGCTGGGGAAGATGGCCCGGACGTCCTGCGACTTATAGCCCATGTACGAGACGGTGAGCATGGTGCCGGGCTCCACGTCGATGCGGAAGTTACCGTCGTAGTCGGTGATGACACCGTTGCTGGTGCCTTTCTGAACAACAGATGCGCCGATGACGGCCTCGCCGGTGTTGTCGACGACCGAGCCGGTCAGGGTACGCTTCTGCGCAAGGGATGTCATCGACGTCAGCATGAGCGTCAACAACATGAGTAAGAACTTGCTTTTCTTCATACTTGTTTTTTTAAGTTAGTGATAATTTTGAGGTTTGTTTCTGACTTCTATATAACTAAAGTTATTTCACTGGTTCGCATTGGTACGCGGGTGTCTCACCCGCGACCCAGCCGCAGGTGAGACACCTGCGTACCAATAGTTGGCTGCAAAGATATTAAAATAATTACACATGGCGCGCCTATGAGGTTGAAAAAGTGGACAGATATGAAGTTCGTTTTCTGTAATTATTTTATAATAAAGCGGTTGCGGATTCACTGACATCCTAAAAGAGTGGACGAAAAGTGTTGCTTTTTCCGGTTGCCGAGCCCTGATTGAGCCCCGCTGATGTAATAAAACAGGAATTGCAGCGTTATTAAAAATGTATGCAATGGACTGACCGCATCCGACAGGTGAAGATATGGCTCGTGGTGGCTGCTGTGCTCATCGCGGTGGCCTCGCTGTTGGCCTCGCACTTGATGGTGCGCGACCTACAGCATGAGGAGCGTCGCAAGATGGAGGTGTGGGCCGAGGCCATGCACGCCCTCAACGAGGCTGACGACGAGACCGACCTGACGCTGGTGACGGCCGTCATTGAGGGCAACAACACCATTCCCGTCATTGTGCTCAACGCTGAAGGCGAGGTGATGGATTTCCGAAACATCAAGGACACGGCCAAGGTGGAGGCCTACGCCCGCCGCATGAAAGCATCGGGCGACACGATCCGCATCGAGCTGGGCCCGCAGATGGGCTACCAGCTGGTCTGCTTCGACGAGTCGCTCCTGCTGAAGCGTCTCACGCAGTATCCCTATTGGCAGCTGGGCATCGTGATGATTTTTGTCGTCGTGGCCATTTTTGCACTCCTTTCCTCGAAAAAAGCTGAACAGAACAAGGTGTGGGTGGGACTCTCGAAGGAGACGGCCCATCAGCTCGGCACGCCCATCTCGAGCCTCATGGCCTGGGTGGAGATCCTGAAGGAGAATTATCCCGGCGACGAGCTGATTCCCGAGATGGACAACGACGTGCGCCGCCTGCAGCTCATCGCCGAACGATTCTCGAAGATCGGTTCGCTGCCCGAGCCCGTCGATGCGTCGATGAACGAGTTGCTCGACCGCGTCATTGTCTATATGGACAAGCGCACGTCGCAGAAAGTGAAGATCAGCGGCCATTACCCTGACCACGACGTGCGGGTGAAAATGAATCCCCAGCTCTTCGAGTGGGTCATCGAGAACCTCTGCAAGAATGCCGTCGACGCGATGGAGGGCGGCATCGGCAAGATTGACCTGTGGCTGATTGAGGAGGATTCGACCGTGGTCATCGAAGTGGCCGACAACGGCAAGGGCATCCGCAAGAAAAACGTGAAGAACGTCTTCCGCCCTGGATTCACGACGAAGAAGCGCGGTTGGGGCCTCGGTCTCTCGCTGGCCAAGCGCATCGTCGAGGAATACCACAAGGGCCGCATCTTCGTTAAGCTGTCCGAGGTCGGGCGTGGCACCATCTTCCGCATCGAATTGAAGCGCTGAAAGCACTCCTGAAAATTATTTCACCGTCAGTGAACAGTATTTCACCGTCATTGAAATAGTGTTCACCGTCATTGAAATAGTATCCACTGACGGTGAAATAATTTTATCCAGTCCTTCCTTTCCTTTTATTTTCCCCCGTTTTTGCTTTTTTTTAGGCCGTTTGCTTGTCGGTTCCGATAGTTTTTAGTAATTTTGCAGCCAACTATTGGTACGCAGGTGTCTCACCTGCGGCCAAATCGCAGGTGAGACAC
>FLNY01004607.1_pt1 | contig 10247 bp, 12 predicted proteins | sample 1140381 | NCBI WGS metagenome assembly FLNY01 (sample SAMEA3878172, study PRJEB12797) | bioreactor metagenome | biome: Moose rumen | place: Sweden | collected 2011-10
GGCTTGCGTTATTACTGTCCGTTTGCTGAACTGAAAGTTCAATCAGATATTGAAATTGCTTTAACAAAAAAATGGCGCGGTGAAAGTAAGTTAGCGGTAGTTTGCAATGGAGAAAATTATTACATATCAAATGATTGGTTTAGTAATCAGCAACCGCGCCCTACAAAAACTCTATTTGTTGCATTTTTAACAATGTGGACAATGCAAGCTTGTGAAAAAGCGTGGGCGGCGGAAAATATTGGGAGGCTGAAAATATGAAAGAACAACTGATTAAATGGGCAGAATCCGGCGACGGTGATTCAATGTATAAGCTGTCAAAAATCTATCAGGCGGAAAAAGATTTTTCAAAATATCAGCATTGGCTTGAAAAATCATCAGAAACAAAAAACTTTTTCGCAATGCAAGAATTGGCTGACAACCTGCGCGAGCAAGAAAATTTTGGTGCGGCACGTGAAATTTACAAAGAAATTGTTGAAATTAGCGGCGATTGTCGAGCAATGGAAAATTTGCTGGATATTTCTTCCAATGATACAGAGACTTTAGAATTTATTTTGAGCAAGATAGACAGAATGTACAATGAAATTTACCTGCGAGATTATCAAATTTTGCGGCGAACTTGGGATTTGGGAACGCGCCGCCACAATGAATGTACAATCCAAACTTTGGCGGCGGTTGAACGTCGAAGAATTGCAAGCCGTATCCGTAAATTTTTGGCAGAGAATTGAAAGGAGTCAGCTATGAACGAAGAAAAATTGATAAAAGCCGCCGAGTCCGGCAATGTACAAGCAATGTTGGAACTTGCAAATTATTATTATGCGCAGTCTAAAAGCGGTAACGATGATAAAGTTGGCGACGTACTTTCTACAGAAGATTTTTTCAAGCTGCTGAACGCGGAAGAAAAAGCAAATCCCGAATTACAGGCGAAGGCGTATAAGTATTACAGAATGGCAGCAGACGCCGGAAATGTAAAAGCAATGACGAAGGTTGCAAGTTTTCTTTACGACGCAATAGGCGTTGAAAAAAATAACGAAGAATCGCAAATGTTTTATCGCCGTGCGGCAGAATTGGGAGATCCTGACGCAATGAGAGTTGTTGCATTTACTTCTAATGACGACGCAGAAAAATTTAAATACTATAAACTTTCTGCAGAATTGTTGGAACCGAGCTTGAATAAACAGGACTCCATTAAACAAACGGCGATAAATTATGCCGCGGGACGCGGAACAGAAAAAAATCTTGAAGAGGCTGAAAAATGGCTTGCCAAACTTGATGATCAAGGCGCGGCGTCGGCAAGATTAGAAATATCAAAAATTACAGGTGAAAGTTCGTGGCTGGAACAAGCGGCGGAAGTTTCACCTGAAGCAATGGTTACAATGGCTGAAAGTTTTATTATTAAAAACGATTTTGAAAACGCGCTAATTTTCTACGAAAAAGCCTTAAAAGCAGGCGACCCTGAAACAACTTCAATTATCGGAGATATTTATTACATTGGAGAGGGAAATATTCCGCAAGACTACGCTAAAGCTTTAAAATATTATGAACAAGGGGCGTTTTACGGTTACAATATGGCGGCGGTAAAGTGGGCGTTAATGCACTACTACGGGCGCGGCTGTCAAAAAGATTTAAAAAAGGCTTATCAGATTTTTAAAAGAATTGTCCAAAGGCGAGAAAAATTTTTTGGCGTGTACAGATTTAATAGCGTGGCAAAATTTTATCTTGCTAAAATTTTGGAAAATGGCGAATTTCACAGCAAAAACGCTGAACTTTCTTTCACGTGGTACAAGAGGGCGGCGGCGATTGAAAAAATGGCGGAAAGTGAATCAACGCACGAAGTACCGGCGGCAATGTATAAAGTGGCAGATGATTATTTTATGGATCAAAATTTTGATAGGGCAATAGAAATTTATACAAAGCTTGCGGACAATCGTTGCAGTTCTCATTTTCCATACAATCTTGAAGCCGCAAAAAAATTAATGTGGATTTATGAACTTGGCGAAGGTGTCCCGGTAGATAAAGAAAAAGCCGCCGAATGGCGCGCAAAAATTCAAAACGATTGACATTTATTAAAAAGTTTTTGGCTTGAGTGCGTCGAATATTGATGTACTCAAGTCATTATTGAAAGGAGAAAAATTTTATGGATACGTCTGAAGAAATTCAAGCATTACAAGATTATTTTTTGGAAAAGTATGATGCCGGAGACTATGTGGAAACAGTTAAAACTTTAAAAAAATTGTCTGATTTAGGCGATGTGGACTCATCAAATTTGCTCGGCACAATGTATCGTTATGGGGAAGATGGCGTTGAGCAAGATACAATAAAAGCTCTTGAGTATTACACGAAAGGCAAAGATTGGTCTTCTATCGCTGATATTTATTATCGCGGTGCGCCGAACGTTGAAAAAAATATGGAAAAAGCTTTCAGATATTGTCTTATGGCTGTCGAAACAAACGATACAGCCGCAATAATAAATAAGTTTTATTCAATGTGTTTGTTATCCCTTATATATCGTGACAAATGCGATGACGAAGAAAGTTTCAAATGGTTTAAAAAAGCCTTTGAACAAGGAGATGATTTTAGCTACTTTGGTGAAGGTGAATTTTTTGATTGTTTTCTGCGCGACGCACAAGTCGGAAATGTCAGGTCTATGCTCAAATTGGGACATTTGGAAAAAATGAAAGGCAATAAAACCGCGTCCGCCGCGTGGTATAAGCGCGCTTTTGATTGGGATGATCCTGAAAATATTTATGACGCTGATACAATCAGAAAAATTGCAGATCGGTATTACAACGGCGATGATTTTATTCCTATCGCGCAGGACGAATTAAAGGCGATTGAATGGTATCATAGGGCGGCAGATTTTTTCAATGATGTGGAATCTATGGAAATTTTATATGAAATTTATCGTAAAAAATCAGAAGAATACTCAGCAATGGCAAAAGTGGCAAGAGAAATTGACTTTGCGATAAATAATTGGAGTTTATTGGACGACGTGGAAATAGAGGAAGAAAATGAGCAGTAAAAAAGATTTTCGCAATTCTTATGATATTGGTTACCGCGCCAAAAATCTTTTTCTTTACGATGTTGCAATAAAATATTTGAAACAAGCCGCCGCACTCGGCAACGTTGAAGCGATGATTAAGTTGGGCGATATTTTCTATGACGCGGGAATTGCTAAAGATTTACACAAGCCGGAAGAAATAATTCCAAGCGATAACTCAAAGGCTTTAAAATTTTACAGTCAAGCCGCAGAAAAAAATTATGCTCTCGCGTTTAACAGATTAGCTTTAATCCATTTCAATGAATGTAATGTTGAGGAAACATATAAATATTTTCAACTTGCTGTAGAAGCTTATACAGAAAAATTAGATTCAAATTTTGATGCATTTACATTAAAGGAACTGGCAAAAGCTTGCGAAGATTTATACTTTGTAGAGCCGGACAAAAGAAACTCAAAAAAATTATTGCAGAAATTTTTGGAATACTACAGATTAGCATTTGGAATGTTGAAACTTTTGGCGAACGAGGGAAATATTGAGGCTTTTTTTGAGTTGGGGGAAATGTACCGCGTCGGTAATGGTGTGGCAAAAAGTCATTCCACCGCAATAAAAATGTTTGAAAATGCGGCAAAACTCGGCACAACAGATGATAAAATTCGTGCTTATATCAATATTGCTTTTATTTATGAATCGGACAAAAATTATAATCAATTCATAGACTACATTAAAAAAGCCGCTGCACTTGGCGATTTTTTTGCAATGCGGCAACTCTGGAAATATTATGCCGACAAAGATTTAACGGCGGCTGAACATTGGTTGAAAAAATCTGAAGAAATTCAATCTGAATTTTTGACAGCTTTAAAGCGGGAGGAATTTTAATGTATCCAACAAGCAATGGATTTGGAACGCTTTATACTTTCTTTGAAGATGAAGAGCGTATGAAATATTACCGTCAAGCCGCCGCGCACGGAAATTTAACGGCTATGAAGGAATTGGCTTATTTTCTACGATACGGCAAAGGAATTAATCAAGACTGCCGCGAAGCCTTCAAATGGTACTTGAAAGCGGCAAGTTTTAACGATATTGACGCAATTTTTACAGTTGCCGAAATGTACGCCGCTGAAATTGGTACAGCGCAAAATTTGCCAAAAGCACTGGAGCTGTACAAAAAAATTGCCAACAGTAACATTGCTGAAAAAATTGACAGGAAAAATGCCGCAAAGAAAATCGCCTACATTTACGAAAAATTTTTTAATGACGATCGAATGATGATTAAATGGCTAAAAAAATCTGCTTTGTTTGGAGATACTGACGCACGTTTTAAAATTGCCGAGATTTACCGAGATGGTAAATTTATTGAAAGTTCCGGCGAAAACGCGCTTAAATGGTTTACTGAAATTCTTAACGATAAAAAGTTGTCTGATGAAGAACGATATTCCGCCGCCTTCGAGATAGCCAAAATGTTTTATAACGGTACGGCTGTCCCACGTGATGATAATAAAGCAGTTAAATATTTCAAACTATCGACAAAGGCAAATGTAGTTATAGCAAGAGTTGCGTATAATACTCTTGCCAAAATTTATTGCACAAGCACAGAAATTTCGCCAAATATCGGAATGGTTTTGCATTGGCTGAAAAAAGCTATTGGCGTCGGAAGTCGTCAAGCTATGTGGATTGTAGCTAAAATCTATCGTGACGGAAAATTTGGCGTTCGTCAAAATGGTGAAAAAGCACTGGAAATACTTCATGATTCTGCCATACAAAATTTTGACACAATGAACAAAGTTGCCGCTATGCGGATGATCGCCGAAATGTACGACAAAGGCTTGGCAGTACCTGAAGATAAACAAAAAGCCGCCGAATTGTATAAAGAATCAGCCTTTATTAGCAATGAATGGATTCAAGCCATAAATAATATACAACTTCAAGTTTGAAAAAGTTTTATAAAAGAAAGGAAATTTTTTTATGGCAAGTTATATGGATTTTGAATATGAAAAAATTAATGACGAAATAAGAATAAAAAAAATATTATAATTCTGCAAAGTCCGTGAATATCCCTTCACAAATAGAAAATTTACCTGTTAAAGAAATGGGATTCAGTGCATTTGAACGTTGCAAATCATTGACTGAAATTTCTATACCAAATTCTGTAATAGAAATTGGTGTGTGTACTTTTGCAGACTGTGTTTCTTTGAAAAATATTTCTCTTTCGGAGTCTTTAAAAGAAATTAATATTGGTACTTTTTTAGGGTGCACTTCACTTACAAACATTAAAATTCCAAATTCAGTAACGGAAATTGACTTGAGTGCGTTTGAAGAATGTAGCTCCTTGAAAAGTATTGATATTCCTGATTCTGTAACTTATATTGGAGATTATGCATTTTATAGATACCGTGCATTGACAAGCATTACTATGCCAAGTTCCAATATTAAGATTTCTCCCGATGCTTTTTTGAATTGTAACGTATCTATAAATTTAGCCAAATAAGAATTAAAGTTTTGACCGTACCCTATTTTTACATTCATTACCTCTCTTTTTTCTTTTTGCCGACTTGTTTATTTTTCTTTACCTTAGCTTTCTTCTACATTTGAAAACTTTATTCTTAGACCTATATTGATTAAACCTCCGACTTAGGGTAAATTTGGTCGGAGGTGATTTTTTATGCGTGTTGGTTATGTTCGTGTTTCTTCTGTTGAACAGAACGAAGAACGCCAAATTTTTGAATTAAAACAAAAAGCCAACGTTGAAAAATTCTTCGTCGACAAAGTTTCTTCCAAATCTGCTCATCGCCCAAAATTTGACGAAATGATGAATTGTTTGCGTGAAGGCGATGAATTGATTGTTTCTGAATTTTCCCGCCTTGCTCGCTCCACTACCGACTTACTCAACATCGTTGATTCCTTAACTAAAAAAGATGTCAAAGTTCGTAGTTTGAAAGAGCAGTTGATACCTCTACTCCTCAAGGCAAATTTATGTTGACCATTTTCGGTGCTATCGCCGAATTTGAACGCGAATTGATTTTACAGCGTCAGCGCGAAGATATCCAAATTGCCAAAGCCGCAGGTAAATACAAAGGGCGCAATGCTAAGAAACGCCCCAAAGATTTTGATTTTTATAAACAAGGCTACTATGACCGGCAGTACACCGTTACCGAAATTGCTAAGCACTACAAAGTTTCTCGTCCTACCGTTTATAAATGGTTACGATATTGAACAATCTCAAAAAAATTTTATCCTCTTTTAAATCAGCATCGTATTTAGCATTTTCATTCTCCCCGTGCGCTTTTATAATTTACGCGCTAATTCTTCAAATTTATTGACACATATTTTTTGTTTCACTTAATAAAAAATGTTGGGGAATTATCGAGCCAAATCAATAATTCGCTCTTTTAATATAGAAAATTTATCGCTGGAGAAATCAAAAGCCTGCTTTTTGGCGGACTCCCCAATTTTATTGCCAAGAAAATCATTCGTACTATCAAGACAGAGGTGTAATCGATTTTTATGAGGAGTTTTAAAATGAATACCGCTGTTTTTTAATTTATCCATATGTTCTTTAACTAAGTCTAAAATGTTGTGATTATTACCAATAACAGGTTTAAAAGTCTCCGTACATAAATCTTCTAGAGTACCCTTTTGGAAATTGTTGGAATCGTCAAGACCCGGAAAAAGGAAAAAACTAAGTTTCACGCCTTCAGAATCAATTTTAAAAGTGCCCTTTCTATCTAATTTAATATGCCAAACGTCTTTAATGTTGCCAATTATAGAGTCAACGGCACTGGACGGATTATTGTCGGCGTCTCGAATAAAAAGAAAGCCCTTCATATCTTCGTAATGGTCGTAGTTTTTAAAAAGTTTCATATTTTTAGGAATGTTATCAACCCCATCAGTTTTAATAATTTTAAATTTCTGTTCATCAATAAGTTTAGATTTATCAAGGAAATGCAAGTAATAGCCAAGAAAATGCATATCATCATTGCCTTCACAGACAATAACATACGGTTTTTCAATTTCAAATGTTTGAGGTTTCAAATTCTGATTAGTACCGGCCATTATTTTTTTACCTCATTTCCATGTTGGATTCAAAGGCGGAAAAAAGCGAATCACCCGAAAACTGAAAAGATTTGCGTTTCCCTTTGTAAAATCCTAAGCGTTGGTAACTTAAATCTTCTAACCGTCCAAGTTGTTCCATTGCGCTGAGAGTAGCTTCGATAAAATCTCGATTGTGTGACGTTAAAATAATTTGGCAATGTACGTCTAAAGCAGTTTGACAAAAAATTTTCATCAAAGATTGATAAAGACTGTAGTGGAATCCATTTTCTACTTCATCAATTAAAAGAATGCCATTTGACAAATTCAAGATGTCAACGAGAATTTCGACAGATTTGTTGATACCGTCGCCCATATAGCTAATAGGAATATGTTTTCCGGAATTTAAAGTAACGTAAATATATGGCGAGCCGTTATCCAAAATCATATTGACATCGGAAATATCAGAATCAAAATTTTTCATGGTGTCAACAAGCAAATTTTTTTTATGTTTGTCCAAACTCATTTGGCTGACCGATTCAGCGACAGAAGTTCTGGTAGTAGTAACACTTCTGCACAAAGTAACCGCGCCATAAGGCAGAGGAACTTTAGAAACACTTGAATCCGGTTTAAATTCAATTTCATTGGCAGTATTGGAAAGTTGATTAGGTAAAGTGTAGGTGCCGCTACTTTTGTATATTCCGTTATCAATTTCAACTTTTAAAGACGTAAAAAATTTAGATGATTCTTGAGAGAATAATCTTTTTTTTGCTCCGTTCCGTTCAACCATTCCGCCATAGGATTTAGATGCTGTAAATTTGACAGGCTTGTTCTTATCTTGAAAAATTTGAATGGAAAATTTTTCATTGTCGCTCATGTTGTAAAAAAGCGGATTCCAAAGTTGAGTTGGAGTAGAAATATTTACACCGATATTTCGGAAATTTAATAAATCCCAAAAAACTGAAGGGAACGTTACCGACAAAGGTACAACCCAAGCTTCCAATAGAGCCGTCTTGCCGGAATTATTTTTACCGCCAATAATAGTAACGGGGGTTAAATTTTCAATGGAGAAATCCTCAAAACAACGAAAATTTTTAATTTCCATAGCAGTAACCATTTAATCACATCCCATCTATAAATTAATTCTTTATTTTTAAAAATTCCACTTTGCATTACTAGAATTTGCAGACAAGCCTTGAAATCGTATGAAATAACTTTCACCTCGTCTCTTATTTTTATTATACTACATCATTTGAAGTTTCCAGCTTACCGTCGACATATTTTTCTTTTCTCAATGCGCCCAACATTTTCAGCACTGATTCCGATGTCACGTCCAATGCGACCTTTCTCGTTTTGACGGACAAAAAATAAATGCTAAAATTTGGCGCAAGTACAGATTCTCTTTGCACTTTAATCCTGTTGATAAAAATTCCAACAACAATCTAGATTTACTCTGTAAGTACTTTATGATAATGCTGTTGCTGAAAATTTCTTCAGTTGTTTATGCGTTCCTTTTTTCTGTTCGTTTTTTCGATAAGTCTCACGGCACAGGATACAAAGATTTACTGCGCGGCTCTATAATTACATTCGGCGCGTCAAGCAAATAGGCGTTGATATTTGACACTTCAATTTTTTCGCCGTCTACAAAAAAGAATTTTGGCAAGCCCTCAACCTGTGAAAGTGAAATAATGACTACGTGTACCGCCGCCGACTCTTCCGTTTCACTCGTCCATTTAAAAGTCCTGTGAGCAAAATCTATGTGAACGCCCTTGCCAAAAATGTACTTCCACAACGGCGGAATTGCTATTCCTTGACAGATTGAATTTGTGCTGACGAACGCACAGCGAATTTGACTTCCTGCGATAAAATCTACCGCCTTTTTGTACCAACACGCCACGTAATCCAAATTCCCGTAACCTTTCACACCTTCAAATATTTTTGCCATATCTGCTTTTTGTTCCCGCGTCTGAAAACTTTTGCCGACAAATGGCGGGTTGCTTATGATGTAGCTACATTCTGCCGCTGAAATTATTTCCTGCCAATCTATTTTTAAGGCGTTGCCTTCGTGTATGTTGCTGTAACTTTTGAGAGGAAAAACTTCCAACGGCTTATGGATTATTTCTGCCGTTTCTTTCAGCATTTGCAGTTCACTAATCCAGAGCGCGGTTTTCGCCACTGCTACTGCAAAGTCGTCTATTTCCACGCCGTAAAACTGCTGTATTGACACTTTCACGGGATTTACAAATTCTCCAAGCAAAATTTGGTTGCCTATCAACTCGCGCAGGACTTCATTTTCAAGACGGCGCAGGCTGATGAACGATTCTGTTAAAAAGTTTCCACTACCGCAAGCAGGGTCGAAAAATTTTAACTGCGAAAGTTTATTTTGAAATTCCAATAATTTTTTCTTGCCTTTGACATTTTTAAATTCAGCTTTCAATTCTTCCAAGAAAAGCGGGTCTATTACTTTATGAATATTTCCCGTGAAGTGTAATGCAAGCCTCCTAGACGCCTTTTTAGCGGATTTAGAGTGCTTTCAAAAACCGCGCCAAAAATCGTTGGGCTTATGTCCTTCCATTTGAAGTTGCAGATTTCATTCACCAAGATATTTCTCGTTGCCTCTGAGATTCTCGGTATTTCTATTTCTTCATCTGCAAACAAGCCGCCATTCACATACGGAAATTTATTCAATTCGTCTTCGTATGGATCGCGCAGTTTTTCCGGCGTATTCAAAATTTTAAACAGGTCGCGCAGTCCGCGCCGCAACTCATTTTCTTTTTCAAGATATTCTGTAAAAATTTTGTGCTTGCCGAAAATCCCCGCGCTCTCGGCGTACAAACAGAAAACCAATCTTACACACAACTTATTCAGACTTTGCAAAGATTTTTCGTCATCTGGATTCAGATAATTTTGTTTCAAGGTTTCGTAAAGTTTATCAACTACTTTACCGGCAGCTACTGATATTTCTTCTTCTTGTCGCAGTTTTAATTTTTGCCTGTCTATCAGAAATTCAAACATCTGGAATTTTTCAGGCAGTTCAGCCAACAAAATTTTCAGCGGTTCAACTTCCGGCTTGCGTTTGTTCATATCGTATATCTGAAATTCTTTGAAGTTACAAGTTACTATCCATCGCGCTTTTCTTGAATATTCCAGCGTGTCATTATATTTTTTCGCCTGTTGAAACACTTCCTCGTCCAACTTTACCGTCGAACTTTTTTGTTCTAT
>FLNY01004698.1_pt1 | contig 10232 bp, 5 predicted proteins | sample 1140381 | NCBI WGS metagenome assembly FLNY01 (sample SAMEA3878172, study PRJEB12797) | bioreactor metagenome | biome: Moose rumen | place: Sweden | collected 2011-10
GCAGGCCGCCTCCCAGCACCCGACCGCTCCCCAGCCCGCCACTACCCAGCAGCCCGCCGCAACCCAGCAGGCCGCCGCAACCCAGCAGCCCGCCTCCCAGGAGCAGCCCGCCCCTTCCGACGGATACGAGTGGCCCACGGACCCTGCGGTACTGGAAAAGCTCGACGAGTGGCAGGACCTCAAGTTCGGCATCCTCATCCACTGGGGCCTCTACTGCGTCCCCGGCATAGTCGAGTCCTGGAACCTCTGCAACGAGGACTGGGTCGTCCGCCCCGAGGGCAGCACCTACGAGGGCTACAAGCAGTGGTACTGGGGCCTCTCGGAGGAGTTCCGCCCCACCGGATTCGACCCCGCCCAGTGGGTCGAGGCCTCCCGGGCCGCCGGTATGAAGTACGTGATATTCACCACCAAGCACCATGACGGATTCTGCATGTACGACTCCGCCCAAACCGATTTCACCGTGGCCCGCGGCCCCTTCGCCTCCGACCCCCGCAGGGACATCGCCCGCCATGTCTTCGACGCCTACCGCTCCGCCGGCTTCATGACGGGAGCCTATTTCTCCAAGCCCGACTGGCACTGCCCCTGGTTCTGGAACCCCTACTACGCCACCCCCGACCGCCACGTCAATTACAGCCTCACCCTCCATCCCGACTGGTGGCAGAAGTATGTCGAATTCACCCGCAGCCAGCTTGAGGAGATAACTTCCCCTCCCTACGCCCCCCTCGACATCCTCTGGCTCGACGGCGGCTGGATTTCCGGCGGCCAGGTGGGCCTCGACGAAATCCTCCCCGCAGCCCGCAGCTACAGCCCCGGCCTCCTCTGCGTCGACCGCACCATAAAGGGCCCCAACGAGAACTATCAGACCCCCGAACAGACCATTCCCGCCGGCCAGCCCGACCACCCGTGGGAGAGCTGCATCAGCCTCGGCAACGACTGGGGCTGGACCCCCGACCCGCACTACAAATCCCCCCGCCGCATCATCAACTCCCTCATTGAGATAACCGCCAAGGGCGGAAGCCTCGTCCTCGGCATAGGCCCCACCGCCAACGGCATCATAGAAGAGGCGGCCGTCACCATAATGGCCGAAATCGGTTCCTGGCTGGCCCTCAACGGCGAGGCCATCTACGGCACCCGCGCCACCTCCTCCTGCAACGACGGCCCCGTCTGGTTCACCCGCAGCAAGGACGGCGGCACCCTCTACGCCATCTACGCCCTCCCCGAGGGCACTCCGCTCCCCCGAAGCTTCTCCTGGCACGGCAACGCCCCCAAGGGCAAGGTGACCGTGCTCTCCACCGGCAAGCGCGCAGCCTGCCGCACCCGCGACGGCATCACCACCGTCACCCTCCCCAAGGGCACCCCCGACGCCCCCGTGGCCCTCAAATTCACGCTTCAGCAAACCAACCAACAATCACACCCATAAATGAAAAGACTCACAGTTCTGCTAATGCTGCTTCTGAGCGTCACCGCATTCGCCCAGAAGCGCACGGTCACGGGCACGGTGACGGACGGTTCAGGCCTCCCGGTCATCGGCATGATGGTCCTTGAAGAGGGAACCATGAACGGCACCGCCACGGACGCGTCCGGCCGCTACTCGATTACCGTCCCGTCAGACGAAGCGGTCCTCGTCTTCGACGCCCTGGGCTACGAGACGGTACGCCAGACCGTCGGAGGCCGCAGCGTCATCGACGTCATCGCCCCCGAAGAGGCCCTCATGCTCGACGCCGTCGTCGCAATCGGCTACGGCAGCGTCCGCAAGAAAGACCTCACCACCGCCGTCTCCATCGTCTCTACCGAAGACGCCGCCCTGCGTCCCGTCACCGAGGCTTCGGGCCTCATCCAGGGCAAGGTCGCCGGCGTACAGGTCCAGCAGACCAGCGGCCTTCCCGGCTCCGGCATGACCGTCCGCGTGCGAGGCAACAGCTCCATCGCCTCCTCCAACGACCCCCTGTACGTGGTCGACGGCGTCCCCGTGGGCGAGGGCAACTACGCCATCGCCTACCTCTCCCCCAATGACATCGAGACCATGCAGATCCTCAAGGACGCCTCCTCCGCCGCCATCTACGGCTCCCGTGCGGCCAACGGCGTAGTCCTCATCACCACCAAGCAGGGCTCCCGCAACCAGGCGCCCAAAGTGAGCCTGTCGGCATATGCGGGACTGTCCAACGTCACCCGCACCTACGAAGTCATGAACACCGAGGAGTACCGCGAATACGCCCGGGAATTCAACGTCAACATCCCCGACGAGCTCACCGACCAGACCGACTGGTTCGACGAGACCTACCGCACCGCCATCACCCAGAACTACCAGGTCGGCGTGAGCGGCGGCAGCGACAAGGTCCGCTACTACCTGGGCGGCGGCTACACCGACGAGCAGGGCATACTCAAGGTCGCCTACTCCAAGCGCTACAACGTAAGGGCCAGCTTCGACGCCGACCTCTACAAGTGGCTCACGGCAGGTGCCAACGTCGCCTACTCCAACTACCGCAACAACGGCATCATCTCTGGCACAGGCGCCAACAGGGCCGGCGTGGTGCTCTCGGTCATCAACACCCCCACCTACGCCGTCATCTGGGATCCCGCCAACCCCGAACAGTACTACAACAACTTCTACGGCCTGGGCGGCTACACCACCCCTCTCGAGAACCTCGCCCGCAGCGAGAACAATTTCGACACCACCGACCGCATGATCATGAGCGGCTACGCCCAGATCAACTTCACCAGGCACCTCAACTTCAAGAGCACCGTCTCCATGGACCGCCGGTGGGTCCACAGCTACAGCTACCTCGACCCCGTCAAGACCAGCTACGGCCGCACCCAGCACGGCGAGGCCACCGACACCCGCAGCGACGACCGCCGCATGGTCTACGACAACATCCTCTCCTACAACAACACCTTCGGCGGCAAGCACACCCTCGACGCCATGGCAGGCACCTCCGCCACCACCTCCGACTGGCAGCAGCTCAGCGGCTCCCGCAGCTACTTCAACCCCGAATACTACGACGCCACCTGGGGACTCGGCGGCGGCAACAAGGGCGGCCTGCGCGGGCAGAGCACCGGCTGGTCGCAGTGGGCCATCATGTCTTACCTCGGGCGCGTGGCCTACAACTACGACAGCAAGTACTACCTCACCGTCAACTTCCGCGCCGACGGTTCCTCCAAGCTCGCCCCCGGGCACAAGTGGGGCTACTTCCCTTCCGCTTCGGCCGCATGGCGCATCAGCGGCGAGGACTTCATGAAGGGCGCCACAGCCATCAACGACCTCAAGCTCCGCATAGGCTGGGGCCAGCAGGGCAACCAGAGCGGCCTGGGCGACTACGCCTGGGTCCAGACCTACAACACCAACTACTACGACTGGACCGATTCCTCCTACGCCGACGCCGTCCCCACCCTCGGCACCAAGAGCAACTGGAAGAACGAAAGCCTCACCTGGGAGACCACCACCCAGTCCAACATAGGCATCGACGCCGCCTTCTGGGGCAGCCGCCTCACCGTCACCCTCGACGCCTACTACAAGTACACCAGGGACATGCTCATGAGCGTCTCCATCCCCAACCAGCCCAGCATGTACCGCAACGAGGGCGAAATGTCCAACTGGGGCCTCGAGGCCGCCCTGAGCTCGGTCAACGTCTCCAGGGACGGCTTTGAGTGGACCACCGACTTCAACATCAGCATGAACCGCAACCGCCTCGAGAAGCTCGCCCTCCGCCAGGTCTACTATTATGTGAACCCCGAAACCATAGGCGAGAACATCGTCCGCATGGAGCCCGGCCATCCCCTTTCGCAGTTCTGGGGCTACATCGCCGAGGGCGTCGACCCCGAAACCGGCCTGGTCATCTACAAGGACATCACCCCCGACGGCAAGATCAACGACTCCGACAAGACCTGGATAGGCGACGCCAACCCCGACTTCATCTTCGGCATGACCAACACCGTGAGCTGGAAGGGCCTGAGCCTGAGCGTCCTGCTCACCGGCAGCTACGGCAACGACATCTACAACGTCTCCAAGGTCGACATGATAGGCATGCACAACGCCGCCAACCAGCTCAAGGACGCCGTCTACCGCTGGCGGGTCCCCGGCATGGAGACCGACGTCCCCAAGGCCGGCGAGGCCTACAACATCAAGTCCTCGACCATGTGGGTCGAAGACGGCAGCTACCTCAAGGTCAAGAACATCACCCTCTCGTACGACATCCCCGCCAAGCTCCTGCGCAAGGTGGGCATAGCCCGCATCCAGCCGTACGTGACCCTTGCCAACATGTTCACCCTCACCCGCTACACGGGCTACGACCCCGAAATGAGCCAGTACTCCAGCGCCACCAACATGGGCATCGACTACGGCACATATCCCAACGTAAAGACCGCCACCTTCGGCGTAAATGTTGACTTTTAACTGCGCACGAACATGAAAAAGATACTCAGCATCTTAAGCATCGCCGCCGCCGGAGCCGCCTTGTGCGCCTGCGACCTCGACCTCTACTCCCCCACTTCGTTCAACAAGGGCAACATAGAGGAGCACGGAGAGAACGAAGTGCAGTACAGCACCCGCTCCGACATGGAAGGCCTGCGCAACACCATGTACAACAGCTGGATCAAGGACATCCAGGAAATGGGCCTCGAAGACTGGCTCGTCTACTCCGAAACCCGCGCCGACAATGCCTACTGCGGCACAACCACCGTCGAGATAATGGCCCTGGAGGCCAACACCCAGGACGGCTCCAACACGAACGTCGCCCGCGACTGGGACTGGTACCAGACCCAGGTCTCCAACGCCAACAACATCATCTGCAACATCGACGACATCCGCGTCCTCGACCCCACCCTCTCCCAGAACGAGTGCAACGAGTGGAAGGCCGAGGCCCTCATCTGGCGGGCGTTCGTATTCTTCCGCCTCACCCAGCTCTGGGGCGACGCCCCCATGGTGCTGGAAGTTCCCCCGGCAATCACCGTCGACAACGTCGAGGAATACTACCACCTCTACTATCCCGACAGGGTCCCCCGCGAGGAGATATACGCCAAGCTGGTCGAGGACCTCACCTGGGCCGCCCAGTACGCCCCCGACGTCAACGCCGGCAACAAGATGCTCCTGAGCAAGGCCTTTGCCAAGGGTCTCCTCGCCCGCGTCTACGCCGAGAAGCCCATCCGCGACTGGGCCAAGGTGGACCAGTACTGCTCGGAGGTCGAGGCCATGGGCTTCCAGCTCGAACCCGACTACGACGACCTCTGGGGCTACGACGACACCGACGCCTACCGCAACTCCAGGGAGAGCATCTTCGAGGTCCAGTGGAGCCGCTCCGCCGGCAACTGGGTATGGATGATGTACCACCGCAACGCCTACAGCCCCGACGACAGCTACACCTGGGCCAAGTGGACCACCCCGTCAAGGGACCTTATCGCAGCCTATGAGGCCGAGGGCGACGCCGTGCGCATGAACACCAGCATCACCTGGGACAGCTGCGTCTGGTCCAACTATTACCCCAAAAGCAACTACGCCTTCATGAACAAGGTGCGCACCAACGCCAGCAGCATCATCCTGATGCGACTCGGCGAGATTTACCTCCTGCACGCCGAGGCCCTCGCCTGCCAGGGCAAGACCGCGCAGGCCGCGGAATACGTGAACCTCATCCGCAAAAGGGCCGGCCTCCCTTCGGTCAGCCTGCCTTCCGACACCGAAGCCGCCATCGACGTAATCCTCAAGGAGCGCCGCCTGGAGCTCGCTTTCGAGGGCTTCCGCTTCTTCGACCTTGCAAGGCACGACCGCATTATCGACGTGCACAATTCGGCCACGCTCGCCCTCGACAGCTACTGGCAGAGAAGGAGCCCCCTGGACGAGAACACCATCCTGCTCCCCATTCCCACCACGGCCCTCGAGAACAACAGCAGCCTTGAGCAAAACCCCGGTTATTGATGCCTATGAAACGACTGACATTCATGCTCCTTGCCGCCATGGTCACCTGCTGCTCCTGCAGCGGGACCGACCCTGAGGAGGAAAACGGCCCCGAAGTGACGCCGGTCGACACCACCCCCACGGAAGAGACCTCCGGCGCCACCATCTGGACCACCACCTTCGACAAGAGCAAGGACTTCGCCAGGACTACGGTCAGCTTCGGCAAGGCGGCCACCATGTCGCCCTATATCGTGAAGTTCACCTCCGACACCTACCAGACCATCGACGGATTCGGCCTGGCAGTGACGCAGGCCTCCTGCTACAACCTCCTGAAAATGAACGCCGAGGAGCGCACCCGCGTGCTCACCGAGCTCTTCAGCGTCTCTTCGGGAGCCGGCAGCTCGCTCATACGCGTATGCATAGGCGGGTCCGACTTCTCCATGGACGAGTTCACCTGGTGCGACACCAAGGGCATCGAGCACTTCGCGGTGCACCAGTCCGACGTCGATTATCTCTTCCCCATACTGGATGAGATTTACGCCATCAACCCCGACGTCCGAATCATCGCTTCGCCGTGGAGTTCCCCGCGCTGGATGAAGATGGACGTCGCCGGCAACGGCTACGACTTCAACAGCTGGACCTCCGGGCGCCTCAACCCCAAGTACTACTCCGACTACGGCACCTACTTCGTCAAGTGGATCCAGGCCATGCAGGGGCGCGGCTACAAGATACTGGCCGTGACGCTCCAGAACGAGCCGCTCAACCACGGCAACTCCATGTCGCTCTACATGCCCTGGGAGGACCAGAGGGACTTCCTGAAGGTCGTCGGCCCCGCCCTCAAGGCTGCCGGGCTCGACACTCAGATTCTCCTGTACGACCACAATTACAACTACGACAACACCGCCGGCCAGGGCAAGTATCCGCTCAACATCTACGCCGACTCCGACGCCGCCCGCTGGGCCGCCGGCTCCGCCTGGCACAACTACGGCGGCTCCGTGTCCGAGCTCGACAACATCCATGCTTCGGCGCCCGACAAGGGCATCTGGTTCACCGAGGCCTCCATCGGCACATGGAACTACGACGGCCACGGCTTCGCCGCCCAGCTGCGCGAGGACATGCGTGACATCGTATTCGGCACCCTTTCCCGCTACGGCAAGGGCGTCACGCTCTGGAACATGATGCTCGACGAGAACCATGCCCCCCACAGGGGCGCGGGCGCATGCAGCACCTGCTACGGCGCGCTCGACATCAATTCGGGCTCGTATTCCTACGCCTCCATCGACCGCAAGTCGCACTGGTACGATGTGGCCCACCCTTCGGCCTGCATACGTCCCGGCGCCGTGCGCATCGGCACGAGCGGCTTCACCGCCGACAAGCTCACCTACATGGCTTTCCGCAACCCCGACGGCTCCATCGGCATCCTCGCCATGAACGAGGGCGGCGAGGAGCGTCAGCTGGTGTTCGTCTCGGGCGAACACTCGGTCCATGTAAACGTCCCCGCAAGCAGCGTGGTTTCAGCACTCTGGAAGGATTAAACAGTACCATCATGAAAAAGACACATATCATCGCATCGCTCGCCCTGCTTGCCCTGGCAGCCTGCCAGCCCGAAGTGAGGCAGCTCAAATTCACCGACGTCGGCCCCGAAGTGACCATCCAGTCCGTGGACGGGTCGGCATACATGGGTGGCGAAATCGCTTTCTCGGTCAACGTCACCGATGCCGAATTCACCCTCTCCACCCTCAAGGTTGACCTCCTCTATGACGAGTCGGTGGTCAACACCCTCACCATACGCACCAGGGAATACGGGGTGTACGAAGGCACGCTGGGCGTACCTCTCTACGCCGGCATCCCCGACGGCATCGCCACGCTGCGCTTCACCGCGCAGAACACCGGCCTCGGCACCACCGTCATCAACAGGGACGTCGAAGTCTCGCGCCCCAACTTCGAGCATATGTACATCACCGTCGACGGCAAGGAAGTCGCCATGGACAAGGACCGCGACTGGCACTGGTCGGTCACCGGTTCCTTCCCTGCCGACGCCTCCTCGCTCGTGCGCACTCCGGTCGTCAACGACAAGGGCGACGTGATTTCCTTCGGCTGGGACGGTTCCGCCGTCGCGGTTTCGGACACTCCCATCCCCTTCAAGATGGGCGCGGCGGGCGTGTACACCATCGAGGTCGACCTTTGGGACCTTACGGCTTCGCCCCTGGGCAAGGATACCATCGACCTGTCGCAGGACAACCCCACTGCGGTCTACAACCTCGTGCCCGACACTTCGCTTCAGTTCCCCAACATTTCGGCCATCGACAGCTGGGACCTCGACTACGACTTCTTCAAGCTCACGGGCAGCGACGTCACGTTCACGGCCGTGGCAGGCATGTACAAGCTCAGCGCCGACTTCTCCCGCAAGTGGATCAAGGTCGAGGCCATGGAAGATGAGAGCACTCTCGCAAGCCTCGGAGGCGAAAACGCAGATGCCGTATGGTGCATAGGGTCCAACTTCGGCAAGCCCGTAACCGGTCCCAGCTGGAACACCACCGACGGCGCTTACTGCTGCGCCCAGGTGGCTCCTGGCATACATCAGTTCTCGCTGGTGTACGGCACGCAGCTCAGCAGCGGCTTCTCCATCAAGTTCTTCCACCAGAAGGGCTGGGGCGGCGAATTCAGGACCTACGCCTCCGTCAATGACGAGACAGGGCTCTTCAATGTCACCGCGGCAGGCAACATAGAGGCTGCAAGCGGCGCTCAGCTCGAGACGGGCATGGGCTACCGCTTCACCATCGACACCACCCCCGGAGCCGACCAGGCAACCCTCGACATCAAGGCCGTCAAGCTCGTGGAGGGCCTCAGCATCAGCGTCAACGGCGTGCGTGCAAGGGGCGCGGGCGACGTGTACAAAGTCTCGATGCTGGAGCTTGCCAAAGGCGAGGGCCTCAGCATCACGGGCGACGCCGGCCTCACCGGATTCACCCCCGATCCCGACTTCATGACTGCCGACGGCAAGTTCAACGCAGTCGACGGCAACTACTCGGTCGAGCTGCACCTCGACGCCTCCAAGAAGAACGTCGAATGGGCGCGCTTCAGCAGGGTCGACGCCGAGGGCAACAACGTCGACATCGAGAGCGGCGGCTGCTACATCCAGGGCGGCAACTTCTCCTTCTTCAAGCATTCCAGCACCATAGGCTGGCCCGGCACCGGCGGCCTCCAGATGGCGCAGGTGAGCCCGGGAATCTACCAGGTATCCGGTTATGCGGTCGACGCCTCCGACGGCACCACCCCTTACGGCCGCTGGGAGACCGACGCCATGAACGTCAAGTACTTCTACCAGGACGGCTGGAAGAACGGCGACTACGGCGGCGAGGCCTCGACGGTGAGGAACATCACCGAGCGCGCCGCACAGCTGCTCGACCTCGAGCGCGGCGATCCCGGCAACATCTACCTCAAGGAAGGCGTGACCCTCGAAGAGGGGGCGATGTACGTGCTCACGGTCGATTTCACCGGATGCACCTTCTCGAATGCTGGCATGACAAGCGGAGTCGAGACCATCGACTTTTATAAGAAATAGAAAAATTTTTCTTATATTGCGAAAAAGACATAACAATGAGCGAGAAGAAAAAACCTTTCGGCTGGCTTAGCGACATCTCGAAGATACATCATCGTGCTGCGTTTACAGACGTCGCCAAGCACACCACTCCCAAGCAGAGCCCCTTCCTCAGGCTCGCGGCGGCGCGCTATTCATGCCGCGCCTTCAAGAGCACTCCCCTCACGGAGGAGGAACTCGCCTCCGTCCTCGAGGCCGGCAGGCTGGCCCCCACTGCCACCAACAGGCAGCCCGTCCACATGTGGGTCGTCAAGACCCCGGAATCCCTTGCCAAGCTCAAGGAAGTTACCAAGTTCACCTTCGACGCCCCCCTCGTGATCATCGTGAGCTGCAAGCCCGAAGACGCCTGGGTCCGCAGCTATGACGGCAAGAACGGCGCAGAAATCGACGCCGCCATCGTCGGCACGCACATCATGATGGAGGCCGCCGCCCTCCACCTTGGCACCACCTGGGTAGGCTCCTTCGACCCCGCCAAGCTTGCAGAACTCTTTCCCCAGACCGCCGGCTGGGTCCCCGTGGCCATGTTCCCCATCGGCCATCCCGCCGCCCCCCCGTCCGCCAACCACTCCAAGCGCAAACCCTGGGAAGAACTCGTAAGCGACCTCTAGCGAAACGGCGGTGATTTTTAGTCACCGCCGTTCGTTCGAAGAGAAGTAAAAACTCGCCTCCGGCGAGCGGCCGGAGGCCGAAATACCCCTGACAGGGGTCGCCAGCGGCAGCTGGCGGGGGTTAAGAAAGCCCGAAGGG
>FLNY01000795.1_pt1 | contig 10208 bp, 15 predicted proteins | sample 1140381 | NCBI WGS metagenome assembly FLNY01 (sample SAMEA3878172, study PRJEB12797) | bioreactor metagenome | biome: Moose rumen | place: Sweden | collected 2011-10
TTCGTACCTTTATCCGTCAAAGAGGTATGAAGAAAAAAATAATACTCATAATTTGCCTGCTGCTTCCGTTCACGGCGTTTGCAGGGACTCCGCGCAAGACAGTGTCCAAGGCCGGAATATCGGCCGTCATATCTGAATGTCGTCATTATGAAGGGGCCGAGGTCATCTCCCTTGGCCGGATTGCCACCGCCACGGTGAAAGGAATCATCCGCGTTGCTGCAAGGGAAGACGAGGACGCCCGTGAAGCGACTAAAATGATGAAAGGCATTCGTAAAATCTCCATCTTCGAGTTCGAAGACTGCTCAAGCGAGGACAAAGCCCGCATAATAAGCAAGCTGGACCGTGTCCTCTCCGGCTCCGAAATGCTCATGGAAGCCAGCGACAGCGGCGAAAAAATGCGTATTTACGGTGTTTACGACGACAAAAAAGATAAGATTAAGGACTTTGTCATGTACACCCCCTCCGACTGTGCGCTCATATGCCTTTTCGGCACATTCTCTATGGACGATATAGCCAAACTGGCACAAAATGACTGAATCGCGCTTCCATAAGGATTTTCTTCCGCTGGCCGATACACTCTACCGGATTGCATATTACATGCTTGAAAGCGGGGCCGAGGCCGAAGATGCCGTTCAGGAAGTATATCTGAAGCTTTGGGAATCGAGGGATACGCTTGGGGAAATCCAGTCTCCGAAGGCCTACGCAATCCGACTTCTTAAAAACAGCTGCATTGACCGTATCCGCCGGGCCCGGCACCTTACCTTCCCGGAGCAGCTTCCTGAAGGAGAGTCCGTGAGGCCGCAGGATGAATCTATAGATGAGAAGACGCGCCTTGACAAGGTCCTCAAAGCAATAAAATCCCTTCCCGAACGGCAAAGGCAGGTTCTCACCCTGCGCACTCTGGAAGATCTCTCCTATGAAGAGATATCCAAACGCACCGGGATCAATTACCTCACCTGCCGTGTCCTCCTATCGCAGGCACGGTCAAAAATAAAATCAAAGGCATGAAAAGGATAGAAGACATAGAAATGATGGACCCGGGGCAGCTGGAGAAAGCCGCCCTTAATGAAGACATCCACGTCCCAGAAGGCCTCAGGAGCCGGATAGAGGAATCCATCGCGGCAAAAGAGATTGCCCGTGAAAGGAGACCCGTCTGGATACCTTATGCAGCCCTTGCGGCAGCCGCGGCAATAGCCGCCGTTGCCATTATCCCGCACAGAGGCGAAGCCGCACTTCGCGACACCTTTGACGACCCCTATCTTGCATATGCACAGGTAGAAAAAACATTCCAGAAAATATCGGACAAAATGACAATCGGCGTAGATATTGCCGCAAAAGCAAGCGACAGCGCCGAAAAGCCCGCCCAAATAATCAAAAACATCACAAAGCAATGAAACGCATAATCACAATTGCAGCCCTCGTGCTCATCACTATATCCTCTTTCGCCCAGAGCGGCAAGAGCATCTACCAGAAGTACTCGGACGAAGAAGGTATAAGCGCAGTCTACATCTCCCCTGCCATGTTCCGCATGATAGGCAAAATACCGGACGTTAAAAACGCCGAAGGGGAAAACGTCAATCTCTCGCCAATCATCCAGTCCCTCAGCGGCCTTTATCTCATAAGCAGCGAGAACAAGAAAATAAACGTCAATCTGAAGGCCGATGCAGAAAAGTTCTTGAGCAGCGGTAAATACGAGCTCTTCATGGAGGCGAAAGACTCCGGAGAAACGGTGCGGATGTATACCGTGGGCACTGAGACTATCGTGGAGAGTTTTGTCATGATTGCAGCGGATGGCGATGAAACCACTTTCATATGCCTGGACGGAAAAATGAAGCGGGAAGATGTTGACAACCTCCTTGCAGAAAAAATGAAATAACTGAATATGAGAAGTATAGGACTTATGTCCGGCACCTCCGTAGACGGCCTGGACATATGCTGTGCAAGTTTTGAAAGAAGTGATGGCCGATGGGCCTTCCACATTGACGCCGCCCGCGGCTATGCGTATCCCGATGAGCTTCGGGATACGCTTCGCAGTAAAGTGCAGGGCATGTCGGCAAAGGAGTTTGTCACCTTCCACAGTGAATACGGCCGTTTCCTTGGCCGGAAAGTGAACGAATTCATCCGCGAAACGGGCGTGAAGGCCGATATAATCGCATCCCATGGCAGCACGGTGTTCCACGAGCCGGACAAAAGGATAATGTTCCAGATTGGCGACGGCGCGGCGATAGCGGCAGAGACCGGCATCCCCACGGTGAGCGACTTCCGGCGCCTGGACATAATGCTCGGCGGGCAGGGTGCTCCGCTCGTTCCCATAGGCGACAATCTTCTCTTCGGGCAGTACGACTACTGTCTCAACATAGGCGGTTTTTCAAATATATCTTATGCCGGTGAAGGCCGCCGCATCGCCTTTGACATCTCTCCCGTGAACTACGTCATAGACAGGTATTGCAGGAGAATCGGCCTCCCGATGGACAGGGACGGCGAAATTGCCGCCGGCGGGAATATTGACGAAGGCCTTATGGAAAAGCTCAATGCGCTGGAGTACTACCGTCGGAGTGCGCCAAAATCGCTCTCGAGGGAATGGACCGAGGAGAATGTCTTCCCCCTTCTGGAAGCATCGGGGCTTTTGCTTGAAGATTTGCTGAGGACGTATTACGAGCACTGCGCCGTACAGCTTTCGAGAGTTGTGGCTCCGGGGAAAACCATTCTCGTAACGGGCGGAGGCGCATTCAACAGATTCCTTATTGAAAGGATGGAGGCGCTGTCGGCCTGCAAAATCATAGTCCCTTCCAAGGAGATTGTGGAATTCAAGGAAGCGCTCATCTTCGCTTTCCTGGGAGTGCTTTACATGGAGGACATCCCATCCTGCCTGTCTTCTGTTACCGGCGCGGCAAAGGACAACATAGGCGGAATGTTATTCAAAGTTTAGGAATAATTAAAAAAAATACTAATTTTGTGGGAAAATAATTGCATAACTATGGGATCAATCATTTACATTGCAGGTATTGTCCTGTCCATCATCGCAGTTCTTGACATCGTCAAGAAGCCCATTTCTCTCGTTGGAAAAATAGTTACCGCCGTTCTTGTCCTTGCTACAAGCTGGATTGGCCTCGCAGTTTACTACCTGTATGCCAAGGACCATCTCACAGAGTGGTTTAAATAAGATATAGCCATGAAAGCCAATTCTTTCTTCGCACTTGTGACCGGACTGGCAGCAGGTGCGGCTCTCGGTGCCCTCTTTGCACCGGAGAAGGGCGAAAAGACCCGTGAAAAGCTCCGCAAGACCGTTGCAGATGAATTTGAGAAATTCCGCAGCGCATGTGACGCCGCCGCAGAGGACATGGAAGAAGACTTAGAGGAAGCGGTGGAAGAGGCGCAGGCCGCTACAGCCGATGAGTAAGTTCTCGGACCCCGCAGACCGCATCGTGCGGGATGTGAAGGACTACGCCGATGCAAGGGTTGAAGGCCTCAAGCTGGATACGGTGAAGGGGCTGTCGGAGGGGACATCGGCCCTTGCCGCAATACTCCTTGTCATTGGCGTTGCAGTCATCTTTCTCCTCACCCTTTCCTTCGCGGCGGTAATGCTGCTGGGAGAGGCGATGGGAAGCTACTCTGTCGCCGCCTTTATAGTGGCCGGTGTTTTGGGCGCCGCGCTCATTGTCCTTATCCTTTGCCGTAAACGCCTGTTCCGCAATACGTTCGCCTCACTTTTCGGCGGCATTCTCAAAGCTCAAAACGAGATAAAAAACAAGGAAGACCTGGAGAAGGCCATGGAAGGGGCCGATGAGAGAATCAAGAAGACGGAAAACGCCATGGGAGCCAGCCTCACCAAGGCAAAGAATTTCTACACCCCCACAAGAATACTCGGAGAAGGCTTCAGGCACGGAGTCCTTCCAATCGTTGCAAACCTGCTCACAAACAAAAGACAATAAGATATGAAACTTGACGGAAGACGCGAAAGCTCAAACGTGGAAGACCGCCGCGGTCTTTCCAGCGGCGGGAAAGCCGGCCTGGGAATCGGCGGAGTAGCCCTCATCGCACTGTTTGTACTCCTGAGGGGCGGCAGCCTCGGAGACGTGCTCCAGACCGTAGTACAGTCCGGCGGCCTTGAAAGCTTCCAGACAGAAACCAATTACGAGCCCACGGAAGAAAACGAAGCCCTGGCAAAATTCTCCCGCCAGGTTCTCGCCTCTACGGAAGACGTATGGACCAGATATTTCTCAGACAATAACCTTGGCACTTACAGGGCCCCCACCCTGGTCCTTTACACCGGCACAACTTCCACTTCCTGCGGAACCGGCCAGGCCGCCATGGGTCCCTTCTACTGCAGTGCAGACGAGAAGCTCTACATAGACCTGTCCTTCTTCTCCTCCATGAAACAGCAGCTAGGGGCCGACGGAGACTTCGCATACGCATACGTCATCGCCCATGAGGTCGGCCACCATGTCCAGCACGTGCTCGGCACCCTCGACCAGGCTCACAAGCAGATGGCGCGCATGTCCACCACCGACTCCAACCGCATGAGCGTTCGCATCGAACTCCAGGCAGACTTCTACGCCGGCGTCTGGGGCCATTACGAGGCCGCCCTCTTCGGCTCGCTTGAAGACGGAGACCTGCAGGAGGCCATAAGCTGCGCTCAGGTCATTGGCGACGACTATCTCCAAAAGAAGGCCCAGGGCTATGCCGTCGAGGAATCCTTCACCCACGGCACCGCCGCCCAGCGCATGAAATGGCTCAAGAAGGGCCTCCAGACCGGAGACATCTCCCAGGGCAATACCTTCAAGCTCAGCGACAGGGAGCTGTAGGATGCCCGGGGCGGGCCGCCACTTCGGTTTTTCCTGGAGACAGGCGTTCCCTGCCCCACTGGTGCGGAATGAACTGTGTACCAATAAGTTAGCGTTTTCTCCCTGCTCCGTTTGGGGCAGGGAACAATAATCGGCATACCATTTGGCGTGCAGCATTTCAAGCTGGCCGTTGGTTCAATATTCCCTTTCGGCAAAGAAATACATTGACATTATGCTAAATATCGGAGACAAAATGCCGTCCTTTGAGGTTATGGATCAGGACGGTAACATGGTGAGGAGTGAGGATCTCATCGGCAAAAAGACCATCATCTACTTCTATCCAAAGGATAACACTTCCGGATGCACGGCAGAGGCCTGCTCCTTCAGGGACAATTATGCCGCCCTTACTGCTGCCGGATACAACGTAGTGGGCGTGAGCAAGGACAGCGCCAAGTCCCACACCGGCTTCCGGGCAAAGTATGGACTCCCCTTCCGGCTTTTGGCCGATACATCTACGCAGATGCTTCAAGACTTCGGCGCCTGGGGAGAGAAAAAGATGTACGGCAAAACAACCATGGGCACGCTTCGCCGCACTTTCATCTTTGACGAAAAGGGCATTCTGGAACGCATCATCGAGAAAGTGGACACCAAAAACGCCGCCGGGCAGATTTTGCAGGAAGTTTGATGAAGTACAAAGTTGTCATTTTTGACCTGGACGGGACACTGCTTGATACGCTTGAGGACCTCGCGGCAGCGGTGAATCACGCCATGAGGGAAAAGGGCTTCGCGCTGCATACGCCAGATGAATATCGCAGGATGGTGGGCCATGGTGTGCGGAATCTGGTAACTCAGGCGCTTCCCGAAGAGGAACGCAGCGAACGGCAGATAGACGAGTCTCTGGACGCATTCAAGAAATATTACACTTCACATATTGACATCCACACACGTCCTTATCCCGGCATGCAGGAACTACTCCGAAGCCTAGATAAAGAAGGGGTGAGGATGGCCGTGGCTTCCAATAAATTCCAGAGCGGAACGGAGTATCTGATTCAACGTTTTTTTGCCGATATCCCTTTTGTGGCCATACTGGGAAACCGGGATGGATTTCCCCTGAAACCAGATCCGGAAATTGTTGCCGAAGTGCTCAGGATGGCCGATATACCCAAAGATGAGGCCGTTCTGGTGGGTGATTCTCCCACGGACATGAAAACGGCCGCAAACGGTGGAATCCGCGCCGTAGCAGTGAGCTGGGGATACAGGGACATGCCGGAAGAAATCACCGTTGGCTCCGTGGAGGAATTGGCCGCACAGCTTCTGGAGTAATAGATTTGACATTTATTTGATATATTTGCAAAACACTTTAAACTAAAGCATCATGGAAGAGCAGAACCAGAACACCCAGTTTGATCCCAGGGACACCAACAAGGACGGAAAAGTCTCGATGAAGGAAAAGATTGTCTATGCAGCCGACAAGGCCAATGAAGCCATATATGAGGCGGCCGATTCCATAAAGGAAGGCATAGGCGAGGTTGCCCAGAAGGTAAAGGACTATCAGGCCCTCTCCCCCGAAGAGAAGAAGCAGAAGGAAGAGGCCCTCAACGAGAAGGTCAAGAACTTTGCAGAAAACGCCGAAACCGAGATTAAGAAAGGCATCGACGAAGTTGCCGAAGGTGTAGGCAAAGTCTTCGGAAAGGGCGAGAAGAAAGACTAAAGATATTCCTCCGAGAATACGATGACTGGCATAATTAAAAGAATTCTCCTGCCTGCAGCACTGCTGCTTGCAGCCATATCTTCTTTGGCCCAGGGGAAAAGCCTCCATGAACTCCAGCAGGAGTTTGTAGACCTTCGCTTTGGCATGTTCGTCCACTTCGGCCTTCCCACTTACCAGGATGCAGACTGGACAGATCCGGACCTGGACCCGAAGGTGTTCAATCCCGTGAAGCTGGACACCCGTCAATGGGTGGAGACGGCAAGGAGTGCCGGAGCCACGTTCATCTGTGTGAGCGTAAAGCACCATGCCGGATTCTGCATGTGGGATACGGCCACTACGGACTACAGCGTAATGCATACGCCCCTTGGCAGGGATGTCCTCAGGGAGCTTACGGACGCCCTTCAAGAAGCCGGGATGCAGGTGATGTTCCATTTCTCCATCCTTGATACGCATCACAGGATTAGGCCCACTCTTCCATTCACGCCGGAGAAAACCGAATTCATAAAGGCACAGCTAAGGGAACTCCTCACTCTCTACGGCCCCGTGAACACCATCATGTTCGACGGTTGGGACGCGCCCTGGGGAAGAATCTCGTATGAGGACGTATCATTCCCGGAGATATACCACTTTATAAAGAGCATTCAGCCGAATTGCCTTGTGATGGACCTCAACGGCGCCAAGTACCCGCAGGAGGCCCTTTTCTATTCCGACATCCGCTGCTACGAGCAGGGCGCCGGGCAGAAGATATCCCCGGAGGTGAATCGGCTTCCTGCAATGGCCTGTTATCCGCTGCAGCGCACGTGGTTCTGGAAGGACTCATTCCCCACGGATACGCTCAAGGACGTTGAAGCCATTGTCCGCGATAATCTCATTCCATACAACGAGGCCTACTGCACGTACATTCTCAATGCGGCGCCCAACCGCGACGGCCTTATCGACCCGAACGCCGTAGCCGCCTTCCGCCGAATAGGAGAGCTGTGGAAGAACACCGGACACATCGCTGACGTGCCTGTTTCAATGGAGCCGATAACAGACATCAACATAGCAGCGGGCCGTCCCTGCGACTCGTCATGGTCTGACGACATGAACCTCATGGACTTCGCAAATGACGATAACTTCCACACAGCCTGGGTGTCATCCCCCCAGGTGAAGGAGCCCTGGTGGAAAGTAGATCTTGACGGCGCCACTCCCATAGACATGGTAGTAATTACCGAAGCCGAAGGCAGTGCTATGGCAGGATACAGAGTAGAAACCCTTCTCAACGGAGTCTGGACAGAAGTCGCCCGTTCCGGAGGCGAAAGCGGCAGGGTCCATATATGCCGATTCCCCGCCGCCATGGCAGAATCTGTGAGGATTCGCTTCTCGCCTGGCGAAGGGTCTCTCGCCATTGCCGAAGTTTGTGTATCGCAGCGGTATGCGCCCCCCGTCGAAGAAATTCCCATTTCGGCCGATGAGGAAGTTTCGGCCACCACCCTTATCGTAATAGTTGACAACGGCATTGGAAAAGAACCGCTCAGGAGGGCCGTCAGGAAGTATGGCGCAAAAATCATTTACGACTACAAGATTGTCCCGGGGATGGCCATAAAGATACCTGAAGGGGATGATATTCTGAAGGCGATGGCCTATTTTGAAAAAGTGGAAGGCGTGGTATCCGTTCAGCGCGACAAGATTACCCGTCTTACAGACCCTGTGCCGGTGAAGGAAATGTATCTCACGAGGCCCATTAAGGAGAATTCTCCGATCTCCCGTGAACTCGATAGCTCTGGAGCACCGGATAAGGGAGTGCGGCGTTCGTTTCTCTAGGCAGAGATCTCTATGGTCTTATACCGCCATAGAATAGTGCCAACCTTCTGGCCGTGCTCTTTGCCCTCCGGAGGGCCTCCTCAATTGATGTGCAGTAGTATGTGGTCATAGGCACAAAGGTAATTCCCGGATGTGCCACGCTGCTGCGCAGGTCGGCATCAGGTATAATGAGGATATGATAATTTGATAAGAACGGGCAAAATCGGTTCCCCGCACCAGAAAAACGCCCAATTCCTGACGCATTGACGTGGCTGGATACCAAAAGTGTCTTCCGAGCGGGACGCATGACTCCCGTTTGTTTCACTTTTTTCCCGGGGGAATAGTAATTATTCGTATCTTTGAGGAAATATTGCAGTCTTATGAAAAAAGTCATCATAACTCTCCTGGTCCTTCTCGGCATCGCCGCGGTTGGGGTGGTCTCTTGTCCGGACAAGGAGGCGCACAAGGACGCCATCATGGCTGTCGTCAAGGAAACCATCAACGAAGAGATGAAGTCTGAAGACGATGGCCTTCAGGGGCTCGGGGTACTCTTCGGCTCTATCGGCTCAAGCGTGGCTGGATACTTCATCGACAATCGCCTTACCGTTAAAAACTACTACGTTTACAGCGTGGGAAAACTCAAAAACCTGGAGGGAGAAGACAACACCGTTTCGGTGGGCATCTTCGGGCATATCTTCACCGTCAAGAAGGAAGACCTGAAGAAGGCTCTTGAATAGCTTTCGGTCCCATGAAAGATTTTGCTCCCATCCTAATTTTATCGGCCTTGTTTTTCTCATGCGGGAATCCCTGCAGGCAGGCCGATATGCGGGAAACCGTCATCGTTCACCCACATGAGGAAGAGCCCTCCTCAGACGGGGTCACAAAGGTCTTTCTGGCAGGGACCATTGACATGGGGAGCGGCGAGGATTGGCAGAAAGAGGCCGAAGCCATCCTGTCTTCACGGGGCCTGCCATACGTCGTATATAATCCCCGTCAGCGGGAATGGAACCCTCTTCGCACCGGGGAAATGGAGTTTCAGGTGAACTGGGAACTTGACCATCTGGAAAAGGCCGATATCATTGTGATGAATTTCCTTCCGGACAGCAAATCTCCAATAACGCTGCTTGAACTGGGGCTCTTTGCCAGTAGTGGCAAATTACGGGTGGTGTGCCCTCCGTCATTTTACCGCTACGACAATGTTCGCATCACGTGCGAAAAATACAATGTTCCGCTGTTTGAAACGCTTAACCAGGCGCTGGATTTTTAGCAGCGAACTTCATATCCTGCGGAATGCCCTGCCTTTACAGAAGTAGTGGCCGATACCATCACATTTCCCGATTTTTCTTGCAATTCAAAAAACCTTACATTGGCCGCCGTTTGAAAACATCAGCAGTGATTTGCCAATCTATAAACTTTAATCATATAGAGAGAAAAAACAAATCTTTTTACGTAATTCCCTCAGCTGCCGTCATCGACGTCAAGTTCGAGGGTGTGGTTTGCGCCAGTCCAGATCTTAATACCCCCGATGAGGTGGATTGGTAACCTTTAATTGCAAGAAATTATGAAAAAGACATTATTATTCCTCATGGCAGCCGGTGCGCTTATGGCTGCATCCTGCAATAAAACAGACAATCCCGCCCCTCAGGAAGAAGGCATCAAGCTGAACCTTACCATTGCCGGCTCCGGCGCCGACACCAAAGCTGCAAAGAAAGCCTGGGCCGCCGGAGACAAGCTGAATATCTGGTTTGGAGCACTTGCCGGCGAACAGACGGTCGCGGATCTTATCATCACGTATAATGGAAGCGAATGGCAAGCCGGCCCCTCCGTGCACCGATTGGCCTGTTTTCGTGCACGGACCCCGTGATTCGGCCTCCCCGTGCACCGATTGACCTGTTTTCGTGCACGGACCCCGTGATTCGGCCTCCCCGTGC
>FLNY01001794.1_pt1 | contig 10196 bp, 10 predicted proteins | sample 1140381 | NCBI WGS metagenome assembly FLNY01 (sample SAMEA3878172, study PRJEB12797) | bioreactor metagenome | biome: Moose rumen | place: Sweden | collected 2011-10
GCTTTGCGGGACAACATTTCTCCTTTGGATAAATGTTGGTATTGTCCGGTTCTTGATTTTCTGAGGAAAATCAAAAACCTATAATTTGTTAATCAAGCTTCATATCCCCGGGTTTTACCCAGCGAAGTTTTACAGCTATCATATTAAAGAGTGGGCAGAGGATAGCAGGCAAAACAAAGGAAATAAGGATAAGACCAAGCCAGTCAAATCCGGTTATGGATGATTTGGCGCCTGACGCCACGTCACTTACCCATCCGGTGTATACGCCTATCTGACCCACCAGACCGCAGGTCCCCATTCCGGAGGAAACAGCAGCTCCGTTCATCTGGAGTTTGAATACACAGGTGGCTATAGGGCCTGTGATAGCAGAACAAAGTATTGGGGCAATCCAAATGCGAGGATTCTTTATGATGTTACCCATCTGTAGCATGGAAGTGCCTATGCCCTGTGAAATAAGGCCACCCCACTTGTTTTCTTTGAAACTCATAACGGCAAAACCAACCATCTGCGCACAGCAACCTGCTACGGCGGCACCACCGGCCAGACCGGTTAGAGAGAGGGCTGCACATATGGCTGCAGAAGAGATGGGAAGAGTCAGAGCGATACCGACGATTACAGATACAAGTATACCCATGATAAAAGGCTGTTTTGTGGTAGCCCACATGATAAGAGTGCCTACTGAGCTGGCTGCAGCACCCAGGGCGGGAGCCCACCATGCTGACAGGGCGATACCTACACCAATGGTGACAAGGGGAGTGATAAGGATATCTATCTTTGTCTCTTTTGAAACGGCTTTTCCTACTTCAGCGGCAATGACTGCGATAAACAATACTGCCAGCGGACCTCCGGCTCCGCCTAGGGCGTTAGATGCAAAACCCACAGTGATTAGTGAAAACAATACAAGAGGAGGGGCTTGAAGGGCGTAGCCAATGGCGACAGCCATTGCAGGACCGCTCATGGCGGTGGCTAATCCTCCGACGGTATAGTCCACTCCGGCCACTGTGGCGACGGGAGTAGTAAGGAATCCTATGGCAAACTGTGTGCCGATAGTATTGATGATGGTACCTATTAACAGTGAGCAGAAAAGACCCTGTGCCATGGCGCCAAGTGCATCTACAAGATATCTTTTAACAGAAATCTCGATATTTTTTCGTTTTAAAAATTCTTTCATACATATTCTCCATTTCAGATGTGGTTGTGTTTAAAATACTTTTACATTATAAAGTAATTTTATCTGTCTGGGTAGTGTAATATGGACATAAGAAAAGAGTGATAATTTTAAAGAGGAGACAAAATAATGCATGAATTGGCAGTAACAGAGTATGTATTTAACCTGGTGGAAAAACAGGCAAGAGAAAATAATGTGACAAAAGTAAAGAAGATCCATCTGTCTATAGGAGATCAGTGTGATTATGTTCCTGAGATTATAGAGGAATACCTGCAAGTGATGAGTGAAAACACCCCTCTCGAAGGCGTGAAGGTAGAAGCACAGGTTAAGGAATCAAAGGTGATTTGTAAGGATTGCGGGTTGGAATTTGGCAGACACGATTTTATAGACAGGTGTCCAAAATGCGGCAGCTTTAATTTAAAGCTAAATCGCTGTACTGACTTTGTAGTGGAAAAAATCGAGGCTATATAGGCGAAGAATAAGCCACAGGATACATATATTGGTTATGCGTTCAGACTTTCTTCACATGACATTTTGACATCTACGTGTTATAATTTCTTTAGAAATTCGGCAAAGTGTTCGAATTATAACGGTGTTAGTTAGATTGAGGAGTGGTGTGTATGAGAATTCAATCCAACGTAGGTACTAATCAATATCAGAATAGTATCAATCACATGAAGCAAACAGAGGAACAACATAAGAAGGCTGAAAAGGAGCTGTCTACTGGTAAAAAAGTTAATACTGCATCTGATGATGCGGCGGCACTGGCTATTTCCCAGCAGATTATGAAGGAAGCATCTTCCCTTAAGACAGGCAGTAGCAATATTTCATATGGGATAGATGCAGCTAATATCGCTGATGGAGCTTTGGCTAATATATCTGATTCCCTTGGTGATATAGAGCAAAATACTGTGAGAGCTATGAATGGTCTTTATTCAGAGAGTGATAGAAATATCCTTCAGGAAGCAAACAAACAGTCTGTAGAGACTATTAATACTACTATCAACCAGGCCAGCTACAATGGAAAAAATCTGTTAGATGGCAGTACAGGTGATATAAATATATATACAGGCACAACGAGTGCTACGATTACGGAAACTGACGCAAAGGCAGCTATGGCAGGACTTGAGAATTTTGATGTATCCACAAGTGCTGACAGCATTTCTACCGATGCTTTGGATAGTGCATATTCATCAGTTAGTTCTATGCGCAGTCAGATAGGGGCTGAGACTAATGGTCTGTCGGCTGCTTACAATTCAAATACAAATACTGAGCAGAATCTGACAGAGGCTCAGGCGAGAAAAGAAGATGCTGATTTTTATGATTCAGTCACCCGCTATAAATCAAGCGGCATCGTAGGCGCAGCTCAAAATATGGCACTGAAAAATCAAACTGAAAATCAGGAAAATCTTGTAAATAAATTATTGCAATCATAACATTACACCGTTATACTCCCCTTTAAAACCCAGGCTTAGTTGCCTGGGTTTTTTACTTTATGGTAATCGTAACAGAAAAAATAATGTTGACAAGAACAATTTAATTGAGTACAATTAATTCATCAAAAGAGTTGCGTGCAATTAATTGAAATTATATTGGAGGTATTAGAAATGGAAAGGTACGATATAGCAGTAATAGGTACCGGACCTGCAGGTCTTGAGGCCGCTATTACAGCAAAGGTTAGAAACAAATCAGTGCTTTTATTAGGAAGCAAGGGTTCTTCTGATAAAGTAGCAAAAGCTCACGCTATTCAGAATTATTTGGGGTTGCCGAATATTTCAGGCGAAGATATGTCAAAAGCTTTTTTGGATCATGCCGCTTCTATGGGAGTAGAGATTACCGAGGACAAGGTAAATGCAGTGTATTCCATGGGACAGTATTTCGCGATACAGTGTCACAATGGTGATTATGAAGCCAGTTCAGTTATTGTTGCGGCAGGTATGACGGCCATGAAGCCATTCCCGGGGGAGATGGAGAATCTCGGCAGAGGAGTCAGCTATTGCGCTACCTGTGATGCGGCTCTTTACAAAGGGAAAAATGCCATTATCCTGGCATATTCAGCAGAGGATGAAGAAGAGGCAGAGTTCCTTGCGGAGAGGGCGGACACAGTTTACTATTTGCCTCAATACGAGTATAATGGAGACTTAAGTGGCAACATAAAGGTGTCTTTGGACATCAAGCCTAAAGCCATCGAGATGAAAGATGGACATGCAGTTTTAGACACAGAATCAGATGAGTTTTCAGCTGATGGTATCTTTATTTTGAGACAGCAGATAGCACCATCACAGTTGGTTCCGGGGTTGCAGATGGATGGCAATCACGTACAGGTAGATCGCTCTATGGCTACTAATATCAAGGGCTTGTTTGCCTGTGGAGATATTACAGGCACGCCTTATCAGTATATCAAGGCAGCAGGCGAGGGTAATGTGGCCGCGCTCTCTGCAGTTTCATATTTGACAGAATTAAAAAATGCTAATAAATAGAATTATTTAGTTTGAAAGGAGATTTCATTATGGTTAAGAAGATTACAACAGATGAGTTTAATTCAATGGATAAGTCAGGTATTTCAGTTTTAGATTTTAATGCTACATGGTGTGGTCCATGCAAGATGCTGGGCCCTGTTCTCGAAGAGCTTTCCGACGAGATGTCAGCTGAAGCCAATTTCTATAGCATAGATACAGATGAGAATCCGGATCTTGCTCAGGAGTATGGCATTATGAATATTCCTGCAGTTGTTGTTTTAAAGGATGGTGCCAAGGTAGATATGAATGTAGGCTTTGTACCTAAGGAAGCGTTGAGAGACTTTATTTCAAAGTCCCTCTAGAATATATGTAAGAGGTGAAGTATTAATGGGCGATAAGTTCGATTGCTTAAAAATTTCAAATCAGTTATGTTTTCCACTGTACGCTTGCTCAAAGGAGATTGTAAAGCGCTACAAGCCATATCTTGATCCGGTTGATTTGACCTATACTCAGTACATTACCATGATGGTGGTGTGGGAAGAAAAAGAAATTACAGTCAAGTCACTTGGAGATAAGTTGTTTTTGGATTCAGGTACGTTGACTCCTGTATTAAAAAAGTTGGAACAAAAAGGCTATGTGAAGCGCAGCCGTTCTAAGGACGATGAGAGGAACCTCATCATCACCCTTACCCCCGAAGGCGAAGAATTAAAAAAGCAGGCATGTAAAATACCTGCTCAAATGGGTCAGTGTGTGAAGCTTACTGAAGAAGAATCTGAACAGCTATATAGACTGCTCTACAAAATCCTTGGCGGTATCGGTGCCGATACCGAGTAGCTCATTAATCAAAAAAGTTAAAGATATCCACGTTTTTACGTGCTTGAGAGATGACATCGTCTACAAATGAGGCGGTGTCATTTTTTATTGTATTCCAATCTATTACAGTGACATCACTCAAATCAGCATCTGCATTTAAAAAAACATCTCCCATGTCTTCTACGGTAGCAATACGGCCTTTGATATATCCTTGGGCAAGAGTGGTGTCATCCTCTGCTACAACAAAATCAGTGGCTTCGAATTTGATGCCGTTATCTACATAGTTCAAGAGTAGATTGAAATCGACTGTATATTCTTTGCCTAAATTTGTAGTGTAAGTGATATTGTTGACAAAGGAGTTGGTGTAAGTGTTTTGACCATTTCTTTTTATGGTGTAGACTGCTTCTTCATCATCCGGAAGAGGCACATATATCTCTATGGTGTTGCAGTTGTCACCATAGATAGCCACATAGGCGCCTTCTCTCTTGTAGGACAAATCAAAAACCATGCGATGTATATGATTGTGTTTATCCAGATATATAGAGCATGTGATATCGTGGTCAGGTGCATCCTTTCCTAGTAGTTGCCATATGAAATCTCCCTCCCCTTGAGGGATGGTGATTTTAAGCTCATCACTACTGGTACCATCCTCATCGATATAGGTGTCACCTGTGGATTCTATTGAGATGCTTCGGACAAAGTCAAAAATATTTTTCTTATTGCTATGAAACCAATCGTGATTTATATCGTGATCCAAATTAGGTGCACTTTTAAAAAGAGATTCGCCTGTATCAAATCCGTAGGAAATATCACCAAGTAGAGGCGCTACCAGATAAATGGTCTCGTCTTCGGCATATACATCCAGCTCACCTACATCAAGCACCAGTACATCAAGGTCTGATTTGCATGAAAACTTTTTCTGGGCAGAAGAACGCTGTCCTTTTATAGAACCGCTGATAGAGTAAGGGAAGCCCTTTAGCTTTTTGATATATGCACTTCCGGAGTATTCTACGTCCGCATTAGCATAATTTCTGAACAAATCCTTGAGGTCGATATTGTACGCCAAATAATCCGGGCTATTTAATGTAGACTCGGAAAAATCAATTATAGACGCCAAAAGCCTGACTGAAGGATTGAAGGAGAGCTCTGCTTTGATTAGTATGGCCAGAGCAAAAACCACAACAATTATTATCCCTAATTTTTTCTTATTCATAATAAGAATTATAGTAATTCTTTTGGTGTATCCGCAATAGACAATGCGATTGAAGTGTCCATATCCAAGAGGTGTTCCTGAGCTTTTTGGTTTTCAAAAGCGATAGAACCCTCGGCATAATGTACGCATGCCTGATGATATTTTTCGTTGTCACCGCTATTTTTATATACAATCATATACAGTTTTGCCGTTTCCAGTTTGAGGTGCAAGTCATTGGAAATTGTAGCGGTGGCTTCAAGGCTTTGGGCTACTGCTTCAGCGCGCTCGTATTCCTTCATATCACAGAAGGTCTCTATCAATAGTCTCAAATCTTCCAGATAATCATGGATAGTTATTTCCGTGCTTTTCATAAATCCTACCAATTCTTCCAAATGGTCGTAGATATATTGATCGTCGCCTTTTAGATGATGCAGGCTGGCGCTCAAAACAGAAAGACTCAAATCATGGTAGTGAATATCATTCTTGGAAGCTATTTCTGTGGCGCGTTTAAGAAAATTTTCTGCCTCCGAGAAACGATGAGTGTAGATATAAGAGTATGCCAAATTGAGGCATGCTATAAGATAGGAGTGGGGTGTATTTTCGAAGTCGGTACCATAATCCTCCAAATCCTGCAGTGCCATTTTGCCATAGTTTATGGCGCCATCAAAATCTCCCAAAATCATATAGCGATTGCAGATGGTACTGTAGAAAAAGTGCTTGGCGCCTCTTATTTTATTTTTATCGATATAATCAAAGGCATCCAGACATTTATACAACATTTTGGAATCGTATCCCATAATACCGTAGGCCACAGCGAGACCTTTAAGAGAGAGGATGTAGTTTTTTGTATCACCTGTCTCTTCATAGATGCCCTTTGCCATATTTAAATTATCTATGCCCAGTTCTATATTGTTGGTATTAATCAAGTTAATTCCTTTGTCATAATATTCCTTTGCAATCTGTTCAGAACTTGCCATGGTATTCCTCCTGAAGATTTGTAAAAATCATTTGCCAAACTGCTTACACTACAGTATAAGAAAAAAGTGTGACAATTTTCGTAAATTGTTGTTTAATTTAAAACAAAAAATTATACTGAAAGTGTGGGCTTTAGAGGGGATTTATATGAAAAATACAAGTAATTTTATATATGGATTGGTTTTGTCCATAGGATTGGTTCTATTAGTATTTATACTGATATTGATGAATGTGGGAGAGGGGCTATTGCCTGATGAAAGGACCTATACAGATGTCACACTTGAATCTCGCAATGAGGGATGGAGTCGACAGATGTCAGATGGTAGTCTGATACCCATTGAAGTTCCCGGACAATACGAAACTGACGGCACTGGACAGTTTGTTTTGGTAAGTCGGATAGATAATGCTTTTGACGACAGGGATGGATATCTTACTTTCAATTCCAATAAGCAGGATGTAGAAGTATATGTAGATGATGAATTAAGATATGAATTTTCTACTAAGGATACCAGATTGTTTGGAAGTTGCAGTCCGGGGACTTATATGTTTGTGCCCATTCATCCCAGTGATATTGGAAAAAATATAAAAATTGTACTTGCCGGGGATAATAATTATTCAGGAAACATCGATAAATTTGCCTTTGGTACACAACTGGGAATAGTCTTATATATATACAACTCTGAGCGATATACGTTACTTTTGGCACTATTTATATTTGCTTTGGGACTGATTGCTTTTATTATAGGAATCAGTGTAAAAGTCTCTTATCAAAAGACGTTGCCACTATTCTTTTCTGGATGGACAGTTATGTGTACTGCCATATGGGCCCTGGCAGAGAGTAGTTGCAGGCAACTCTTTATATCAAATTTTTCACTGTTTTCATATATGACATATCTGAGTTTGATTATGCTGCCTATAGCTATGGCGTTTTATTTTGATAGCCTCCAGGAGGGCAGGTATCGCATTATATATGTCATCCTTATTGTGCTGGCAGAGTTTAGTGCATTTATAGCTATTTTCCTTCAATTCGTTAATAACACAGATTTGATAGGAATATTGCCCTATGCGTTTGCGGCAATTATTATTTCCACACTTGTATTTATAATTACCGGAATAGCTGATGCTATACAGGGTAAAGCACGCATTTACCGTTTGGAATTTATAGGTATATTCATTGCTCTTGTGCTTGGAATGTTTCAGATGTATGTATATACCGTGTTTCATCCTTCCAGCATGAATTCTTTGATTTTGATGCTTGGAATTTTGGCGCTGATAGTCATGTCTTATATTAGAGCTTTGATAGATATACGTACTTTAGAGCGGGATGTGTACGCTGCGGCACAGGCGCATGAATCAAGTACGGCATTTTTGACAAGGATGTCCCATGAAATGAGGACGCCAATTAATGCAATACTTGGGATGAATATGATTATTCTTAGAGAAAGTAAAGAAGAAAATATTCTTGATTATGCCAGAGATGTAAATGGTGCAGGTAATTACCTTCTTGGAATTGTTGACGAAGTGCTGGATTTGGCAAAGGTGACAGCAGGTTCAATAGAGATAGAGCCCGAGGATTATGAACTTATGGATATGGTCAGGGAATGCTATGCACTGGTCAATCCAAGGGCAAAAGCCAGCCGGTTATCTTTTGAGGTAGACATGAGCGATGTACTACCGGCTACATTGCACGGAGATAAGGAGAGAATAATCCAAATAGTCACCAATCTGCTTACAAATGCTGTGAAGTACACACCTGAAGGACGCGTCACCTTGTCTGTGCAGGGGAAAATACAAGATGGCAAGTTGATGCTTATAGTGATGGTCTCTGATACAGGTATAGGCGTTGCCAAAGAGAATATTCCATATCTGTTTGATTCCTTTAATAGGGTAGGAGAGTTTAACAAGAAGCGAATAGAGGGCACGGGTCTTGGACTATCCATAACAAAACAGCTGGTGGATTTGATGGGAGGTTCTATCTCGGTAGAGTCCGAACTTGGTAAGGGAAGTGTATTTACTGTGATTATCCCTCAGGAAATCAAATCTATAGAACCATGTGGAATATTCTCTATGGGACCAAACGGAGACAGGCGTGTAGCTGACAGAAATGAAGTGTTTGATGTCATAGGTCGTATATTGGTGGTGGATGATGTAGCTATCAATCTAAGAGTGTTCTCCATGCTTTTAAACAACACGGATGTCACTGTGGATACTGCTATCAGTGGACAGGAAGCATTGGAAAAGATAAAGCGCACAAAGTACGATATTATTTTTATAGATCATTTGATGCCTGGCATGGATGGTGTTGAGCTTAAAAACATATTAGATGGACTAGAGGATAATCCAAACAAAGATACTCCGCTTGTCATGCAGACTGCCAATGCAGTGGTGGGAGCAAAAGAAGAGTATGAGAAGATGGGATTCACGGATTATATAGCAAAACCTATAAAGGAAGAGGAGTTGCGTAGAATCATAAGGAAATATATAATCTAAGATAAAAGAGTCAAAAGTCAAAAATCAAAAATGATTTTTTGTTAGTAAGGAGATTTTTATGGCATTCAATCCAGCGGATTTATTTAAAGTGCGCTCTGCAGCAGCACAGTTCAATTCTAATCATCCCAAGCTGCTTCCTTTTTTCAATGCAGCCAAGGGCAAGGCGATGACACCCGGTACTGTGATAGAGATAGCTGTCACAGACACCAATGGCGAACGTATAGAAACTAATCTGCGAGTGCAGGAGTCGGATATTGAACTTCTCAATTTATTGATAGAGATGGGCACCAGAGGCTGATAAAATAACTATAAAAAAGAAAACTCCGGCAGCTACGAGGTATATAATTACCTCAAGCTGTCGGAGTTTTTTATTAACAGGGAATTTCTCTGTAATTCCTATAAAGCAAAAACATGCTGCACTTGCAAGATGCAATTATTTAAATTCAAAAAACTTGGTATCCAATTCCGGATAGGCTCTTTTCATGGAGATAGGTATGCCGGATTTATTAAGGAAGCAATGTCTGGTCTTGGCAACTGCTCTATCTTCGCCTGTAGCCTTATCGTATATACGATATGCGACTTCCATCTCGTGACCGTCGTAAGATATGAGCTTAGTATCTACTACAATGGTCTCGTCAAATTTTACCTGGCTTCTGTACTCAATTGACTGTGAAACGATGGGAGAGCTGATTTCCATATCAAGCATCTGCTTGAATGACAGACCCATCTGTTCCATGAGATTCATTCTTGCATCCTCCATCCAATTAGTATAGTTGGATGGGTGTATTATGCCTTGCCAATCTGTCTCATGGTATTTGGTATGATGCTCAAAAGGGGTAATTTTTACCTGTTTTGGTGCACCAGCTACTTCGATTTCCTGTTTTGCCATAGTCACACCTCCTGATGAATATAATATATACTTTATTGTTATACCCCTAGCCACTCTTCCAAGTACACCGTGCTCATAATGTAAGCTCCGCTTACTAGAGCAACATTTTCCTGCGCAAGCTTGGAAAATATTACTCATTTCCCGGAGGGCACCTTCCATACTTTCGCTTAGGCAACCTACCGCTAAAGCGGTACCTCCTAAGCTCGGCAT
>FLNY01001064.1_pt1 | contig 10184 bp, 5 predicted proteins | sample 1140381 | NCBI WGS metagenome assembly FLNY01 (sample SAMEA3878172, study PRJEB12797) | bioreactor metagenome | biome: Moose rumen | place: Sweden | collected 2011-10
GTCAATGATGAGTTGAAGAACATTGCGCAGGTGGAACACTCAAGGCACAGGTCATTCGACAACTTCATTGTAAATCTGTTGGGTGCCATATCGGCATATTGTTTCTTTCCAAAGAAACCATGCATCTGTGTGGAAAGAGCTGTAGATAATCAACTTACACTATTTTAAAATTCGTCGAACTCACGTTAAACTAAAAATTTATGTTTTTAATATTTTTCAAAAACGAAGATACTTATTACTTCTATGAATAGTAGTGGTTGTCTTTGAATTAAGATAACGTGATTTTTCATTATAACTTATCAACATCCAGTTCTCCCAGAACAATCGGAGTAGTTCCGGGAGGAAGCTCAGTTGTCATATCATATAAAACAGTGATATCTGCATTGCAGCCTAAGTTTCTCTTTTCTAAAGAAATATTATCTTTTATACTTGTTTCAGTCGCCCATGTATGTCCCGACAAAGAATATGGCACCGGAGGTCATTTCTTGTATGATATATACAAATGGATGGTTTGCTTTGAATTCATTTGGCTCATATACAACCTCAACGTCCGATTCGCTTACGCTTACGGCTGCTGTTTTCGTGCCTTCTTCGTTAACCTCAATCATGGCACTTTGCCTGATTTTTCCCACATTCATCTGGTCTGCTGTGATATATGGGAACTGAGCATCTGATGAAAAAGCCTTTGTAAGGCCCATCTGCTTCAGATATCCGGTCATGTCCTTGTTGAATCGGCTTGTGAATCTGGGCAACGATATTTCAACTTGCCGTCCGGACATTCCTCTTTTTATTTCCTCAAGCGATGAACTGTTCAGTCTCTCAATGATTTGTTGAGTCGTGTACCCATCGTTTGGCAGCATGAGATACATCACGAAGCCCCAGTTGGAATAGGGAAGGCACAGCGTAGTGCAATACTCGTTGCCTGTGATATTGGCATTGGCAGTGAGGTGCATCATCGGAATATTGATGTTTGTTCTGTCCTCTTTTGTGAATGTTGAATTCCATGTGTTTTTGGGGTCGAAGTGGTCTGTCCATGCAGCCTTGAAAAGGATGGCGTTCAGGAAATAGGATTGTGCTTCGGGGTTCGTCTCATCCAAGATTTTGCCTATGCTTCCCTGTGTCTGTTTCTTACACCAGTTGTTAATTTCGTCCACTGCTGATGTGTTGGCAAAATCCAGCGATTTTATTGTGGCCTTGTAATAGTTCTTCATGTCGTTTTCGTATGAAGCTAACGGTTTGATGCCTTTGTTGACGAACAGTGCATTGGCGATGTCAATATGTACGTTTGAATCCACTTGGGGAGCATTTTCAATAAGATTCTCAAAGAATTGACTTATCGCAGTCTTGTCAGCTTGTTTTAGTCCAAGAATCTCTTTGATTTCCTGCTCTGTATCCCCGTCTGCTCCGTGTTGTAGCATGCCAAGTATATATGCGAGGGAAAGGGGCGAAATGATACGGCTTTCCTGGATGTCGTTTGTTTGCTTGAACAGGTTGAAGGCAAATTCGTTGCATGACAGGATGTATGATTTCTCTTTCTCTTTCAGAATGATCGGTTTCTTCTCTGGAATCAGGTTGACTAATTGTTTGTTGTTGTCGCTGGACTTGTCCTCATCTTTTGAACAAGATAATGTCAATGTGCTACAGAGAATTATTCCGCAAATTAAAAATATTCTATTCATAGTCAGTAATTTACTAGTTATTGTTAGGAGTGATTTGATGTAAATATTTGATATTATTGGGATAGGTGTTATTATAAACATTCAAATAGAAACCGCTTCCACTGCCTGAACCAAAGTTGCAATTGTAGTAAGTGGTTTCATTAATATCCGTTTTATATTTAGGGTATGGAAAATAGGCGTAATAATAGGTTGTCGTCACTTTTGTGTAGTGGTATCCGTCAACAACCCAAGCGTGACCAACGTTGATATCATTTCTGGTTCCTCTGAAATACATTGGCTTGTTTGCAGAGATATTTGATTTTATGTTTTGTGTCATTGCTGCCCCAGAATTCGTCACCTGAGAAACGGAATATCCCATCTGTTGAAATGTTGTTCTCATATCTGCAATGGTAGTGGAGGTGCCTGTGGGATTATATATGGCATTGCTTTCCAAACCTATAATCCGAATTAATCTTGCCTTACATGTATCGTTGGGTGAATAATTCCACGGGGCGCAGATTCTGTCCCAATTGAAGGTGTAACCTTCATGGCTGGTTGGATAACGGTGATGAGCCAAAATCTGCCCCATGGCTATAGGTCCACATCCCGCCACGCAATTCTGTGTATTGCCTAACGTGTCTATATATGTAGGACAGAACAAATTATAGGGCCAGTGCTGGTGCCATTCTGTGTCCAGGAGCGGTCCTTTGTCATCTTTAATAGTATCACGTCGTAGCACACACTCTATTCCATCAATAACTATAGGTGTCTGGAGCATTAGGTCAAGCAGAAACGAATCTGGATCTAGTGGTGTAAGTGGACCTCCTCCGAACTGTTCAATTTCATCCCGGTAATACTGTATAGCGTTATCCATGAACACACCTACACCTGAATTTTGAACTGCGTCTTCCAAATCGATATTACCAGTTGGGGAATAAGCGTAGACTGGAGTTGTACGCTTATCGGCTGACACAATAGCAAATCCCTGCTCATTTTCGAAATTGATGACGTGGAATCGAACGGGGGCTGATTCTGTGGATCTTGTTGAGACAGATGGCGAATAGACATAATGTTCCCTTACTCCACGCTGTGTATGCGAGCGCGTTCTCGGCATGCAGCAGTTCAGTTGTCGCTGGGCGATGGCCAAGGCGGACTCGTAAGACTGGTAATAGTCAGGAGGAGCCTCGATTGATTTTTGAGAGTCTTCACTCATTTCCAATTCATCATTACAGGCTATGAAAGAAAGAGAGCCTAATAAGGTGATAAAAATTAATAATTTTTTCATAATTTTAATAATATAATTGGACATTTTAATTTAGTTGTAGTTCCTCTAATTTAACGAGAGTTCGATGAAAATAATAATCTATTTAATCGTTTGACTATTTGGTAAATAGTGGAATTTTTAGTAACTTTGAAAAAAGCATATAGCTACATAATCAAAACTGTCTTTATGCTATGCATGGCATTTTACTTTTACAAAGTTAAAAACTTTTATTTGAATGGAGTAATCTATTTACAGGATTAACGTTTTTTATGTGTTTTCTGTGTGTTTTACTGGACAAGGACCTTCCAGCTGTCCTTTATTCCGTTCAGCGTGACTTGAATGATATACACTCCTGCGGGATAAGGGATGAGGCTGACAACTGTCCGTGGGGCGGCTGGAGCAATGGTGTGCAGGTGCTGGCCGGAAACACTGTAGAGAGAGACGGAGCACTGGTCTGTGGACTTGAGCCCGTTGACTTGCACCACGACAGACTGGGCGGAATTGTCCACCGTCACATTGACTCTCCCGGTCAGACTGTCCGTGGAGGAGGGTAACTCTGCGCCGGTGGTGAATCCCCGCTCCTTCACATGACTCACAGATATGGTGCGCGAGATACGGTTGCCTGCTGCATCGTAGCTATAGGTCACAGACTGTGCTGAAATCCCTATAGGAAGGAGCAGCATCAGAATAATAAGATGTTTTCTTTTCATTTCTTTATTATTTATATTCCTACGACAGTTCTATTTTTCCTGCGAGTTTAGCACAATTCATTACTCACAGTCTTCATTGTCCAGTTCTATAGTCGGCGAGCGGTGGGGCCGGTGGTGGAACGAACTGGCGGTCGGTTTCTTCCTCTGCCGCCTTCTCTTTCCAGCTCATCGCGCGAGCAGCTTGCAAGCATCTGATTCATATAATCCCACTTGACGCCCACTTCTGTATCAACCAAAGGATTTACAGAAGTAAAAAAAGAAAATCCCCAGCTTAGAAAACACATTATTTTAAACATCTTTTTCCAAATTGTTCTGTATTAATCAAAAATAATAGGAAAAAAGCAAATTGTCTGTACATTTCTTCTTATTTCCTACGTACAGATTTCCTTCTTTAAGTTCTTTCACACCATTGGTCATCCAGAAATCACGCTGATATCCTAGTTTCCAGTGTTTTCCTATTCTGATGCCACCACCTAAAGTCCATTGGAGAGTTATTGGCTGAAGAATGTATTCTCCATTGAACATCTTTCTTTTTCCTAATGTGAATACCGGCTTCGGACCAGTCTCTCCATAAAAAGTTAGAAAGTGTGGAATTTTGAAATTATATTCTATGGTTAAGGGGATTTCCAGAAAAAAACGGTCATTTTCCGTATAATCTGATGGTTCCAGATTAGCAGGTATCTTGTTTGATTTAAAACGAATTCTGCTTAATATCAATGAAATATTCATAGAGAGACCTTTCTTCTTCAAGTTATATGCTAATCCCCCTCCCACATTCCATCCTTCAAACATTCCACAGGATGGACTGTTGGAGTAATCTATATTCTGTAAATCAATAGCATTTATGCCGAGGCCGGCACCTATTCTATATTTTAGCTCTTGAGCATTTGCCGATGATAGAAATGCCAGAAATACAAAAAAATAAAATAATTTTCTCATAGGTAATAAATATGGTCAATTATTGTATATCAGAAAGGATATAAACTAAAGTAGGTTTTATAATTGTATTTGTCATTTTTCCAGTCTACACCTTCTTTTTGGAAATAATTAGCTGCTTTTTTACTAGCGTCTTTCTCTGGCCATCGATTAACATGCTCATCATGAGTATCACGCATCAGCAAGCTCCATGCACTGGGTATTGCCACTTTGAAAAGATAAATGAAACCTATTTTTTGACTTTGTATATAATGCCCATATTCGTGCATGTATAAAGGGTCGAGAAAAGGCTTGAAATGTCCCTCGTCATCCATTGGTATCGGATGTTTGCTATTTATGTTTATAAAACTACCTAATGTAAATGACTTGGAACCTTTTTCTCTGATAATATATGTGGCGCCATCATAGAAATCTACGCATGAAATACTATTAAAATTGATTCTGAAGTCACTTGCGAGAAGACCAAGGGTTGTTTGTAGTGACTCATAAGTAAATCTTGAAAATATTTGATTGAAGTTTCCCCTAAAGAGACCTGAAGTTAGACGGAGGTCATTGTTGAAGCTTTTAATAGATTCGTCAAATATAGCTCCAATTTTTCCATGTTTTATAAATTTCCCTATTCCTTTTAATAATCCTGTAAAGACTGACAACCCGAATAGTTCCCCACTCGGATCGGTATATTTCAGCGGATTGTTGTTGCAGTAAGTGTATCGGTTGAATCCCTGTGGCGAGAGAGGCATCTGAACGTAGTCGTCGGGACTGAGGAAACGGCCCAGAACGGGATCGTACACCCGTCCGTTCATGTTGATCAGCCCGAACTCCGGAAGCATCTCATGAACCGTGTAGCCGTGCTGGAACCAACCGAGGTTCCAGTTGCCGGGCTTGCCCCACGCATCGTAGCTGCGAGTGAATATTTTGTTCCCTTGATTATCAGAAAGGTTCAGAACACTGCCCAGGCGGTCGGCTGTTATCTGATAGAAACGGCTTGACGACTGAGGGGAGTTCTTTCCGCGAACATACACAATACCGCCGTCGAAGTAAAGCACCACAAGCGTTGAGTCGCCCATCGTCACCAGCTCCTCGTCCTCGCAGTAGCGGATGCTCCTTACGATGTTGTCCAAAGAGTCCGTCACCGTGGAGCGCCACCGCTGGCGGTCAGAACCGTAGTCGATGTCGAGCGTATAGCCGCCGCTCTCAATACGGCACACCTTTCCAAAGGCATTATAAGTAATGTTCTGGGATGTCTGCGGAATAATTCCGCCGGTGTTCTCCACGCCCGTCACGGCATGGGGCTTCGATGAGCCGTAGGTGTAGCTGCCCAGTCCTGTCTTGCTAAGGATGTTTCCGTCGTTTCCATAAGTCTGCTGCTGAATGGTGGTGACGGCTCCTGAATGGTACTTATCACCAACGCTGACAAGTCTGTCAAGATTGTCATAAGTGTATACAGTACTTGTCAAGTAACGATGGTTTCTCTCCTCCATGAGATTTCCCGTTGAGGAATTGTAGGTGTATGTAATGGAGTCGTTGGTGAAAGGCATTATTGGCTCATTAGTGATCAGTCTTCTTCCTAAAGTGAGCATCCTTCCGGCATGGTCGTATGTACGGATGTTGAGAATGCTGTCGTTGAGTGTCTTGTATATCTCACCCCGCCCGGCGTTCTCCACCATCCGCCAGATGGTCTTCCCGTTCACCGTCATCGAGGTCTTGTAGCCGTACTCGTCATACACGTTGTTGACGTTTGTGCCAAAGGTGTAGTTGTTCTTCTGAACCCTTCCATAGCTATCGTAGGTGTAGGTCTTGAATATCGTGCCCTCGCTGTTGCGGATGTAAGTGGCTGTGCTCTGCAGACGGCCATGGATGTCGAAAGCGGCGCGCCGGATGCGGCCGTTGCAGGTCTCCCACACCACATGCCTCCTCGGCGTGTCGTAGTAGTATTTCGTCATCACTCCGTCTACGTTCTCCTGCTCCCTGTTGCCGAACGCGTCATACCAGGTCTGTGTCACCTTTCCCCTTGCGTCCGTATATCTCGTGACGCGTCCGTTGTTGTCGTACTCCCATGTGGAGGTGCCTGCGTCGGGGTCGGTCAGCGACGTGCGGTTGCCCACGTCGTCGTAGGCTATCGTCACGGTGTGTCCGCAGCTGGTCACGGACTTCGGCTTTCCGTTGGGCGCATAGCTGTAGCTGACAGCCGTGCCGTTCTCCACGGCCTGTCTCTCGTTGCCCCACGCATCCAGCGTCTTAGTCAGCGTGATGCCGTTGGTCACGGCCGTCACAGTCCGGTTGCCATAGCTGTAGGTGGTGTTCCCGCCTGCGGTGTGGCGCTCGGAGATGACCCTGCCAAGTGCATCGTACGTGAGAGTGTCAGTGCTGGTACGGTTGCCCTCCACTTCTTTCCGTTGCACTACTTGTCCCTTGTTATCGTAATACGTGTAGTGGTCGTTGTGCGTATATGCCGGACCCACGCTCTCGGTGAGCACCTCGCGGCTGCGGCTGTCGTACCAGATCTTCACCCACGGCGCGCCCTGCCGCTCCTCCAGCACATAGTATTTCTTGCCTGCGCTACTTCCCCAGCCGCGCGTGTATGTGGTGGACACCCCGTCGGGGGACACCGTGCCGGAGAGGTTGCCCCAGCCGTCGTACGTGTTCACAGTGGTCAGGATTGTGTCACCGTAGACCTCGGTGTGGCTGAGCGGACGGCACCACAGGTCGTAGCTGTAGGTGTGCGTGGAGCTGGACGGGGTGGTGGACGTGGAGGTCAGGGTGCGGTAGTCCGCATACGTGTAGTTGGTGGTCAGGTATGTGTCTGCTCCTGTCTGCTCGCTTTTCGTGAGCACGTTGCCCTTGGCATCGTAGGTGTAGGACGTGGTGCGAGGCTGGCTCGTGTTGGCGTTCTCAGTCATCGACGTCAGCTCGCCGTAGTTGTTGTATGTGAAGGTCTGAGTTATGATATGCTCCCCGTATTCTGTGTCGGGGTGCATGGTGGTCGTGGTCACGGAGGTGGGACGGTAGGCGCCGCCCCTGAGCTCGTAGGTGCCGTAGTCCTTCTCTATCACCATCCCCGGCTGGTTGTCGAACACCTGGTAGTCTGCCGTGATGACGCCTTTGGATGTGTCATAGCTGTAGAGCCGTCTCGTTACGTTGCCGTAAATGTCCGTGCTTCTCGTCTCCATCGGTGTCAGACGGTAATTCTGCCCTACATTGATAATCCTGAAGGTGTCACAAACAGTCGAAAGATAGTTACTGGTCCTGGTGACTGTCCTCTTGCCCAGCGGTTCGAACCGGATGTCGTCCAGGCCGCTGAGCGTGGTGGTAACTGTCTTGTCTGAAATGTTGTCCGTAACGGCTGTGGACATATAGCCGAGAAGGCCTTTACCCGCCTGGTGGACTTTCAGCGAGTCGTAGCGGCATGAGAATGAGGCGGTGCCGGCGGCGCCGTTCCCCTCCGTGTAGTCTCTCACCACGCTGAGCGGAGCGCATACGTCGATGACGGGATACCGCGCGCCGTTGCCTTTGGTGTACACACTGTTGTCTGTGAGGAAGGCGTAGGAAGGCACTGTCACATTGCCGTTGCTGTCGCTCGCCTTCTTCATCCTGCCTGCTCCTGCCGTCATGGAGGACTGGGTGTACTTGTGGAATATGTCGTATGAGGCCGAGGAAACAGACCTGACAGCATCGGAAGTGACGACTCCCTCTTCCCCTTGCCCGCCGGCCAATCCAATCGAATCTATATTCTCAGAGAGTTCTTCATCATCAGTGATTCCTACATCAATTCTGAACAGGTTCTGTAGTGATGTCTCACTGTATATGTCGTTTCCGTAATTCATTAACTCTGTCTGACCATTGCCACTGAAGTCTCCGAAAAACATATACCGGGGGATTGCATCGGATTTATTATTGGTATAGGAAGTACGTTCCAACGTGAATCCGTTTCCATTGGAAGTGAACCACCTGAACTCTGTGCGGCTATATGTGTTCTCAATGCTATAGACTGCCTTGCCGACTAGAAGGTCGGTCTTTTCATCGTGGTTCAAGTCAAGGGGAGCCATGATGATGTAATCATTGTCAAGGTTGGTCTGTTGGTCACCAAGACCCAGAGTTAATGCAGATGACTGTGTGAAGGTTCCGTTTCCGTTGCAAATGACAAGATAATAGTTTTCGGAGTCCTTTCCATTCATCAGGAAGTCGGGGAGTCCGTCTCCGTTGAAATCACCCTGCACCATCCGTTTTCTGTAGTTTATGCCACCTCCTGTGTAGGAGGAACTGTCACTGAAAGGGCATGTGCTGTGTGAGACACCCTGGTTGAAGAATACCTTGTAGCCGGTCTCACAGAACAAAACTACATCCGTCATCCCGTCATTGTTGAAATCTCCACTGAAAAGGTGCTTCGGGTCTGAAGGGAGGGTCACGCTCAATGAAGCTTTTGCCATCAGACTATCTGGTGAATTATATATGTAATACCCCTTATATACACTACCTGTTTTGCCTGATTCAAGATGGAATATCTCACTCTTTCCGTCATGGTCGTAATCGGAATAGGTGAAAAGAGGATGGGAGTCACGGTAATGGTTGGGAACAGCAAGTTGACAATCTACATACCCGCCGAGGTTCTCCTGAATATACCTGCCGGTCACAACAGTGTATTTAGTGAGGTTGCCGATTTCCGAAAGTTCCTCGTTGTTGGACAGGCAGATATCGTTGACACCGTCACCGTCTATGTCGAAGAACCCCAGTCCGCTCAGAACACCCTTATCGCCGTTTATGTAGAAACTCGGATCCGTCTTGAACCGTTTTGATGTGATATACTGGATATTGCCGTTTCCGTCGCGGCTTGAGGGGAAGACGAACACATGCGTGAACAATATATCAGGATACAACTGATCCATTCCTTGATATATGTAAACAGGATCGCTGATGCCGTCACCGTTTATGTCACAGGCTGTGTAGGAACGGCCGCCACTGGCAAGAGTGAAATAGCTGACCTGCTCCCTGGGCTTTTCTTCTGCCGTCATCCCGAACCCGGGCAGGCGGTTCCATTCTATCAGCACGGGCTTGCGCGTTTCGCCGCTCCCGTTGCTCTCCGTCACGGAGACAAGGCGCGAGTACTTCGTGCCCGACTGGTCGGACGTGGTGTCGTAACCGAGTGTGTAGTTGCGGTATATCTCTCCTGTTGACACTTTCTTCACTCGGATGGTCTTGACGCGCTTGTTACGGGTTACCTGAACATTGCCCACGTAGAAGGTCTGAGGGTCGTTCGTGCGGTTCTCGTAAAGGATGGAGACAACCTTGTCGTCATAATATATGCCGTTGAGCAGCATCCCGTTGCCTGTATGGGTATAGGTGCACGACCATCCAGTGCCGTGGCGGTCGAGGCAGGCGCTTAGGTACCATCCCACATATCGTTCCGTCCCATTGACGGTCAGTGTGTAAAGCGATGACCCCCTGCCGTAATAGTACCTCATTCCGTCGGAAGCCTCAACCAGGAAATACAGCTTGCCCGTGCTGCTGTCTGTCTGGAGCTTGACAGCGGTATAGGGGTCGCCCTCGGGCGTGTAGACCGCACCGGACACGCCGTGCGTGCCTGATTTCAGGATAAGCCGCTTCCCGTCAAGCGCGAGC
>FLNY01000796.1_pt1 | contig 10180 bp, 7 predicted proteins | sample 1140381 | NCBI WGS metagenome assembly FLNY01 (sample SAMEA3878172, study PRJEB12797) | bioreactor metagenome | biome: Moose rumen | place: Sweden | collected 2011-10
CAAGCGCTCTAAACCAACTGAGCTATGCCCTCAAAAGGACTGCAAAGATATGCAGAAAAATTGGATGCTCCAAATTTTTCTTTGTCACTTTACAATAATCTCGTCAAGGAACTGGAAGCCGCGGGAGGGGCGCGAGACAAAACGGACGTAGCGCGCTTCGCCCTCTGCCGGGACGCCCAGGAGGATGTAGCATTGGGACGGTGTCTGGCGCTCCGGGGAAACGCTTCCCGCCTTGGTGAAGTTCTCACCGTCGGCCGACAGCCATACTTCCACGGACTTTGGGAGGAAGATGTCCGGTCCCGGCTCCTCGAGGAAACTTGCGCCCACAAAATGGACGGGCTGCACGCTGCCAAGGTCTATCACTACGTCAAAATTCCTTGTTGACCCCTGCCAGGTGCCGTCTCCGTATGACCAGCCGCCAAGGATGCCGTCGGTGAGTGCACCTTCGCCGCCGGCCGGATACTTGGGGTGCCAGGGAATATTGTATTTAACCTGCTTCCCAAGTGCGAGATGCTTCGCCCCGGTGAGCGATTCGGGCCTTTCTCCAAATTCCTTGTGGAGGTTGAAAACGTTGTAGCCCTTTGCGGCGAGGGCGCCGTTCCATTTGTTTACACGCTCCCTGAAGCCTTCTTCCCTGCCTTTGGGGCACCAGCCCACTTCGGCAATGGCGGCAATGCGGGGATACATCATGTATTCATAGTGGGCGTCGGTGGGGATGCGCTCTGCCCAGAGGTTTCCCTGAACGCCAAGAAGGCGGGGCGAAAAGTCGTCCGGAATCCCGTCCATGGGATCATAACTGCGGGCGGTGTCTATGGGAAGGTATCCGCCGAAGCCCTGCGGCTCGGTGAGCGGATTGTCCTGTACCTTGTCCAGATAACAGAACCTGCCGGGAGTCATTATGGCATCGTGCCCTTCTTTCATTGCCTGGATGCCTCCCGCCGTGCCCCTCCAGCTCATAACGGTGGCGTTGGGGGAGAGGCCGCCCTCAAGGATTTCGTCCCATCCAAGGAGGCTGCGGCCGTGTGCGTTGAGATATTTTTCTATGCGCTTTACAAGATAACTCTGAAGTTCCTCGACGGACGACAGGCCCTCGGCTTTCATGCGGGCGGCGCAGTCCGGGCATTCCTTCCAGTCTTTTTTGCCGGCTTCGTCTCCGCCGATATGGATGTATTTTGAAGGAAAGAGTTCCATCACCTCGTCCAGGATGCCTTCAAGGAGGGTGAATGTGGCTTCCTTCCCGGGGCAGAGCTCGGTGCTCCCTTCCTTGCACCCCACCTCCGGATATGCGAATACCACTTCCCGGCTGTGGCCGGGCATTTCAATCTCCGGAACCACCTGGATATGAAGGTCTTCGGCCTTTACAAGAATTTCCTTTATATCGGCTTTGGAAAGGAATCCGCCATTTGCTTCAGGCGCTCCTTCGCAAGAATAACGGCGGCCGCTTTCGTTCCATTCCTGCCAGGTTGAGCCCACGCGCCAGGCCGCCTGCGACGTGAGAAGAGGGTACCTGTCAATCTGGAGACGCCAGCCGGCATCGTCGGTAAGATGCAGGTGCACGCGGTTTATCTTGAGGGACGCGAGTGCCTCCAATTGCTTCAGTATGAAATCCTTGTCTCTAAAGTGCCGGGACAGGTCGAACATAAAGCCGCGGTATGCAAAGCGAGGGTAGTCGTACACCGTGCCGCAGCTTTCCATCTGTGCGAGGGTAGTGCGTGCACGGAAGACGCCGGTCTCTGTATTTGCCTCAATGCGGTAGCCCTTGGGCGTCACCGAGAGAAGATATGCCTCCTCCCTTGCAAATTCCGGCAGGGCCGATGTCATCTTCGCGAAGGCTTTTCCGCCTGTTTTGCAGGAAAGCTCATTGGTGGTGTCGGGTGTCCCGTCGGCCTTCTGGAAGGAAACGGGGGCCGGAATCTGTGCAGAAGCCGATATGCAGATTGCGGCCGCTGCAATGATGGCGCTTATCTTTTTCATAGATAGTCTTCAAAATATTGTGTCACCTTGTCCATGAGATGAATCCTGTTGCGGCCGAAAACGTTGTGCTGGGCCACGGGGTAGGGGAAGTAGTCAAGCTGCACGCCTTCGTCTATGCAGGCCTGCGTGAAGGAAAGGCTGTGCTCCCAAACGACGGTGTCGTCCACTGCGCCCTGGCAGATGAGGAGTTTTCCCTTCAGGTCCATTGCCTTGCCAAGAAGTGAGGTGGCCTTGAATCCTTCCGGGTTGGTCTCTCCGGTGTCCATGTAGCGCTCTCCGTACATTATTTCGTACCACTTCCAGTCAATGACGGGACCGCCTGCCACGCCCACCTTGAACACGTCGGGATAATTTGTCATGAGGCTTATGGTCATGAAGCCGCCATAGCTCCACCCGTGCACTCCTATGCGGCCGGAGTCGACGAACGGCAGGCTCCGGAGCCAATTGATTCCCACCATCTGGTCCTTCATCTCTTCCTGCCCGCATCGGCGGTTTATGGCCTTTTCGAAGGCTGCGCCACGGTTCTCGGTTCCGCGGTTGTCCTGGATGTAAACTATATACCCCTTCTGGGCCATGAGCATTTCCCACATCCGAATGTTTCCAAGCCAGGAGTCCTGCACCATCTGGCTGTGCGGGCCTCCGTAAACGTAAAGTATTACAGGATATTTCTTTGCGGGATCAAAGTCCTTCGGATAAATGAGCCGGTAATAGTTCTCATAAAGGCCGTCGGCGCTTGGCACGGTGCCCAGCTCCACCTTGCAGGACGCATAATCCTTAAGCGGGTCTTCCACCTCGGAAAGGACGCGCCGGGTTTTCCCGTCGGTGGAGCACATGGAAACTACGGCCGGCACATTTACGTTCGACTGAAAGTCCAGGAACCACTTGAGGTCCGGCGAAAGCTGAACGCGGTGCCATCCGCGGCCTTCCGTGAGCCTTGCGGGAGCTTTCTTCGGGCGTTTGAGGTCGGCCCTGAAAAGGTGATTCTCCACCGGTGAAACTTGGGCCGATGTATAATAGACATATCTTCCGTCGTTGCCAAGGTACTGCACATCGGAGTCAACCTTTGTGAGCCGTTCAACCCGGCCCAGGGTGTCAACAAGATAGAGGTTGCGGAATCCGTCGCGGTTGTCCGTGCGATAGATGAACTTGTCTGTCCGGCCCTTGATGAACCATATCGGGTCCAGGGGTTCAATCCAGGCGTCGTTGTCCTCTGCGAGGACTCTGCGTACGAAGGAACCGTCGCAAACTCTGTACTGGTTAAGGCACATGTGATGCTGGCTGCGGTCAACTATCTGGGCGAAGATATATTTGCTGTCGGGGCTCCAGGCAAGGTTGGTTATGTAACGTTCTTCCGTGAAATCGGTGATGTCAAGCCATACGGTAGAGCCGTTTTCAAAATCGTAAATACCTATTTTCAGCAGTTCCGAGTTCATCCCGTTCATGGGATATTTTATTTCTTTCAGTTCGCCGGTGCGTGTGGCTATATCCAGCAGGGGGAAAGATGTGACGCGAGATTCGTCCTTGCGGTAAAATGCAAGTTTTGTCCCGCAGGGAGACCACAGCGTGCCTTCCGTGAAGCCGAACTCGTTTCTCATCATGGTGCCGCCGTACACGATATCTGGGCTTTCCGAAATCGCTATGGGGAATTCTTTCCCGTCGGGGCCGATGCCCCAGATGGACTTTTCTTCGGCCCTTATGCTGTAGGGGCTTTCGGCCTCATCGGCCTTGAATTCCTCAAGCTCGGATATTTTAATGCCGCTGCGGGCATATCCAACGCCATAGTATATGGCTTCTTCCATTGTGAGGTCCTTGCCTCCGTGGGCCTCCCTCACGTCAATTACGCGGTTCTGCGAATACGCAAAAAGGCAGGCGCACAGTGCCCCTGCCAATGTTATGATGTGCTTTCTCATACTCTACAGGAAGAATTCATCGGGTGAAGAGCCGCCGGTGTTTTCGACATCTTCGGTGACTGAGTCCACGATTGCTTTTTCATATCCCCTCCAAGGCAGGGCGCCCTTGTATTCCTTGTAATGCACGGTAACGCGCATGCCGGTCATCTGGGAGAGCTGCGCGGCAACTTCCCTGTCTGCTACGGAGAATTTGAAAGTCTTTGACTGGACGCTTCCGCCGGCGTTTTTACTGCCGTAACCCGTGAGGATTATCTCGCCCTCATAAGTTTTGAAAACGTACCCGGTATAAGTGAGGGAGTTGAGCTCTCCGGTCTTGGTGCCGTCGGAGAATACCCAGAGGAATTTAAAATAGAAGAAACCGGCCAGGGCGGCCAGTACTATGATGGCAATAAACCATCCGATGCCTTTTCCGGGACGTGACATTGTTATTTTTGTTTGGAATTCATATGGACCGGTTCCCAGGTGATTTCATTGCAGCCCACGTTCAGCCTTACAAGATAATCTCCGGGGTCCGGATTGTTCTTTTCACACATTGTATCGAGGGTGAGGTAATGCACGCCGTTGTAATCCCTTTCATCCCAGGTGTGCACGTGGCCGCAGAACACGCAGTTCACGTTCCACTTCTCAAACTGGTCCAGGAGGAAGAAAGTCTCCTCGCGGGTGAATGTGGAGGCGAATTCAAAGAACTGCGGACGGAAGATATTGGTGTGCGAGAACACGAAGGTGTAGCGGAAGAATTTTTCCCCGTCGCTGTCGAAGGTGCCCTCCTTGATAAGCTCTATCTGTTTTTTGCCGAGTGTACCGCTGGCGCTGTCCAGGAATATGAAGCGGTCGAAGTATATCTCGCCGTCCGACGGGTCTATGCCTATAACAAACACTTGATAAAAGGAAGAGTGGAATATGTTGGACCAGAGTGCCCAGCCGTTGTGGGTGATGTCGTGGTTTCCTACCACCGGATAAAAGGGATAGCGGATTTTGTCATATTGCTCTTCTTCCGCATAAGGGTCCCCTATGTCCAGATTGCGGGTGTAGATGCCGTACTTGTCATTCACCACGGTGTAGTTTTTCTTTACCCATTTGGCTTTTGCCTCCTGGATGAGGGAATCCAGGCGGATGTAGTAGTCTGCCTTAGTGTCTGCGATGTCTCCGAGGTGCGTGTAGAGGAGGTCGTCGCTGTCAAGGCCTATCTGGAGCATTTCCACCATTCGGGAGGCGTCGTCGGTAAGATGGCTGTCGGCCCCGACGAGGAAGGTGTAGCTGCCGTCGGTGGAGTGTGTGTTGTCCACCATTTCGAAATCGTATTTATGATTCTGGAAATACTCGTACGACATTTCCACGCGGTCTTCAACTGCCGTTCCGGCAACGAGGAGACCTATGGGGCTCACTTTTTCCTTGAGTTTTTCACAGGACGACAGCGCAAGAATGCTTAAGGGGAGAAGAAGGAAGAATCTTGTTTTCATGCTACCAAACGTATTTTACACCAAACTTCTGTGAGCCTTCATACCTTGTGGCAAGCTGGCTCATTGAGCCTGCCGGTCGCACGTCAAATTCCCCGTATAACTTAAACCTGTCGTTTATGTTGTAGTAACCCCTCACACCCCAGTTTATGTTCCAGTTGTCGAAGTAGTAATTGTCGTAGTTGCGGAAGAAAAGGCCCAGGTTCCACCTGCTTTCGCGGGGGCGGATATTTACGCCAATACCGAAAGTCATTACAAGCGGCTCCGTATAGAGGCTTGAGGAGTAGTCCTTGTATTCTTCCTTCATGCCCACGTAGCGGTACTGAACGAGGCTCCAACCCCAGCGCAGGTCCCAGTAGCGGGATTCCCAGAGGGCCGATACATGGGCTATGAACTCATTGGCCTGCCACTGGTTGTACCGGTTGTAGATAATTCGGCCGTCAATATAGAGATTCCTTCTCTTTATTGGAATGCGGTACGTTCCCATTACGTCAACAGAGTAAACCTGCTTGAGGTACTGCATGTGCTCGCTGCCGGAAATGCTCCACCGGTCTGTAAGGTGGCGGGTATAACGTACCGCCTGTCCGAAGAACGTTCCGGTAACTACGTTTGTTCCGCCTATTATGTAGCCGTTCACTTCGTTACGGTGCTCTCCGTCAAATGCCCTCGGACCGGTGTATGTCTGCGCATTTAGCGCCGCAGCGGCCGAGAGGACAAAGAAAACGCTTAGGATAAGTCTTTTCATTTTTTGCCGAATGATACATCACGCAAAGTTAGTTATTTCCTCAATATTTTCAAATATCTCACCCTTCATGTGCACCAGGGGCCGAATTTGCACACGAACCGGGGATTTTTGCGTATATTTGCACCTGTATGCCGAGTTTCCTGCAAATAGAGAACATTTCCAAAAGCTACGGGCCGAAAGTACTCTTCGACAACATCTCCTTCAATATCAACGAGGGTGACAAGGTGGCGCTGATTGCACCGAACGGCACCGGAAAAACCTCGCTGCTTAAGATTCTTGCCGGGAATGATTCATCTGACCGTGGAGGCAAGGTCCTGTTCCTCAAGGATATACGAATTGCATTCCTTGAGCAGGAATATGCCTATGAGCCGGAACGCACCATTCGCGAACAGATAATGGCCGATTCAAGCAAGTGGACGGCTCATCTGGATCCTGATCACCTTTGGGAATACGAGCTCCGCGTCAAACGATTTCTCACCCAGTTCGGCCTTACGGAGCCGGAGAAGAAGATGAAGGACCTCTCGGGCGGGGAGATAAAACGCGTGGCACTCACCAGGATGCTTGCCTCGGAGGCCGATTTCTACATAATGGACGAGCCCACCAACCATCTGGACACAGATGCCATAGAATTTCTTGAAAACCATCTCAGGCACAGCCGCTGCACGCTTTTCATGGTCACGCACGACCGTTACTTCCTTGACAGGGTGTGCAATACGGTAATGGAGTTGGACCGCGGACAGATCTACATATACCGTGGGAACTACATGAATTTCCTCGAAAAGAGACAGGAGCGAATAGACAATTATAACGCGGAGACGGAGAAGGTGAGAAATCTCTATCGGCGTGAACTGGAATGGATGCATGCAAGCCCTTGCGCCCGCACCGGAAAGGCAAAATACCGCAAGCAGGCCTTCTGGAACATAAAGGAAAGGGCCGATGACAGTTATTCGGAGAAGAAAGTAGACCTGAGCGGGACACAGGTGAAAAACATCTATCTGGGCAACAAGGTAATCAACTGCAGGAACGTAAGTTTTTACTGGGAAAACACGTGCTATCTCAAGGACTTCTCGTACAATTTCCAGAGGTATGAGAAAGTTGGTATCGTCGGGCGGAACGCCGCAGGCAAAACAACATTCCTCAACCTCATCACGGGCGGCTGGCGGCCGGAAATGGGCGGCAGGCTGGACGGTGTAATAGAACTCGGTGAATCCCTCAAAATCGGATATTATCATCAGAGCGGGATGGACTTCAAGCCTGGCCAGACGGTGATGGAAACGGTGCCGGACCTTCATCTCCTGGGCCGTTTCCTGTTTCCTCATGACATGCTCCAGAATCCGGTGGAAAGGCTGTCGGGAGGCGAAAGAAGGCGTCTGTACCTTCTCACCATCCTTATGCAGCAGCCCAATTTCCTCATTCTGGACGAGCCCACAAACGACCTTGACATAGTTACCCTCGAAATCCTTGAGGAGTATCTGATGGAGTACAAAGGCTCGCTCATCATAGTTTCGCACGACCGTCATTTCCTGGACCGTCTTGTGGACCATCTTTTCGTTTTCTGCGGAGACGGCGTGGTGAAGGATTTCATAGGCAATTATACGGAATACCGCACCTTCATCAAGGATTACGGATCGTCCATGAAGGCCGATGAAAAACCTTCCTCCCCGCCACAGGCAAAGGTGAAAACGCAGGCGCCGCGAAAACTGTCGTGGAAGGAGCAGCAGGAACTCAAGGCCCTTGAGGCAAAGATTCCGGAGCTGGAAGCAGAGAAGGCGCAGCTTGAAAAGGCGCTGTCGGAAGGCACGCTGGATTCAGCAGCACTGCAGGAAGTATCCGTCCGTTACGGGGCGCTTAAAGACGAGCTTGACGCCGCAGAAATGCGCTGGCTTGAACTGTCGGAGATATGAGGTATCTTGTAAACACATCCACCGACGCCTGGTTCAACATGGCCTTTGACGAGTTTGTCCTTGAGTCCGTCTGTGCCGATGAGCCCGTATTCTACCTTTGGCAGAATGCGCCGGCGGTAATAATCGGCCTTAATCAAAGTCCGTACGCAGAGGTGAATCTTCCCTATCTTGACTCCCATGGAATCAAGCTTGCGCGGCGCGTCACGGGCGGCGGCGCCGTGTATCATGACTTTGGAAATCTCAATTACAGCATCGTGGGGCCATCAAAGCGGATGGAGAATGCCTCCGGGATAATTCCTGCCGCCCTGAGGCAGCTTGGCGCCCAGGCGGAGCGTTCCGGCCGAAACGACATTTTCATCGGTGGCCGCAAATGTTCCGGCTTTGCAAAAAGGCTTTCGCGAAACCGTATGATGATTCATGGTACGCTCATGTGGGACGTTGATATAGAGGTGCTTACCGATGCCCTTCAGGCTCCTGGGAGCAAGGTTTCCGCCGCCGGCGTTGAATCGGTAAGAAGCCGGGTTGCAAACCTCGGCGACTTCCTTCCACGGTTTGGCGGCATCAACGATTTCCGTTCAGCACTTCATGACATTCTTGCCGATGGCGATGGCGAATACACTCTTTCCGCCGGCGAAATCAAGGCCGTGGAGACGCTGGAGAGGGAAAAGTTCTCCACCTGGGAATGGATATACGGCCATTCTCCTGCTACAACCCATGTGTCGGTCCGAAAATTTTCCTGCGGAACCGTCGAGGCCCGCTATACCCTTCGGCACGGGATTTTTACGGCCCTCGAATTTGCAGGCGATTTTATCGGCGACCGTCCTGCCGCCGAACTTGCCGACGCCCTTCTCGGCAAACGCCCGTCAGACATCGCCTCCGCGCCGGCTGGAGACTACTTCGACGGTCTCACCGGCAGCGATCTCGCTCCACTCTTCCTTTAGCTCCGCCACTTCATGTGCAAAATGGCCCGCGGTGAGCCTGAAGGGCCTGAAACTGGCTAGGCGATTACGCCGCTGCCGAGCATTTCGATGCCGTCGTACCAGACGGCGAACTGGCCGGGAGAGATGCCGCGCTGTGGAGCATCGAAAAGGATGTAGAGGCCTTCGGAGCGCATGATGAGCGTCGCACCCTGAAGGGGCTGGCGGTAACGTATGCGAACGCGGTAGCGACGCATATCACCTGGCTGCATGGCAAGAGCCGGCCGTATCCAGTGTATTTCACCTGCTGATACAAAGAGGCAGAAGCGGCTGAGTCCTTTGTGGTTATGGCCTTCGCCGACATAAACTCGGTTTGCTTCAGTATCCGTTGCAATCACAAAAACGGGCTCCGAATGGCCGCCGATACCAAGCCCTTTTCGCTGGCCGATAGTGTAGAACTGCGCACCTTCATGCTTTCCTACAATGCGGCCGAGGGGATTCTCTCTGTAGCGAGTCTTTTTGACGTGATGCTTTCCGCTTCGGTATGTCTCAGTTTCAAATTCGATGTTGTAGCCGACAGGACTCGCAAGCCGCGCAAGGTCCACGTCGGAAAGAGCGGCAACGGCCTCGGCCCTGAAGGGGCATTCGCCAAGGGGCTTGCCGTCACTTGTGAGCACCTTTTCCTCAGGCGCATACTGCACGGTGCGGTCAAGGACGGTACCTTCGCGAAGGAGGGAGGTGAGGGTTGACTGCTGCCACCGGTACAGCTCGTCGGCAGCAAAGTATGCGTCAAAAACCTCAACCACATCGCCTTCCATGCAGGCGAGCTTCTGCTTCAGGAAAGTAGGAAGGTCCACCTTGCCCACAAAGCATATGCCCTGGGAATCTTTTTTTCCGGCCGACGGGAGATCCGCCTCCTTCGCTATGCGTCTCACCTCCGGCTTCACCAGACCGCCTATGGGGAAAAGAGCCTTTGAAAGTTGTGCCTGGGTGAGCTGGCAGAGGAAGTATGTCTGGTCTTTGTTAGGATCGGCGCCCTCGAGGATGCGGAAGGAGCCGTCGGGAAGCTCTTCCTTCCGGACGTAGTGGCCCGTGGCGACGTAATCGGCCCCGTATTTGATGGCTGTCTGAAGGAAAGCGTCAAATTTTATTTCGCGGTTGCAAAGGACGTCGGGATTGGGAGTGCGGCCCTTCGAGTATTCGTCGAACATGTAGTCCACCACCCGCCGGCGGTATTGGGCCGACAGGTCTGCAAAATAGAAGGGAATGCCTA
>FLNY01000238.1_pt1 | contig 10168 bp, 10 predicted proteins | sample 1140381 | NCBI WGS metagenome assembly FLNY01 (sample SAMEA3878172, study PRJEB12797) | bioreactor metagenome | biome: Moose rumen | place: Sweden | collected 2011-10
ACCTACTCAACCTTACCAAACTAAGGCAAAATGAATTCGCTGAGCGTGTCGGATTAAGTCCTGCCACTATCTCACACATAATGTCAAAAAGTGGTAGGCATGCATCGCTTACCGAAAATATTGCGGATAGTATTTTAGTCGGTTTTCCAGATTTAAATATTAATCGCAACTGGCTATTAACAGGCTTAGGCGAGCCTATTTTACAATCTATTAATGAGGAAAACGAACGTAAAACACTCGATTTACTCGATCTTATGGGAGGCTCGCCACCTGCGCAAAATGAAGTGTCTACTCCGCTCGAGGTTAAAAATGATGTCGGCGAACAAGTTAATAATGCAAATACGAATGAGCTTGAAAAGCATAATGTCCATTCGACGCCACGCGATAAACGCTCCGAAATAGATTCTTCACCTCTGAAAAAAGAACAGAAAATAGTCAGAGTCATTTTGTTTTATGACGACAAGACGTTCATAGACTACCGCCCACAACCTTAATAAGTGAAATTTGTATAATTTTGCATTACGTTGATAATGCAAAATCATGCCGAAACACTATAAGACAGATCTAATTATATTGTCCAACGTAACACTCGATGGCGGTTTTTGTTACATGACTACACGTCCGACAGAACAGCTCACCGACCTAATCGTTACACCTGGACAATTTGCCGAATTAAGGATAAGAGGCGTTGATGGCGTAATGCTCCGTCGCCCCATATCCATACACGATTTCGACAAAAAACAAAATACAATTTCATTTCTCATTCGCAACGCAGGCAAGGGTACAGCGGCTCTGTGCCAAATGAAAGCTGGAGATACATTAGATGCTATCTTGCCACTTGGAAATGGATTTGACCTAAAAGCGTGTGGCAACAAACCTCTGCTTGTTGGTGGTGGCGTCGGAGTTGCTCCGTTGCTACTACTTGGCAGAAAGCTAAAAGAATATGGTGTAACACCTACGTTCCTATTTGGCGTTCGCACAAGTAAAGGTATCCTCCGACGCGAAGCCTACGAAAGCATTGGTCAGCTATGCGTTGCTACCGAAGATGGGTCGGAGGGCGTTAAAGGTTTCGTTACCAATCATCAACTGCTATCTGCAAATGAGGTATCGAAATTTACTTCTATACTCCAGTGCGGTCCAACCCCAATGATGAAGGCAGTGGCACACATTGCCCAAGAAAACAATGTCGAGTGTTTCTCATCGCTCGAAAACATGATGGCGTGTGGCATTGGCGTATGTCTCTGTTGTGTTACAGATACAGTGGACAACGGAAATTTACGAGTATGCGCTGATGGTCCAGTCTTCAATTCAAAACAACTGAAATGGTAGATTTACAAGTAAACTTAGGTAACGGTCTTCACCTCCAAAACCCTGTATTGACGGCCTCAGGAACGTTTGGCTACGGCTATGAATACGACGATTTTTTCGATGTATCTATGCTTGGTGGATTTATTGTCAAAGGAACAACACTCAATCCACGACAAGGCAACCCGTATCCACGATTGGCCGAGACGCCAAGCGGTATGCTTAATGCTGTCGGACTACAAAATAAAGGCGTCAATTATTTTGTTGAACATATTTACCCACAATTAACTAAATACACAAACAATGTAATAGTTAATGTATCGGGTTCAACAATAGATGATTACGTCGAAACAGCACGTATAATTGACGGTTTAGAACACATTCCTGCCATAGAACTTAATATATCTTGTCCGAACGTTAAGAAAGGTGGTATGGGATTTGGTACAGATTGCAATATGGCATCATCTGTTGTCGAAGCCGTTCGACGTGTCTACCATAAGCACCTCATGGTAAAGCTAACACCAAATGTTACAGACATCGTTAGCATTGCAAAAGCTGTGGAACAAGCTGGTGCAGATTCTGTTTCGCTTATAAATACATTGCTTGGCATGGCAATAGATGCAGAAAAACGTCGACCAGTCTTGTCTACCATTACTGGTGGTTTGTCTGGTCCTGCAGTCAAACCTGTCGCACTGAGGATGGTTTGGCAAGTTAGCCGAGTCGTAAATATTCCCGTTGTTGGTCTTGGTGGAATAGTTACAGCACAAGATGCTGTTGAGTTTCTACTCGCAGGAGCTTCTGCTGTCCAAATTGGAACAGCCAACTTCCTCGACCCTACGACACCAGCCAACGTTGTGAAGGGTATTGAAGATTATATGTTCCGACACTCCATGAGTAATATGAGTGAGTTAATTGGTAAGTTAATTGTGTAAATTAACAGTGTTATGCTATGTAAATCAACCCGATTTGCTTGTAAATTACGAATTCTTATCCTTTGTATATTTACATCTTTACTTGTAAATGCTCAAGATTTACCACGATTAAGTTTGCTTACTTGCTCTCCGGGCGATGAACTATATTCGTCATACGGACATACGGCGATTCGTTTGGTCGATGAAAAACGTAAGTGGGACATCGTATTCAATTATGGAACGTTCAACTTTGCTACTCCTAATTTTTATGGTAAGTTTTTAAATGGCACATTGGACTATTGCTTGTCTGTTTCTCAAACGAGCAATTTTATCCACGAATATAAAAGAGAAAACAGGAGAGTTGTAGAACGTGAATTTATATTGTCAAGTAGCCAAAGACAAGATTTAGCAGCTCTTTTGCTTGATAATGCAAAGGAGCAGAATAGATACTACCGCTACGACTTTTTTAAAGACAATTGTGCCACACGAGTAAGAGATATTGTAACAAAGGTTGCTAATCGACCAATCGTTTGTGGCACGACGTCTCACGAAGCTACATACAGAGACTATATCCACAACTACGTATCTACTAACCAATGGGCAGGACAGGGTATTGACCTGATACTTGGTAAACCGACCGACAACTATGTTGACTACAATGCCAAGGCAATGTTGCCAGATAGCCTCGAAGCATGGTTTATTGAAAATAAATTAGTTGGCGAAGCACAAATATTATGCGAACAAAGCCACTCTACACTAAAAAAAAGTTTATTCGCATATCTATCACCACTAACCTTAAGCTGTGCAATATTTATTCTTATAGTCGCAATAACCATTATAGAGTATCGTAAGCATAAATACTATAAAGTTGTCGATGTATGTTTATTAACCATACTCAGCATTTTGTCGCTCATCTTTACATACTTATGGTTTATATCCGAAATTAGTTGCACGTCGTACAACTACAATGTACTTTGGGCTTCGATTCTCTGCATACCTATACTTATAAACATTGCCTGCAACAGACGTAACACAATATGTAAATGGCTTATATTTACTAATATAGCCCTAATTGCTGTTTGGATTATCATTTCGCTCCTTGGCGTGCAATTTGCTCCTTACATTGGCATTTCCCTTGCACTTTCTTCAGTTGTGCGCTATGCGCGTATTTTGCAGACTTTTTGATAGACATCTACAAATTGTCCCTTATCATGCATTCTACGACGTGCCCACCATTGTCTGTATGTGCTTCCACAACGGCTGTTGGTGCATAATATTGCACTTCGCTCATGTTGTCTGCATTAATCTGCAAGTAGTCAAGTGCCGATACTTCGGCATACGATTCCCTATCAGCAATTATACTTACTCGCGAAGCCCTTATTTGCTTCATTCTTAGCTTGCTACCGCTGTCAAGAGTAACATTTGTTTGTCCAATCGTCCCCGTAAGCCAAAGAATTGAAAACTTATTTGCCTCAGCTGTCAGACGTGGGGTGTTGACCGTTATATGCATTTCGACAGCATAATCTGCGCTTAGTGTAAGTTCCGACAAATTAAGTGTTTCACGTGTAGTTATGTTGCTACTCGAAACCCCATGAATTTCTACAAGAGTAGAGTCGCACGTTATCAATACGTCTATACGCTGCGACTGCTTATATTTAAACTTATTGGCATATACGTTCAGTCGACCATCTTTGACTTCGCATACGACTTCTTTTGTAATCGTCGGCTCAGCTTTAATCTGAACACTCTGTTTAGAGCCTTGTACAATGACAGCATTTATGTTTTTGGCAATGCTAATCCTATTGAAATGCTCCAATTTATCGATGTTTCGAGTTGTTGTTTTAACAATTCTTTTCCTATTGCTACTATTCTTCTTAGTTTTCGAGTCCTTAAATTTTTGAGCATAAACTTCTTGTGGAATGACAAAATCTACTGCAATAAAAGCAAGGGCTACATATACGTGGCACGATAGCATTAGTGAAAACATCAAACCAATGCACCGCATAATCGCGCTTTGTATTTTTTTGCTCACAGACACTTTTCTACCACACACCGAGTGAATATTGTTGCGAATAGCGCAACATTTGTTCATCAAACATTTCTTCGTAAGAAATATCTACGTCCGTAATCTGTCCGTCAGTAATTATGGGGGTAAGTACTGGGTTGACAAAACCGCTAAAAGGTGCAATGTCGAGTTTTTCGTAGCGTTCTATTATTTCTTGGTGCAATTCAAGGTCTATCGATACGCCATAGTTTTCCACAAGATTTTGAGCCTCTACAATGTCTCCTTCACTTTTTATGCGTTGCACTTCGCGTAGCAAAGAACCAAATATTTGTCTCATTTGCTCATAATCTTTTATTACGACATAGTGCTTACCGCCTCTTACAATCATGTCGCATGCACCATTTTGCCGACCTTTCTCGAGCGACCAACGAGCTATTAGTGCACGATTGCGCATGTGAGCTTCTTCTATTTTTTGACCTTTGCTAATCCTCGCAAGCTGAACAAGAATGCCATTGCGCATATAGCTATCGTAGTGTGTCCAAGCAGCCTCTTTGCACGGCAAAAGACCCAACTCTATCATTTTGTTGTCTGCCATAAAATATAGTGCATACAGGTCGGCTCGAGCCTCCTCTATTGTGCTACCATAGGTTTTAAGTGCATCGAGCGACACACCATTTCGCATCTGTCCAGAACCATGCCCAAGACACTCGTGTAGCAATGTATGCAAGTCGTCCGATTCTCTACCATATTTTTTATGTCTGGCAACTTCTTCTGCCGATGCTGCAAACTCTTCAAGACTTCCACTGCCCGATGCTGCCTCACTATACGCACGCGTAATGTTGCTTAGCAAAATAGATTTTGAACCATATTGCTCACGAATCCAATCAGCATTAGGCAAGTTAACACCTATAGGCGTGGATGGATAGCAGTCGCCACCAAGCATAACTGCTTCAATTATTTTCATGCTGACACCGCGAACATTGGCTTTTTTATATTCTGCTGCAACAGGAGAATTGTCTTCTGCCCACTGAGCCACGTTTGCAATCTTCTTAGCCTTATTTGTTGCCGAAGTATTACACAATTCAACAATGCTTTCCCAAGTAGCTTTCAGCCCCAGAGGGTCGTTATAGACCTCTATAAACCCATTTATAAAGTCTACAACGCTTTCTTTATCCTGAACCCATGTCTTGTTATACTCATCAAAGACTGCAGGCTCGCCTTTTTGATAATATTCTATCAACAGACGTATTGCTTGCCCCTGAGTTTCGTTGCAAACGTATTTCTCAGCCTCTCGCAAGCAATAGATAATTCGGCTGATGTACGCACCGTACATTCCATTTTCAGTCCACAATTGCTCTTGTAAATTGCCATCAGCAGTCAGACATAGTCGACTATTGAGTGGATGCCCTTTGCCCGATGCATAAAACTGCTCTGCCTGTATTTGCGAAACTCCCTTATAGAAGTTAACCGAAGAATTTTGTATGACGTCCGAGTTGGCATCGAGAGACACTTTCTTTGGTTTGTACTGAGGGTCAAATATTAGCTTTTCGATGTCTTCCGACAATAGGCTTTCCACGCCAGCTTCTTTTGCCCACAGATGTAATTGTTCTGAGCTAAAGCCGACCGCAAACTTATCGTTACTATAATGGTGGTGTGGACCATTGGCAAACCAAACTTGCTTAACGTATTTTTCAAACGACGCATCTACGCCACCATTATTTCTCTTCTTGTATATGTAGACTTGCTCCAAAAAAGACCTCAATTGCAAGCCCTCTTCACAGTTCTGATGCCAAAAGATGTCGCGTCCCCATAAAGCTGCTTCGCTCAGAAAGTATATTAATAATTTTTGTTTTACTGGCAAACTTTCAAAATCCGATACGAAGTATCGCAATATTTTTATGTCGGCAAAACGATCGACAAGATATTTTTTTTCTTTTTTCATAAATTTATATACAGATTTGATTTCTTATTTATGCATCCTAAGATGTATAAACCAACAAGCACAAAGATATTACCGAAATTGGAGTTTTAGAAAACTATATACTGTATTCGGGGAAATATTATACTTAAGTGAACATTTTTTTTGAAACTATTCATAGATAAAAAAAACAAATAAATGGATTACTACGTTATAAGTCCAAACATCTACAACGAAAATGATAATTACGCAGAAGAAATGTTTTTAAAGGGCATTGCAGCAGTAGGTTGGGATGAATCTTCTGACTATGGAAAGCGATTTAAAGACATTAGAAAAGGCGACTGCATAATTGTTGCACAACGGAAAAATTGGGAATGGGCATAATTATTGGCAAAAATCTTCGTCCGCTCCAACATCCGTATTTTTCAGCATATACAGTTTTGCGAAAGCTCTGCCTTCAAATCCTCCGACACCATAGCATAAAATTTGGATACGAAAAAGACAAGGTTTATGGAATCCTTTTTGACGGAGCGTGGCTTTGGGAAAGAATATTGGGCGACAGTATTGAGCAAATGTGGGTTTCTTCATCCGAAGAATAAAGAAAGTCGTGGTGGTATTAGAATGTTTGCGAAATCAGAAGATGAAGATTTGTTTGATAGAAATAGCCGCCACCTATACCCTGATTTTTGGAAAGAAAACTATATCATCGATGCCAAATACAAACGATTGTGGAAAGGTGTCGGACGGGAGGATTTGTATCAGTTGGTTACGTATATGCATTGTATGAAAGCCGATAATGGAGGTTTTGTTTACCCCTCTGACATCGATTGCAACCCACAATGCTACAAATTAGCAGGATACGAAGGCTATATAAAAGTTTTTGGCGTCAACGTTAAGGCACGCATGCAATAACTACATTGATTATACAGATATAATGTCAGAACTTGAATGTATATTTTCTAATCATATTTGCTAATAAGTTTCCATAGTGCTACAACTGAAACAAGCCATAGCATACTAACAACCACAAGCCACCTCTCGGTCTTACGAATTTCTACGTCGCCATATCTTGCCGATTGACACACATAGAATATAGGCGACCAAAACCAAAGTAGTTCAGCATCTTGTAGTTTGAATATACTCATATAGCCACTCATAGGGCGTCCAAGTTGTTTTAGTAGTTTGTAGTGCAAACAATATTTTACAATTAGCAACAACAAGAATGCAACAAACAAACATATCATTAACACAACATCTTGCATATCCGAGACTCGCAAATTAATTTATTTAAGTGAATAATATGTTGTATTTACTCCTTGCTCTTCATACTCAAATTCAGATGTGTATAAAGAGATTGTTTTTATCATTTTATCTTTCGTGTATGTATAGTCGACACGATCGGATGGCTCCCAACGACCTTGTTCATCATCAAAAAAATAATTCACTTCACAGATCAAATTTTGGGCGTCGTCATATATATACTCTGTTCTAACTTCAGCATCTTCTCCTGCATACGACACCTTTTCAATTATCTTATTTTCAGCATTATACGTATTTATCTCTTTGCTTATTATTCCAACCTCATCAGTTTCGCCGATGTTGCTTACATACGCAGATTCTATGACATTATTCGCATAATCATACTTCTCTGTAATACCATAGTAGAAAGAATATTCCAAACTATCTGAGCTAATGTCTTTGTACTGACTTTTTGACAGATTGCTGTAATACACAGTGGATTTTATAAAAACATATTTGTCTGTCTCTGCATCGTATGCCTTTGTAAGGTTTTCAACCTGCACACTATCAGTCAACAGACTATCAGTCCTAAATTGCCAACGACACATTTCGAGTCTGCCATTTAAATCATTAACGACTTGCATATATTTTTCAGAGCCATCCGTATCATACGTCATTGTGTGTGTATAAGACGATACGCTATCTCCCTCAAAAAACTTTTCTCGAAAACATACAATTTTTCCATGCTCATCAAAGTGAGTCGTCGTTTCACTTTGCATAGGTAATTGTGCAGGAACTTCTGTAGAATAGGCACCAACCGAATAAATCCTTTTCGTTTCACAATTTTCTCCATACTCCCTAATATCTCTCGACAGAACAACTGAGCCGTTAAATGTTACGACAATGCTATCTATCTTACAATCAGAATAGTCATATCTATGCGACATTTGACAACCAGCTGTCAACAGACACACTATACCACACAATAAACCTCTCTTCCTCATCGTATCTTACGAATTATATTTAGTGTCTTAACCATGCTTTCGCTACGCTCAAAAACAAAGACTCTATTGAATTGAGTGCGATAGCGATGTTCGAGCGCTCGCCTAACTGTCTGTGGATCATAGGCACTCGACATCAGAAAACTATTTTGTATAATCACAAGCCATTGCTCGTCGCACGACTTATCGTAATGACTTATCTTGCTGTCTTTGTCGGCAATGCGTTGCGAAACAGATGATATAGACAATGGTTTCACGCGCGTAGAAATACCTGCGTACCACAAAGAATCTTCTTGCCGACCACTTACATTTGTTATTTTTATGCGTTCAATATGTTGTGGCAAGTTGAGGTCGCCATACTTGTAATTTCGGTCTATTATATACCTTTTGCCAGTAGAAAGTGGCAGGTTTTCTTCCACAATATGTGCAATGGTCTCCGAAAGAGCAGTGCGCATAATGTCTGCGTCATCGTTACATTTATCGGTTAGGATTAGTGGCGCTATGCTATCGTAAAAACTAACATCAACATTCAGTGTATAAGAATATTTTTGCGCAAAACAACTCTCCGCGTCTTCCATTATCCGACTCAGATAATCTTCATGGGCACGCATATTGAATGTGGTGTCGCCACGTTCATACTTAAGTTCTGTTAGCTCAATGCCTATTTTCTTATCCTTGCCATTTCTTTTGTGCGTTAGCACAATGAAGTCAGGACTTTCACTTTTAATAATCTCTCCTATCGGGAACAAGTTGTAGCTTTGGACGAAAAGATTCATTATCGCCCATTCTCGCTTATCTCTTTTCTGCTGGTTTGTATTGTCGGCTGTCACCCTATGGAGAGAAATTAATGGTTGGAGACAGAACTCAGCCTGTCCCCAACCGTCAAGAAAAATCTGTTTTAGCGAAGTTCTGCACCAAGCTCCTTATTCAAAACATTGGTGAGCGACTGCATCGTTTTTTCTATCTGCTTGTCAGTAAGTGTCTTTTCGTCATCGCGCAAGATGAAGCTGACAGCATACGACTTCTTGCCCGAAGGCAAGTTTTTGCCCTGATAGACATCGAAAAGCGAAACGTTTTTAAGCAGTTTCTTTTCTGTCTTCGAGGCAAGAGCCTTTATTTGTGCAAAGTTTACACTTTCATCCACAAGTAGCGCAAGATCACGTTTCACTTCTGGATATTTTGGCAGTTCAGAGAACTTAACCTTGTTTTGCTTGTCGCTTTTGCCAACAAGATTGTCGACGTCAATCTCTGCATAGTAGACTGGTGTGTCAATATCAAACGCCTTACACAAAGCCTTTGAAAGTACACCATACGAGACAAGGACCTTAGTTTTGTCGGTCTTTATATTTATGCCTTCGGCAAACATGTCGGTGTCAGAGAATGTTTCTTCAATCAACGCCTGCTTGTTAAGTCCAAGACGCATAAGTATGGCTTCGACATCAGACTTAAGGTCGAAAAACGTTGTAGCCTCTGCCTTCGTAGCCCAGTTGGCTTCAGTCTTGTTGCCCGAACGAAGCAATGACAGACACATCTTTTCTACATACGATGTATCGACACCTTTGTCAGCCTCTGGTCGTAGGCTCTGTACATTGCCTATCTCAAACAAACGAAGGTTCGGATTTCGATAGTTGCTGTTAAGTCTAAGGCTTTCGAGTGCTCCAAAGACAAGCGACTGACGAAGTGCATTGAGGTCAGAACTCAATGGGTTGGCAAGAAGAACATTTCGTTCTGACGGACACGTCTGTGGCAACAATTCAGAATACGCAGCACGTGTAAGAGTATTGTTCAT
>FLNY01001065.1_pt1 | contig 10154 bp, 10 predicted proteins | sample 1140381 | NCBI WGS metagenome assembly FLNY01 (sample SAMEA3878172, study PRJEB12797) | bioreactor metagenome | biome: Moose rumen | place: Sweden | collected 2011-10
TTAATTGGTTCTCACAAATTTTCGGCTTAATTTTTTTGTGAATAGTCAAATGGAAAGGCCATCCTATCAGAAGCTTCTCCGATGTGGGGCATTCATAAATCATTGAGGCGCACTCATCATAATCAATAGGATACCTGGCAGTTGATGCCCGCCTCGCGGACTTTCCTTGCGATGGCGTCGAGCTCGTCGTGCGTGGCTTTCTGGAGCAGTGGTGAGGGAGTCTCACGGTCGATGGTGTAGATCATCACGCACGAGGGCGAGATGCTCTTCACCACTTCAAGCCATGGCATTACGAATGCTTCGCTAAGGTTGCTGACATCGCGCCCCTCATGGCTGCCTTTCATGAACATGGTCTGGATGATGCATCGTGAGCCGAACTCCCTCATCCGCTCCACAATGCGGTTCACATCATATGTGCTGCCTCCAGGCTTGTCGACCATGCTGATATACTCAGGTGAGACGGTGTCGAGCTTCAGGATGTTGTTGTCCACTTTCAGCAAGGCATCGAAGACACGCTGGTTTGTAATCTGCGTGGCATTACTCAGGACGCTGATCTTGCACTCAGGAAAAAACTCGTCGCGCAGTCCTCGCACATCGTCCACGATGGCAGGGAAATCGGGATGCAGCGTAGGCTCCCCGTTTCCTGCGAAGGTGATGACATCGGGATGCGGTCCGTTTTCCTTCATCTGTAGCAGCGTCTCTTTCAGTACCTTGTGCACCTGCTGGCGCGTGGGTCTTGGGTGTCCGGTTCTTCCGTCCTTGTTGAATCCACACTCACAGTAGATGCAGTCGAACGAGCAGAGCTTGCCGTCTGGCGGCATCAGGTTGACCCCGAGTGATACGCCGAGTCTGCGGCTATGTACCGGTCCGAACACCGGCGATGGATATAGAACAGTCATATTTAGTTTAAAGTTTAATGTTTAATGTTTAATGTTTAATGATTATAGTTTATAGTTTAAAGTTTAATGTTTAATGAACTGTGGAGAGAGCAGAAATTGATTTCTATCATCAAAATTGCTAAAAACCAAAGACAACGGTTCATCCCGAACCGTTGCCTTCCTATTTTTAACCTAAACCTTAACTATGAAAAATCTAATTTTTCGTTTGCAAAGATGGTAATAAAGTTTTTAATAACAAAATTTTAAGGAGACTTTTTTTTAAAAAAATGCATTTTTTTCGAAAAAAGGGCAAAATTACACTTATAACGAATGAAAAGTAAGATGAGTTTTGCATTTTTTATGTAAATTTGCAGAAACAACGAAACTCCATGCTGAAAGAAAAAGAAAAGGAATTCATACAAGCGCACAGGAATGACGATGTACGCGAGCTGATGCTTCAAGGCTCGAAAGACCCGGAAATCGGCCTGCGGAGAATGGCCGTCCAGATCAGTGGATGGCAAGCGGCATCAAAGAAACTACCCACATGGGCACGTACCGACGGCATCGTCTATCCTGAGCATCTTTCGATGGAACAGTGCTCGTCGGAGGCAACAGGCAGATACAAAGGCAGGGTGATGATGCGCAGGCTCCTTGCGCAGAACTACAATAAGGAAAAAGACTGTCCACTGGCTGGTCCGCCGTTCAAATTCGCCGACCTCACCGGTGGCTTCGGCGTAGATGCAGCCATGATATCTGAGGGGTTGAAAGAGACACAGACCACCTTTGTGGAACGGAATCCGGACCTCTGCGAGCTGGCACGGCATAATCTGCCATTGTTGGGAGTGAGGCATCTGGAGGTGGAGTGCGGTGAAAGCGAGGCTGTACTCGAGCGACTGTCCTTTCAGGACGCCATATTCCTCGACCCGGCCCGCCGCGACACACACGGCCGTAAGACCGTAGCGATTGAGGATTGTACTCCCGACCTCACACGTCTGAACCGTCAGCTTTTGGACAAGGCGCGGGTGGTGATGGCGAAACTCTCGCCCATGCTCGACCTCAGCCTGGCTGTCCGGAGTCTGAAAGGCGTGGAAGAGGTACACGTGGTGGGCGTGAACGGAGAATGTAAGGAACTGCTGCTTGTGATGAGCGCTGCTGCAATGGAAGAGGGCAGGCGGGTGAGCGTGAGTTGTGTGAACTTGAAAGGAGAGGATCAGGAGGAATTCCATTATTTTCTCGACGAGGAGGATTCGCAGCCCAGCGAACATGCATATACAAAAGAAGTGGGAGCCTACCTGTACGAGCCCAATGCCTGCATCATGAAGACCGGGTGTTTCAAAACCCTTGGTGCTTACTACGGACTGCAGATGCTGGGCACCAACAGCCATCTCTATACTTCACAGGATATGACCACAGACGGCTTCCCAGGGCGTATCTTCGAAGTGCAAACTGTATTACCTTTCAACAAGAACAATGCCAAACGTCTGCATAATACCATCGACCAGGCCAACATCACAGCCCGGAACTTTCCGCTCTCCGTCGCAGAACTACGCAAGCGGCTGAAAATAAAAGAAGGCGGCAACGACTACATCTTCGCCACCACCCTCCCCGACTCATCTCTTGTCCTTATCCTTTGTACAAAACCAACTATTTAGACAGAGAAGCCTACTAAAAGATTCTCCATTCAGAAACACCAAGCAATCAATCATTTTATATATAACTTTTCTAAATATAAACAGGATTACACCATTCACAGATGAAAAAAACACTTCTATGCATATTATTCCTCATATCTCTATCATGCATTATCCAATCATGCACAAATAGTTCAAGATATGAAAAAGATTTTTTTGGAGAAATGGACAGCTTGTTGGAATCAAATCCTGATTCAGCCTATGCACTTCTGACAAAAATCCAGGAGAAAGTCGACTCCTTAGATGACACGGGACTCTCCGCACGACAGTTGATGTATAAAGCCTCAGCCCAAAACAAACTTTACTTGAAGATGCCCTCCGACACAATATTTCAGTCAGTCGTTGACTATTATGCCAAATACGGAACAGCAAACGACCGGATGAAGTCGCTCTATCTTATGGGGTGTATTTACCGAGACATGCATGAAGCCCCACAGGCTCTGAAATACTATCAGGAGGCTACAGAGAGCGCAGACACGCTTTCATCCAACTTTGACCACCACTTGTTAATATGTATTTATGGACAGATGGCCCATATTTTCCATACCCAATATTTGCTTGATGAAGAACTTACCACACTTGACAAATTCGGCAGGAGTGCAATAAACTGTGGAGATACAAATAATTATATCCTTAGCATAGAGCGGAAAATACCTGTTTACTATTTGAAAGACGACAAAGCGATGGTTGATAGTCTCACAGAATTGTGTCATGAAATGTATATAAAAAATGGGATGCCACATAAAGCAGCAGGTGTTTACCCAACACTAATATATATGCTTTTGGAACAAGAGAAATATGCATCAGCCTACACCCTCATGCGAGAATTTGAGAAAAATGCCGGACTTTATAATGACAATGGTGAAATAATTCCTCCCCGCGAACATTATTACTATTCAAAGGGAATCTATTACCTAGGTGTTCATGAGTTGGACTCTGCAGAGATTTGTTTTCGCAATCTTCTCAGATATGATTACCATTATGATGCTTACAGTGGATTATTTGAGGTTTTTTGTCAAAAAGAAAATTCTGATTCTCTTATCAAATATGCTGGATTGTTACAGGAAAGCACCTCTGTAGAGATATCAAGAAATCAAGCTTTGGCAGTATCCCAAACTAGCTCTATGTACGAATACGCAAGACTTGAGAGGAAGTCAGAGGCAGAGAAGACAAGAGCAGAGCATCGCAAGATGGAATTATGGATGTCAGTCATGCTTTTCATATTGACATTATCAATTTTCATCTCTTTATTCATCCGTTATCGCATAAAAAAACAAAATGAGACAATTAAACTCCGAGATGATTATAACATTGCAGTTTCCAGACTCTTTTTCTTGTCTGAGCAGTTAAATAAAATGGAAAGAAAGACGGAGATGCTGCGTCAGTCACACCAGGCGGACCAAAAGCAGATTGATGAAATCCTGCTTCTCGTGGAAAATAAGACACAAGAGATTAAGACCCTTCAAGAAAACATTAAATCCTATGAAAAAAAACTGTCAGATTTAGACAAGGTTAGTGGTAAAGCACGTTTGTCCGAAAGCGAGCCTGTAGTCAGACTACGCAAAAGGCTTCAAGACCATTCATCTGTAACCTTCCAAGAACTGTCAAACTTGGAGGAAGCCCTAAGAATGTGCGTTCCTATACTTTACTTTGAATTAACAATGAATAGAAAGCTTTCTCCTCCAGAACTCCATGTAATGATAATGACAATGATGGATTTCACATCCAGTGACATACATATTCTCTTAAATCAGTCTCTTCAACGTGTTACAAATTTAAAATCCATAGTCAATAAAAAAATATTTAATGAAAATGGAGCTACATCATTGAGGCACAATTTGGTGAATTTAATAAATAAATCTTAGCTTATGAACACATCGACAATCAATATTCAATAAGTGACTGTTATTCAGGATATTTATTTACAATATAATAAAATTAACATATTATTTTGTGTATTTTTTGTTTATAAAAAAACTTTTATTATTCAGTTCTTTTTCCTACTTTTGCGGAAAAAAATGAAAAAGAACACAATTTTCTCAGTGATGCTTTCATGCCTGTTTCTTGTTGGTTATTCTACCACATTAGGCACATATAAAACAAACGAAACTTTAGTGTTAAGACAAGATCCAAATGTTTCTGGAGAGCACAACCCATATCCTCGTGTCCCTGCAGCACCAATTTATGTCTTCTATGAAGGCAACACATTGACGTTCCCATCCGCCTTTATTGGTTGTGAGTTTTCGCTTGTTGACGTTAATGAGAGTTTGGTATATTTCGATTATGTTGATGAAAACGGAATTATAGAGATTCCAAACACAATGGAAGGGGTATATGAACTTCGGCTACGTATTGATGATATTATATATATTAGTAATATTGAACTCTGACATAACACCAAATGGAACGAGTGTCTCGTATGTTTGAATAAAAAAACAAATATAATCTGGATAGCCAGATTTTTATGTAGTAACTACAAAATCTTGACAATAATAGTGTTTCATGCTTATTTTATCTTTTTTCCTCATGATTCCCAGTAAATATAATTTCATATTTCACAATGGTGCAAACGCAATCCTTTACAACGCATTCTCAGACGAAATGGTTGTAATGCTTCCGGAAATCTTGAAAATATATCAAGATAATTTGGACAGCATCGAAAGGATCAAGGATATTCATCCCGATTTGTATGCCTGTCTGTTGGAAAAGTCTGCCATTGTGGAGGAAGATGAGGATGAGAGTTTGAAAGTGATAGAAAGATGGAATCAAGAGGAACAGGATAGCGGAACTTATTTATTGACCATTAATCCAACCCTAAACTGCAATATGTCATGTTGGTACTGCTATGAGCAAAAACGACGGACATATATGAAAGGTTCGATTATGGACAGCACTTTGAACTTAATCAAGAGCATAAGTCAAAGTCCAAAATACAATCACATTATCCTTTCATTCTTTGGCGGGGAGCCGCTTCTGTATTTTAAGCAGGTGGTTCTGCCAATTGTCAATGGTGCCAAAGAAATATGCAACAGAGAGAACAAGAGTATCTCATTGAATTTCACCACAAATGGTTATCTGATATCGGATAATTTATTCAAAGTCCTTGGAGATACACCCGTTTCTTTTCAGATTACATTGGACGGAAACAAGTCGAAGCACAATGAAGTGAAAAAAATGGAAAAGTCAGCGACTCATTTTCTGTCACAGTTAAGAACATAAAGCTGTGCTTGAGACATGGATGCCAGACAACAGTGAGACTCAATTTCACAATCGCCTCACTTTCTGGATTTGCAGAAATAGTCAAAGAATTTTCCGACTTGGAGCAAGAAGAGAAAAAATTACTCAACATTAACTTCCAGAAAATATGGCAAGACAAGGGGAAGATGGAATATGATGAGCTTGTTGAAAACGTAAGGGCAATAGAACGCATGTTCATGGAAGAGGGATTGCAAGTGAGTCCTTTTACATCCAACTCCATCGGCCGGTGCTATGGCGACAATAAACATTCCGCCGTCATAAACTATGATGGCAATGTCTATAAATGCACGGCAAGAGACTTCAACGAGAAAAACCGTGAAGGGACATTAAGCAATAACGGAATCATTGTATGGAACGAGAAACATGAATTACGCAGAAAAATCGTATATGGTGGTGAAGAGTGCAAGGAATGCAGCATATATCCATTGTGTCACGGTGGGTGCAGTCAACATAAATTAGACAGTTTCGACACTCTGAATGAATGCATTAAAGGATTTGACGAGCAAGCAAAACTTGACTTCATAAAAAAAAGAATTGAGGATCTTATCACAATGTATCAAGCAAACAACAAAGGATAGTCACAATTTTATGTAGCCAAAGTGTCACTATTTATAAAAAATGAAACAGCAATGAGTTTTTAATAAAGATATATTTACAATAATAATCATACAAAGTACGTACTTTATTTATTAATTTTTCGTTTAACATAAAAAAGAGAATATTATGAGAAGAAACTCCAAAAAGATTTTCAGCTGCGATATCAACTTGCCGTCAGTGTCTTCAGATGCAGAAGGTAAGCTCTCGGGCGGTTTTGCGGGAATTGGGCACCTAGCCGTAATGGGAATACCCAAAAACGACAAATGTGCCAATGTTGACTGTACTAATGGCACATGTACAAATTCGCAATGTGCGAATAGCTCATGCACCAATGCAGGATGCATTAACTTAGGTTGTTGACCCATACTCCCATTAGCAAGAATAGCCTGTGGAAATTTCCCACAGGCTATCACTCAGACATCATCCAATAAAAAACAGTACCCTTAACACATCTTCATGTTTCACCATTGGAAATACATTCTTCTGGCAATATTCACTATTGTGATTGCAACGGACGCAAAATCGCAATCCAACGGGCACACCATTACTCTGGTAGGCTTCGTGTCGAACATTCTGACACACAATCCAGTTACTGGTGCGAAAGTGGAGCTGATGACTGCTGACAGCATGGTCGTGGATTCCACCACATCCAGTTCATACAAAGTGAATGGACTTAAGGGAGGATTTATACTCAAACTGAAGAAGCCGGGAGAGTATATCATCCACTGCACCCATCCAGACTATGAGGAGAGCTACACGCCATTGCCCATTCAAAAAATAGGCAAACACCAGAACTTTATTCATGACAAGTTCTGTTATATGCAGAGGAAATATCCCCGTACGGCCATAGAAGAGGATAACCCCGTTGAGCTGGGCGAGGTGGTGGTGAAGGCAACAAAGGTGAAATTCTATACCGACAAGGACACACTGGTTTACAATGCCGATGCACTGAATCTATCTGAAGGCTCCATGCTTGACGACCTGATTCGCCAGTTGCCCGGCGCCGAGATGAATGACGAGGGGGAGATATTCGTGAACGGGCGGAAAGTGGAAGAGTTGCTGCTCAACGGCAGGGAGCTGATGGGCAACAACCGCAAGCTGATTCTCGACAATCTGCCTTCCTTTATGGTGAACAAAGTGAAAGTGTTTGAAAAGCACACCTTGCGCCAGCTTCTGGATGGAGACACCATCAGTCCGAAAAACCTGGCGATGGACATCAACCTGAAGAGGAAGTACGCAAAGGGATGGATCATGAATGTGGACGGGGGTTATGGATCCCATGAGCGTTTCCTCGCGCAACTGTTTGCCATGCGACTGACCGAAAACTCGCGTGTCTCACTCTATTCGAACATCAACAACATCAGCGACGAGCGGAAACCGGGAGAATCCTCTGAATGGACTCCATCCTTGGAGGGCAACGGAGTGAGAACCACCCGTTCTGCAGGGGTGGACTACGACGTGGAAGACGGAAGAGGCCGCTACAGGCTGATGGGAACCTTGGATGTGTCGAACAGCACCAGCGACGTCGCCTCGCGAACCACAAGCGAGCAATTCATCCATAGTGGCAACACCTATGGAAAGGCTTTCAGCAATAACCGGGAGCACGACACCCACCTGTCGCTGGAACAATACTACAGTCTCATGCGTCCTCGCCCCCTTCGTTTCGACATGGAACCCACATTCAATTATCACCATTTCAACAACAGGACAGAGGCAGCATCCACCACTTTCACGGAAGACCAGTTCGCACAGTGGGGAAAAGAATGGATGGACAGCATTTCATCCCCCACTGCAGGCAGTCTGATCAGGAACTATGCCGTCAACAGGCTCCGCAACCGGATTTACGAGAAAGGCGATGACTGGAATGCGGGATTGAGTCTGGTAAAGGTCATTACCCCAAACGACCAACGCCACCACATCTTTTTGAGCGCCAAGTTGCACTGGGAGGGAACAAAGAAGAAACAATTTGAGCATTACCAACTTGACTATATCCAGAAGGAAGGACAAGACTGGCACAACAAGCACAACATAAAATCCGACAGGGGCTACAATCATCTTTTCGGTGTTGACGAGTCCTTCTCAGTCAATTCCACTTGGACCATCTCGTCAAGCTATGAGTATGCCATGAAAAGCCACAAGAGCAACCGTTCGCTCTTCCTGCTTCACAAACTGGACGGATGGGAGGGCGGCACGGTTCATCCACTTGGCGATCTGCCTTCCACAGACGAGCTGATGAGTGTCAGGGACTACGGCAACAGCTATTACTCAACCCAACGGGACTTCGTGCATCTACCTACTCTCCGGATTGAATATAACAGGATGACCGGAGAAAAGAAGACGAACAGGAACGGCCTGAGCCTACAGTTGCCTCTGAGGATAGAACGAAACGAACTGGACTACCGTCGTGCCTCAACGGACACCCTCTTCCACAGGAACCTTTCATTGCTTGAACCATCAATCAGTTTTACGAGCAATCGCGGAGCGAAGTTGTGGTTTTCCTCCCTTTACCGCTACACCATGACTGCTCCTGAGATGTCATACATGGTGGATGTGCGCGACGACAGCGACCCGCTCAACATCATGCTCGGCAACCGTCACCTTCGCAACCGTCACAACCATCATTTCGAGGCAACCCTCCAACAGACACTCACAGGGCAGCGGATGTACAACGTCAAGACCCTACTCAACGCCTACAGAAACAGTCTGGCGTTGGGATATGACTATGACGAACAGACCGGCATCCGCACCTTCAGGCCGACAACCGTGAACGGCAATTATGACGCGGAAATCGCGGGAGGACTGACCATGCCGCTGGACTCTGCCAGACACTTCACGCTACAGGCCAACTCCACGCTCAAATACAGGAAAAGCGTCGACATGGTAAACCAGCTGAAAAGCAAAGTCGGAACTTTCAACACCGACCAGATGCTGAAAGTGGATTACACGCCGTCCAGCAATGTGAATGTGGGTCTGAAATGCGACTTCCACTTCCAGCATTCGGAAAGCAGGAGGGAAGACTTCGACGACATCAACATTTTCGACTTCGACTACGGACTGACAGCCAAACTGCAACTGCCATGGAACATCCAGCTGTCCACCGACCTGACGATGTACTCACGCAGGGGATACGCGGACAAGGCTGTCAACAAAGACGAGCTGGTTTGGAATGCCAGGGTGAAGAAGACTTTGCTGCACGGCAAGCTGACGCTTGTGGTCGACGGATTCGACATACTGGGAAACATCTCCAACGTGAAACACACGGTGAACGCCCAGGGACGGACAGAGACATGGACCAACGTTATCCCGCACTACGTCATGTTCCACGTAGTGTGCAGGCTCAACAAACAGCCAAAATAAAAACTGACTTTCACTGATCGGGAGCATGACGAGGCAAAAGGAAGAACCTCAAAAAGGCAGCACAAAGATGGGAAGATTTCGATTCACACAACAATTCGACAAAATGGACTGCGGGCCGGCATGCATACGCATGGTAGCCATGCACTACGGGAAGACTTATTCCCTGTCTTCCATACGAAAGCTTTCCCATCTCTCCAGAGAAGGGGTCAGCATTGCCGGCATACGACATGCCATGGAGCAGATAGGACTGAAATCAAAAACCTACGAGATGGATCTGAACCAACTTTGCGAGATGTGTCCCCTCCCCGCCATCCTTCATTGGAATCAGAATCATTTCGTGGTGCTGTACGACATACGATGCAACAGGAAAGGG
>FLNY01004608.1_pt1 | contig 10154 bp, 10 predicted proteins | sample 1140381 | NCBI WGS metagenome assembly FLNY01 (sample SAMEA3878172, study PRJEB12797) | bioreactor metagenome | biome: Moose rumen | place: Sweden | collected 2011-10
GTCAAGTTATCGTCGCCGTAAGCCATAATGAAACTTGGAATTGTGCGGGCGAAATTGCGGAGTTTGTCGCGTATATCGTTTTCAGTTTGTTTGGCGGCAATTTCGGCGATAATTTTTTCTTGAATTTCGGCGGCGTCGGTATTTTGTTTGACAAGTTCAGAAATTTTCTTTTTAAGGGTTGCTGAAATTGTGTAGCCGTCATTTTCCAGATTTTGAACAATTTGAATAGTAATTTCATCGGGCGTGCCGGAAATTTTTTTTGGCGGCGTTTTAGTTTTTGTCGGCGTATCGTTTTTATTGATTTTAATTTTTTTAGATTTAATATCGCTATCGCCGTTAATTTTTCTGATAATTTTTTTGAAGGCTGGAGTATTAAAGACGCGGCTAATATTTTTGAAAAGATTGTTACTCATAAAGCCGCTATCGACAACTTGTGCGGCGGATAATTTTTGCGGCAATGACATAATTTCAGTAGCGTTGAGTTCAACCATTTCCCCTGCGTTATTTTCGGCGAAAATCGGAAAAAATTTCAAAAGTTTTTCAACGGATTCTTCATCTGTACCACTGCCTAAACTGTTAGCAAATTGGCTGTAAATTTCAAGGGCGCGGTCGGGCGAAAAATCAAAAACATAACAATTTTCTTTGCGCGAAATAGTTTTATCGTCGATTTTGAAAGTGCAAGGATTTTGGGCACGAAAAGCCGCCTGTAAATATTGCGCGGGGCTTTTAATATTGCTCAACATTAAAACTGCCGTCCATTCCGGAATTGTAACGCCGGTTGTAAGTTGTCCAACGCTTAAAGTTATAGTTTTTTCGTAATTTGCAATAGCGTCTTTAACTTTGTCGAAACTTTTTTTGTTAAGTTTTTCGTTGGTAATTTCATTTTGAATTTCGGCTGATTCATCAATTTTACCATCACCGGCGGCAATGACAATTTTATAATCTTTGAAAATTTTATGTTCCTGCAAAAGTTTAGCCATAGCTTTAACGCCGTCAACGCGGTACATTAGCCAAAAAGTATGCTTGAGTTCTTCACGAAGTTTTTCAGTGGAAAATGGAAATTTTTTAAAAGTTGTGAGTGCGTCTAGAAAATTTTTAACTTCCTCTTTGTGCAAAAAATTTCCCTTGCCGTCAGTTTCAAAAAATTCATTTAAATCTAGGATATAGGATTTATTATTTTCGTCATTCTCAAACATTGAAATATTAATTTCGTCGAAAAAAATTTTTGAAAATTGATAGGCGAATAAATTCATGCGCGGTAAATCTTCATAAGGATTAGCATTATCACTGCTCCAATTAATTCTGGCGTTTTGTTCGTCCTCATAAGACCATTTGAAAATTTGATCTTCACGAAATTTTTTATCGGCAAGTGCTTTAAAAGGCGTGCCCGACAAAAATAAAGTAAATTCCCTGTGAATTTTTTCAAGTGCCGCGTCAGTTTTTTCAGTGTCAACGCCTTCATGACATTCATCAATTACCAGTAAATCAAAATTTAAATCCTGTATCCATTTCAATTTGTCATAATCGCCGCCAAAATATTTGGAGCCCTTTAAATCCTGCAAACTTACAAAGGCAACCATTGGCGAATTTTTGTACAAACTGCAATAATCTTCATAACTCAAAGTTTTTTTCTTTTTCAAAGAATCAGTTGTACTTACAAATTGAAAATTTTCCTTACGCCACGAAATATAATCAAAAAAATCTTCATACCACGAATTGGAAATACTGGGGCGATTTGTAACAATTAAAATTTTTCTGGCGTCCGAATTTAAAATAAAATCGTAAGTTGAAAGAGTTTTGCCAAAACGCGGCTTAGCATTCCACAGAAATTCTTTTGGCGTTTTTTCGTCAAGATAATATTCAAGCGTCAAATTTACAGCTTTTTCCTGTTCCTCGCGCAGACTGTAACTTTTTTCAATAATTCCGCTTTTTGCCCTAGATTTACCCGCGCTAAATTCGTGAAAATATTGTCTTGCTAAGGCGGGCGAAATTTTAAACCACTCAAGATAATCTGCATCGCGTTCAATTTTATATTTATCCAACAAGTAGCGGTGAAAATCTGTATCTTTGAGTTGGATTTTTTTTTCTTCATCAAAAGGCGCAAATTCAACCCATTCCACTTTAAAACGTGTTCCGGCAGTATGAGTTTGTTCTTTAATTCTTGTGTCAACGTCTCTTTCAGTGTAGCCAATTTTTAAATAACCTTCGTGATAGGAAACGCCGGGCTTTGTATAAGCGTAAATTTTCGCTGTAACGGTTGAGTAAGAATTCAATTTTATTTCAGTCACAAAAAAACTCCTTTCCTCAAAATTTTTAAAAATTATATTTTGAGTATTTGGAGCTGTCAATTTTTGCACAGTAAAAAAAAAGCAAAACACCACTGTAAGTAATATACGGTGGTGTTTTTTTTGTAAATTTGCAATGGAGAATTAATTTTTAAAGATTTTGTACTGTAAGATAGAAATATAACTTGACAATGCCTAATAATGGGTGAGGTGTAATATTTTTTAATATTAAGTAGATGATGGACGGCAGATATTACAAATGCTAGGGGATACTGGAGAGGTTCTTAATTTTTGGAGGTGATAATTTTGTTCAAAAAAATTTTATCAACAGCTGTAGCGTTTTGCTGTATTTCATTTGGCAACGTTGCGGCGCAGGAAGTAACCGTAGTTGGAATGGGATTAGACAAAAATGAGGCTCTGCGCGACGCCTCAAGGCTGGCGGTTGAACAAGTGGTAGGTACGTACATTGATTCACGAACGCTAATGCAAGATTTAAGGATTCAGCTGGACGAAGTTTTCAAAAAATCGCAAGGCTATATCAAAAATATTCAAATTCTTGCTGAAGAAAAAATTAGCGATTCACTGTACCGCGTTCAAGCCAAAATTGACGTTGACACGACGCCGGACGACAAACTGATTGATGAAATTACAATGCTTATGCAACTCAACGATCCGCGCATTGCAGTTTTGGTTTTTGATATTTCAGACGGTAAAACTGCGCGCTATGAAATGGCTGAAGGTTTTCTTAATGAAAAGCTTACCGGTATGAATTTTTCGCACATTTTAAACAGTTCAATGGTTGCCGCCTTGAATGACGCTAATTTTTTGTGGAATTTAGCCAATAACGGTACTTTTCAAGGGCGCAAAGATAACGCCGCTGATTATTTGGTACTCGGCAAGTGCAACAGTATTAAAAATTCAGTTTTCGTACCTAATCCTGAAGGTCCTATGATAGAAACCAAATTTCAGAATTGTAAATCTACCTTGAAAGTTGAGGTTCTCAAATACGATACCGGCGAAATTGTTGGAACTTTTATCACGGATGGTTCAGCTGTCGGAAATACTGAAGAACGCGCAAAAGATGAAAGTTTGCGTAATGTTTCTGCCGCCGCCGCTGAAAAATTGGCTGAAACTTTTAAAAAATTCAGTGCAAAAGCTACGCAGAGCATTAACTTTACAATTCAAGCTACAAACAATTCAAAACTTCAGCAAATTATTAATGACTTGCGCTCGCTCGGTATTGTTGACAGCGTTTATATTCGTGAACAAAAACAAAATTCTGCGGTACTTTCGGTAGAGTCTTCACAAAAACCAAATACCATTGTTACGGCTTTAAGAGGGCGTACCAAATTAAAAATTAATGTTGAAGAAATTACCAACAGTACCTAGTTGAACGTGAAAACTCTCTTGAAATTGCAGATGAATTTAGTGCCGCTCAAAACGGACTGACAGATACTTCAAATGCGCCGCAAACGGGCAAACTGGGAGTAGCGCATTATCTGATATTCGGAAGTCTTACGGGAATCACTACAAAAGACAGCGGAATGGGTACTACAATCGACCTTCCTGTGGGAGTTTCCGGTGGCGGAACAGGTACAAAAAGAAACGTTATAGCAGATGTTATTATTCGATTTGTCAACGTTGAAACTGGAGAAATTGTTCTTTCTGTTGACGGGCGCGGCGAATCTGAAGTATACGACTCAAAATTAAGTCTTAACGTAAAGGGGCAGAAAGTTTACGAAACGGACGATTCAGATGAAAGCGATAATCCAGCCCCTAAAGAAGCTACTTCGATAAGTTTAGCCAAATATGAATTTACGATAGGCAGTAAAAAATACAATACAAGTTGCAAACGCAATAAAAGAAGCGGTTGAGGACGCAATTTACAATAAAAAATACGGTCTTTTAGCAGAGTTAGACGGCACGGCAAAAGGAGGCAGATTTTACAAATGAAAAAGTTATTTTTAACAGCGGCGTTGCTTTTTGGTATTTTGAATTTCGGCACGGCAAATGCTGAACAACCGGCGGCTGAAACTTACCGTGAAATTTTTCAATCCGGCAATTTCTATCTTAAGTTCAAAGACAAATGGGGCGAGCGAATTTTGACGGCTGAAAATGGCGTTCGTATGGAAAGAATGAGTTACAAATATGAGCGCGGCAATATGGTTTGGCTGAATCCGCTCGGCGCAATTTTTGGCGGCAAAGAAAATAAAAATCCTGAAATTATGTACGCTGCAAACAAGGAAGGCGATAAATGCTATTTTCAGTTCATCGGCAAAAATCAAGCCAATTATTGTCATGAAAATAAAATTAACGACGAAAATATAAATCCGCGCAGCGGCTGGGATAAAATTCCCCAAAAATTGGCTCTGCCGGACGAATTGGCGGTTTTTCGCTGGGATGACGCCCCCTTCAAAGTGAGAAATTCCCAAATATCCGCGCCGACTTTTCAAGAAAGTTACAAAAAAACTTTGAAAGTTAATCGTAAAGATATTGAGTGCGATTGCGATTTGTACGCTTGCGAACTCAACGGCGCAAAAAATTCCGGCATGCTCTATTACGAATTGGCTTACAACCCTGAAGGTGAATTGGTTATCGCCAAAAGTTATGTTAACAGGAACGGCAAAGACTATGATTTAAACATTTTTGCAATAGTCGAAATTAAATCCGAAATTCCCGAAGGTATTTTCAGCGTTGATAAAACAAATATTCAATGCTACGCGCCGAGAATGGGCAATATGAACGACCTTTTGGAAAATCAAGAATCTACCGGAACTTTGAAAGATATTTTGCCGGAAGAAACAAAAACTGCTGAAACTGCGGAGGAAACATTATGAAAAAATTTTTAATATTGGCACTGCTGATTTTTTCTGTATCATTTCACGTTGAGGCGTCGCGTCTTGATTCATACCGTGAAATTTTGTTGAGCAATTCCTACACCATAAAATATAAAAATGTCACGCCCGCGCCGCGTGTAACCAGCAAAGACCGCGTCGAAGTTGACGGCAAAAAGCTTTATATGTGTCGCCTTTCAAAAAACGGCGAAGATTTTTTCTTTACCAAATATAAAACTGCAAACAAAAAAAATAACAGCAAAAAAAATAACGACGAAGAAAACAACAATGAAGAAGATAAAGGCAAATGGAAATACTTCGGCACGCGCAGAAACAGAGTTGTTGCCAATGACAAAAATTACATTGTCGAAATTTTGGACAATGTAAGTTACGGCGATGCTGATATGTCACGTTTGATTAACGCCATTCTGCCCAATTCCAATGAAAATTCTCAACAGGTTGAATATAGATTTGTTGCGCAGGGTGAAAGATGTTTGGAGGACGCGCACTTCATATTCATTCAACGGAAATGCTCCGTGCGATGAAGATGTATCGTTGTTGCCAAACGCGGCACAAAAACCAAAATTCTTTTCAAGGCAGATGGCGAGTATTATCGAATGGGCTGGGTGAACAACAGTAAATTGAAAAGTAATTCCGGCAGTACTTATGAAGATTATGGCGATTATGACGGTGAAAACGGTGAAACAGAGAAAGTACAAACCGGAGATACTATTCCAATTTCTTAATAATAAATGAAAAATCGCGCAGGAGGGATAAAAAATGAAACTGTGGCAAAAATTTTCAGTGATATTTTTTATTGGTGCAATGACAATTTTTTTACCGTCTGTTAATGCCTAAACCGAGGGCGGAACTCCGCCAAGTTACACTATAAAATCACCTCCAATTAACATTAATGATGCTCCAAAAGATAAAAACTCCGGCAACAATGAAAAAAACGGCGGTAACGAAAATTCCGGCGAACAAAAAAAACTCTGACTAAAATAAAATTTCCACTGCGCCGCCCAAAGACTCTCAAAATACACAGAGCGAAACTCTCAATTAAGAAAAAGACGATTTTGAAGAAAATTTTAATAGCGGCGTACTCGGCGATATAAACGGCGATGGCACTATTTCCAATTTTGACGTTTTTGCTTTGTTGAATTTGATAAAAGCTGAAAAAAAGGCACGGGCGATGTAAACAACGATGGCAAAGTTAATATTTATGACGTTCACGCCTTGACAGCATATCTTGCTAATTCCATACCCCAATTAATATTATTAATGCTGATTTAACCGGCGAAGGCAGAATCGACACTGATGATTTAAAAATTTTGACAGGCGTTATTTCTGAATTACAGCAGTAATTTTTGGCTAAATTGAAAGGGGTTGTGCTTATGCTTGCATTAATTTTTTTCCGATTTAATTTTTGTGAAGGCGAGGTAATAAAAATGTGTAACGTAAAAAATTTTTTGGCGGCAATGTTACGTGGATCACAAAGTTACAAGCTACGATACAGGGAGCGGGCAAGCCGTCGGCTGGATAGACGCTGAAGTAGATTTGGTAAAAATTACGGAGATATCAGCAACGGCGTAGCTATAGGAACACACCCCGACAGAAATGGAAAAGTTGAAATTTTATTCTGGGCGCGTGACGTTTTTGCTGATACCAATTATTCAAACAGAAATGTACACGTCAACGGTGCCGGTTACAAAATGGGCTGGGATCCAAATTCGGTTGTAAATGGTGGCGGCGGCACAAATGCTTGCTTATCCTTGCAGTTCAAATAATTATAAATGTAGTATTACAATTCTTGAAGAAAGAAAAGTTCGTAAAGGTGATTTAATTGGTTAAATAGAATGACTGGTAATGCAAGCGATCCACATATTCATATTTAAGTTAGAAAAAATGGTACGCCTGTTGATCCTAAAGCCGTGTTTAAAACTTGGTAATAATTCAAGATGTTTTAATTATGAAAATTTTCAGCAACAAAAAAATAATTGCAGCAGTTGCGATAAGCGGCGTGTTAATTTTTGGCGGCGAATTGCTCCGTGCGACGGCGATTGGAAACAGCGGCGTTAATGTCAAAGTGAACATTGAAGGTAGCATTAATTGGAACAAAGGCGCATATTCAAATATTACGGCAGTTGGAATAATCCGCCTCGATCCGCACGGCTTGGCAATGGCACGCGAGGCGGCAATTATGGCGGCGCAAAGAAATTTAGTCGGTATTGTGCAAGTTATGCAGATTAATTCAATAACAACAATGCACGACCTTATCATAGCTGATGACAATGTAAATCGCAGAATTTAAATAATCTTAAGCCTTTGATAATGCAAGACGTTCAAAACGCAGAATACAGCGGCATTATAGTTGCCGCGTTTGGCTTGGGACTTGTAGAAACTTTTTCGCCGGTAAGTTATGATATTAACGGTCGCGCAGTTTACGGGATTGAAAATTTGCAGAATGATGCCTTGATTATCTATGAATGAATGGTAAGCTACAACATTTTGATTAATGACGAAATAGCGATTGACCGCGCCGGAAATTCTCCGCTGTTTGTTAAAGCGGTAAGCGTTCGCGACGGCAACAATTTTGTAAACAAAGTAAACGCTGTAATTTCGGCTGAAGACGCCGATAAAATTCTTCTTGTAAATGAAAAAACACATATGCTTGAGAATTGCGCAGTTGTATTTGTTAGGTAAGATTTTTCCCGCTCTGAGCTGAATCTTGGGGCGGGAACTTTTTTCATAGGAGCAATTTAAATGTATATCAGCAAAAAGAAAACTTATGAAATTTTGGCGTGCGCAATGTTGGCAATTTTTTTCTGCGGTGTCAGCGGCGTTGCAAGCGCAGAAAATGAATCAACCTCAACGATGGCGACTAAGTCATATTAATAACTACAACAGATGAAACAAACGGATTAGATTTGGGCGAAACAGACTACGCAAAAATTGAAAAAATTTATTCTACAGAAAACACTGAATTTATCACAGGTCTTAAAATCAATGCAAAAGATATAGACAAGATTACTACTGAATCAGAATATGAAAAAAACAAAATGAAAATATTTCACTGCGGGTTTTATTGCGCGTCAGTAAATATGAATGGCATGTATTATGAGGCAAGTGTACGTTATGGTAAAGTTCGTACAGACTTTACCAGTTATATTTTCTTGTTAACTGTGAACCAACTACTGCAAGTTACGAGGCACCAACGCCGTGTTATTCCGGACACGTTAGGGTAGGCTGGAGATATCATATTTTCCCGCAAAATATTTTGGATGTTTATGGTATGTATTTTTTAAATAAAACAAATGGTGAAAAAGAAAATGTTTATTCCGGCATTTCTTATATTCATGAATTTACTGGCGAAAATGTAGGCAAATATATGGGCTTGAGTATTAAAAGAGCAAAACTTGATAAAAGACAAAAAAACTCTCGCTGTAAGGTCGAGAGTTTTTTTATAAATTAAGTACACAATTTTCATAACTAAAAAAGCCCGCCGGAGCGGACTTGAAAATTTCAAAGCTGGTGCGGTTGATGAGACTTGAACTCATACGCCCAAACGAGCACTACCCCCTCAAAGTAGCGTGTCTGCCAGTTCCACCACAACCGCTAAAGATTGTTGTATAAGATTTTAAATTGGTGCGGTCGATGAGACTTGAACTCATACGCCCAAACGAGCACTACCCCCTCAAAGTAGCGTGTCTGCCAATTCCACCACGACCGCGTATAAAATTTTCACTTGGTGCGGCAGAGAGGACTTGAACCTCCACAGGGTTGCCCCTACTAGCGCCTGAAGCTAGCGCGTCTGCCATTCCGCCACTACCGCGTATAAATTTTCAAAGATTTTCTTCAAGCCAATCAACAACACGTTCCGGCAGCCAACCGGCGTAATTTTCGTCAATTTCCATGACTAAAATAAAATCGCCATCATAAAGATATTGTGCTAAATCTTCATGAACTTCTTCTGCGGAACCGTCTGAAGATAAAAACCATTGGTTATCAAAAATGCGACAACCAGCATCATATTCCTTAATAGCATTAATAAGTTCATCATAATCTTGATGCTTTTCATCAATCTTGTATGAAACAAAATAAACTGCCATTAGAAAACCTCCAAAAAAAATGGTGCCGGAGACCGGAATCGAACCGGTACGAAGATCACTCTTCGAGGGATTTTAAGTCCCTTGCGTCTGCCAGTTCCGCCACTCCGGCAGTTGGAGCGGGTGATGGGAATCGAACCCACGTGATCAGCTTGGAAGGCTGGAGCTCTACCATTGAGCTACACCCGCATATAAAGAAATGGAGCCGACTATAGGACTTGAACCTACAACCTACTGATTACAAATCAGTTGCTCTGCCAATTGAGCTAAGTCGGCGTATTATATGGTGCCTCAGCGCGGAATCGAACCACGGACACGGGGATTTTCAGTCCCCTGCTCTACCAACTGAGCTACCGAGGCTTAAAGTGGCGACCCGAAGGGGACTTGAACCCCTGACCTCCGCCGTGACAGGGCGGCATTCTAACCAACTAAACTACCGGGCCAAATTTCATATGGTGGACGATGACAGGATTGAACTGCCGACCTCCTCGGTGTAAACGAGATGCTCTCCCAGCTGAGCTAATCGTCCATATTATCAAAGGTGGTGACCCACCGGGGAATCGAACCCCGAACCTACTGATTAAGAGTCAGTTGCTCTGCCAGTTGAGCTAGTGAGTCCGATTCAAAAAGAATGGTGATCCACCCGGGACTTGAACCCGGGACCCTCTGATTAAAAGTCAGATGCTCTACCGACTGAGCTAGTGAATCACGTGGCTGGGGCAGCTGGACTCGAACCAACGGTGCGGGAGTCAAAGTCCCGTGCCTTAACCGACTTGGCTATGCCCCAATGTCGGAACTTTTTTAAGCCCGCAAATTTTTTAAAAATGGCTCCCCGGACTGGACTCGAACCAGTGACTCCCTGATTAACAGTCAGGTGCTCTACCGACTGAGCTACCGAGGAACACTAACTGGCGAATACCTAATCTTCC
>FLNY01000534.1_pt1 | contig 10147 bp, 7 predicted proteins | sample 1140381 | NCBI WGS metagenome assembly FLNY01 (sample SAMEA3878172, study PRJEB12797) | bioreactor metagenome | biome: Moose rumen | place: Sweden | collected 2011-10
GACCTCTCTGGCCGCTCTGGACAGCACCCGCCTGCAGCAGCAGTTGGCTCAGGAGTTCGGCGTACGCCAGGACAAGGTGACCCAGGCATATACCTACGGTGGTCACGGCGAGCAGATGGCTGTCTTCGCCAGCAAGGCACTCATTGACGGCAAGCCCCTCAGCGAGCTGCCCCTGTCGGCAGAGCGTTGGGCAGAGATTAAGCACATGACCACCCAGGGCGGCTCGAACATCATCAAACTGCGCGGCCGTTCCAGCTTCCAGAGCCCTGCCTATCAGGCTGTGAAGATGATTGAGGGTGCTATGGGCGGAGAGCCCTTCCGTTGGCCTGCCGGTTGCTATGTGAACTGCGACAAGTGTGGTTTCAAGAACGTCATGATGGCTATGCCCACCGTGATAGACAAGGACGGCGTACACTTCACCGCTCCCGAAGGAACCGCAGAGGAAATGGCCGACCTGCAGGCCAGCTATGAGCACTTGCAGAAGATGCGCGACGAAATCATCTCGCTGGGCATCATTCCCGCTGTTGCGGACTGGGGCAAGGACAATCCCAACCTGTAAGCACACAAGTTACCTTGAGTATTAGGAAAAAGGCTGACGATTCCACACGGGATTGTCAGCCTTTTTAGGATAGAATCTCACTTTATTGGTTACCCGTTTGCTTATTTAAGCAAAAAAGGGTAACTTTGCACATAATCTTATCGCTAATCGCCAATGGCAAAACATCAAAAAAACAACACGGTTCTCCCTAAGCCCCAGAAGGCCCAGGAAGCAACACCAACCCACAGCAAACGCAAAGACCTGACCTTGCCCCCGATGATTGTTCTGTTCATTCTCGTATGGGCATGGGCAGCCTTGTGGTACAGCGACGTACTGCGCATAGCCCGCGAATACTCGTTCTGGGCACCCGACCAAACGCTGATGTACTACGAGCAGGGCCGTCCGTGGGGCTCGCTTTGGATGATAGGTCTCATGCTCCTGCAACTCTATCGCTGGCCTTGGGTGGGCGCGCTACTCACGTCGCTGATGGTGACGGGCAGCACCTATCTGCTCGGCTACTGCCTGCGCCTGCGCGGAGGCTGGAGACTGTTGCAATACGTACCCGCTGCCCTGTGTCTGGGAGCGACGGCTTACGTTGGTTTCGACCTATTCTTCGAGACAGAGACGGGCATGATTATGGGTATCCCGTTCCTTTGTTTCCTTGTGCTCGTCATCGTGGCCACAATCATTCGTTCGTTCAGTCGTCACAGCATGCCATCGCTGGTGAAAGCCTACGAGGGCGACTCTCCCCGACTGGCCCATTGTCACGTGCTTGCAGCCGTGTTGACGGTGGTCATTGCCATGGGCATTACACAATGGATGCGTCCCTATGTGAGAGTGGTCACCCAGATGCAATGCCAGATGATGAAGCAAGACTGGAAAGGCATGGCTGAGACGGCACGTGCCCACAGCGAACTCTCCTATCGCCAGATAGCAGCCTACTATGCCATTGCCCTGGTGCAGCGCGGCGAGATAGGCACCCGTCTGTTCGACATCCGCATGGACTACGACGACCCTTACCTGCACGGATTCGACGGGAAGGGCAACAACGCGTCGAACTACTACATGATGGACTGCGACTTCTACGCCGGGCTGATACAGACCAGCATCCACCACGCCATGGAGCAGATGACCATGAACGGCCCCAGCATACGCACACTGAAAGTGCTTACCAAGTGTGCCCTGCTGACCGGCGAATGGAGGGTGGCACGCAAGTACATGACCATCCTGCGAAAGGTGCCCTTCGAGGGAGAGTGGGTCGACAAGTATGAAGCTATGCTGAATAACCCCGAACTGCTGGAGAACGACCCCGAGTTTAAGATGGTTCGACTCACGGAACCCATGCATGACTCGTTCGAGAACACCTACGTGCAGCCTGTGTTCCTGGGCTACAATGCGGCATTGTTGGAGGGACGCTCCATCAATGCCCTGTGGAACAGTCTGGCCGTCCACATCTACACGAAGACGATGAAGGACTTTGTATTCCGCTGTCAGCCCATGCAAGGCACCACACCACCCGAGACATTTTCACAGGCCTTGGCTCTGATGGCTGGCAAACAGCCACAGCTTCTGCAGGCTTTCCCCAGCATACAGATGCAGAACGACCGACTGGCACATTTCGTGCAGGATGTGAAACCCCTGATGAACGACCGCGCAAAGTATGCTCGCGAGTTGTTCCCGAAGTACAAGGGCTACTACCCCTACTACTATTTCTTCGGCAACCTGAAGGCAACCCGCAAACGGACGGAGAACACGGGAACGTCGAACTCGGGAGTCAATTAGGTTAGAGCTTAGGGCTTAGTGGTTAGTGGTTAGAGAAATACAAAAGAACGAAACAAGACATGAGACGCATAGCATACATACTGATACTGATGGCCGTGACAGCCTCTTGCGGCCGTAAACACTACACCGTGCCGAAGGAGAGCACACCCGTCGCTCGTGAGGCGAATCTTTACCCCGACTATACCGACGTGGTCATCCCTGCCAACATCGCTCCGCTGAACTTCATGCTCCAGGAGACAGAGGCTACCGCCGTGGTGACACAGTTCAGAGGAAGCAAGGGCGGAGAACTGATTGTCGGGGGTGAAGACGACCTGAAGATACAGATTGACACCACCGAATGGCGCAACCTGCTCGCCCAGAACCGAGGGACCACCATACAAGTGACCATCTATGCACAGACCCCTAAGGGATGGTTGCGGTACCAGCCTCATCTGCTCACCGTGGCAGAAGAGGACATCGACACCTACCTGTCGTACCGACTCATCGAACCCGGCTACGAGCTCTACCGTCAACTGGGACTCTACCAGCGCAATCTGACGAACTGGACACAGAAGAGCATCTACGAGAACAATCGTACGTTCAGCGATGCTGACAACCACTGCATCAACTGCCACAACTATCAGAACTACTCCACCGAGCGTATGCTCTTTCACGTCCGCGCCAACCACGGAGGTACCATCATCGTACAGAACGGGAATGCAGAAAAGGTACAGATAAAGGGCGACAGCATTCTGACGGCTGGGGTCTATCCTTCGTGGCATCCCACGCTGAACCTCGTAGCCTTCTCCACCAATAAGACTGGACAGACCTTCCACCTGAAACATCAGGAAAAGATAGAGGTGCTGGACGAGAAGAGCGACCTGCTGCTCTACGACGTGGAGAAGCACAAGGTGCAACTCGTACTTACCGACACCATGAAGCTGGAGACCTTCCCCTGCTGGTCGCCCGACGGCAAATGGCTCTACTACTGCGTGGCCGATGAGCCCGTGGACACCCGTTTCCCCGACAGCGTTCAGGCGCTGAAGATGGTGATGCACTACGACAGCCTGCTCTACGACGTGAAACGCATGAGTTTCGACCCGAAGACACGTCAGTTCGGTGAGCCCGAGATGGTGATAGAGTGCGGTTCACGACGACGCAGTGCCACATTCCCCCGTCTGAGTCCCGACGGACGCTACCTGCTCTATGCCGAGGGTGACTATGGTCAGTTCCACATATGGCACAAGTCGAGCGACCTCTACGTGAAGGACCTGCAGACAGGTAGCATATATCCCCTTACCGAGGCCAACAGCCCCGATGTGGACTCCTACCACTCATGGAGCTCCAACGGCCGATGGATAGTGTTCAGCAGCCGACGCATGGACGGCAACTACACCCGTCCCTTCATTGCCTACTTCGACCGTCAGGGACATGCCCACAAGGCTTTCTGCCTGCCACAGGAGAACCCCGAACAGAACATCTTGCTGCTGAAGAGCTACAACGTGCCCGAGCTCACTCGTGATGCCGTGCGCATCAGTGAGGCTGAGCTAAGGAAATGCATATATAACGAATAACCAAACCATAAATTATTTATTAAAAGAACTATGAGAGTTATCATCGAACCCGATTACGCGAATCTTTCGCGCTGGGCTGCCGAATATGTGGCAGCACGTATCAACGAAGCAAAGCCAACCGCTGAGAAGCCTTTCAAACTGGGCTGTCCCACCGGCTCGTCACCCCTGGGCCTGTACCGCCACCTCATCGAGATGTACAAGGCGGGCAAGGTAAGCTTCCAGAACGTCATCACCTTCAACATGGACGAATACGTGGGCCTGCCCGAGGAGCACCCCGAGAGCTACCACAGCTTCATGTGGACCAACTTCTTCTCCCATATCGACATCAAGCGGGAGAACGTACATATCCTCAACGGCAACGCTCCCGACCTGGCCGCCGAATGCGCAGCCTATGAGCAGGCCATCCGCGAGGCCGGAGGCATCGACCTCTTCATGGGGGGCATTGGCCCCGACGGCCACATCGCCTTCAACGAGCCTTTCAGCAGCCTGCAAAGCCGCACCCGCGTGAAGAGTCTGACCACGGATACCATTATCGCCAACAGCCGCTTCTTCGAGGGTGACGTGAACAAGGTGCCCAAGACAGCCCTTACCGTCGGCGTAGGTACCGTGATGGATGCCAAGGAGGTACTCATCGTTGCCAACGGACACGGCAAGGCACGTGCCTTGCACCATGCCATCGAGTGTGCCGTCTCCCACGAGTGGACCATCAGTGCCCTTCAACTTCATCCCCATGCCATCATCGTCTGCGACGAGGCAGCCACCGACGAGCTGAAGCATGGCACCTACAAGTATTTCAAGGACATCGAGAAAGACAACCTCTAATCTCTCCACACAGAAACCACTGATATGGGCCTAAAGCAAAAAATCTTGAGCCCCGTGGTGTGGGGCAACCTGCTGGGACTGGCAATAGCCACCCTGCTGGTCATTCTGGCTGTAAAGAAAGGACTGGATATCTACACCCACCACGGGGAAGAGATAGAGATTCCCAACGTCATCGGTAAGACACCAGCCGACGCGCTTTACGTCTTGGAAGCCGAAGGGCTGGACTGCATGGTAGCCGACTCGGCTTTCGACCGCACCCTGCCCGCAGGCATCATCATCGCACAGAAACCCGTCCAAGGAAGTCATGTAAAGCAGGGACGCATGGTACTGCTCACCGTCAACTCACGGACTGCTCCCACCATGCCCCTGCCTGACATCGCAGGCAACAGTTCCATGCGTGAGGCACAGGAACGTCTGCGCCAGTTGGGCTTCAAACTGGGTCCTGTGGAATACATCGACGGAGACAAGGACTGGGTCTACGGACTGCTTTGCAACGGCCGACAGGTCTACAATGGCGACCGTGTGCCCGTGGAGTCCACCATCACACTGCAAGTGGGAAGAGGCACCATTACCGAGATGTCAGACGATGATGTCTTCCTCGACGAGGGCAACGAACCCGACGACTACTACGACTATGAGTAGTATTCCCAAGCCCATAGACCCTACAACGGGAGCACATGTAACCCCTAAGGACGAGTTGCTGTATAGCGATGCGCTCCCCTCTGAGGAGGACGAGGAAGAAGAGGGACTCTACGAGCACCGTCGTGTCGTAGCCGACCAGGGACAGAACCCGATGCGCGTGGATAAGTTTCTCATGGACCATCTGCGCGACACCACACGCAATCGCATACAGAAGGCTGCCGAGGCAGGATTCATACAGGTGAACGGGAAGCCTGTCAAGAGTAATTATAAGGTAAAGGCGAACGATGTCGTCACGCTGATGCTCGACCGCCCCAAGCGCGACTGGGAGATTATCCCCGAAGATATTCCACTCGATATCGTTTATGAAGACGATGACCTGCTGGTGGTGAACAAGCCCGCCGGATTGGTCGTACATCCGGGGTGCGGCAATTTCTCGGGCACGTTAGTCAATGCCTTGGCGTGGCACCTGAAGGATGACCCGCGCTTCGACCCGAACGACCCGACCGTAGGTCTCGTTCACCGCATCGATAAAGATACAAGCGGCTTGCTCGTCATCGCCAAGACCCCCGAAGCCAAGACCAGTCTCTGCAAGCAGTTCTTTGACCACACGACTCGTCGTCTCTACAACGCCCTCGTCTGGGGACCTTTCGCCGAGGACGAAGGAACCATTCGTGGCAATATCGGACGCAACCCGAAAGACCGACTGCAAATGGCCATCCTGCCCGACGACAACCCAACGGGGAAGCCCGCCGTCACGCACTACCGTGTCTTGGAACGCCTCGGACACCTCACCCTCATCGAGTGCCGTCTGGAGACGGGGCGCACCCACCAAATCCGCGTTCACATGAAGAGCATCGGTCACACCCTCTTCAACGATGAGCGCTATGGCGGTCAGGAAATCCTGCGAGGCGACCGCACCAGCAGTTACAAGGCCTTCATCCACAACTGCTTCGAATTATGTCCGCGCCAGGCCCTCCACGCCCGCACCCTCGGCTTCCGCCATCCCCGCACGGGCGAGGATATGGACTTCACCAGCGAACTGCCCGAGGACATGTCCGCCCTACTGGAGAAGTGGCGGAGAGTCTGCCGATTCGACTCAAACGAGTGACTATTTTCGGAATTTTGTGATTTTTAGCCTTACTTTTGTTCCTAAAATGTGATTTTATCGCTATATTTGTGCTGAAAAATGTGATAACATGCTAAAAAGAAAGATAGACACATTCCTTACAACGTGGAAAAGCGACCCTGAGAGGAAGCCACTCATCGTAAAGGGAGCCCGTCAAGTTGGAAAGACGGAATCCATCCGCCTGTTTGGCCGACAGCACTACAAGAACCTTGTGGAAATCAATTTTGTGCTTCAGAAAAAGTTTCAACACATTTTTGATGATGGCTATGAGGTAGACACCATACTAAAGAACATATCCTTACTCGACCCATCACTCAGGTTCCTGCCTGGAGAAACATTGCTTTTCTTCGATGAACTCCAAGATTGCCCGGATTGTGCTACCTGCCTGAAGTCATTCAAGATGGACGGACGCTACGACGTCATTTGCTCGGGTTCGCTGATGGGCATTTATTACAACGAAATAGAGTCCAACAGCGTGGGTTACAAAGAAGACTATGACATGCACTCCATGGACTTTGAGGAATTCCTGTGGGCGAAGGGCTACGACGAGGCTCGCATTGAAGACATGTATAGTCACATGCACGACCTGAAGCCCTTCTCCACGTTGGAGTTGGATGTCCTTTTTGCACTATTTAATGACTATATGATTATCGGCGGTATGCCGGAAATCGTGAACAAGTATGTCATGCAGGGCAATTTTAGCGGCACGCTGCAAATGCAGCGCCAGTTGTTGCTCGACTATGAAGAAGACATCACGAAATATGCTACCGGGTTCGAGAAAGCAAAAGTACTGGGCGTATATCGTCACATCTCCACGTTCCTCGCGAAAGATAATAAGAAGTTCCAGGTGACGAAAGTTGCCAAGGGCGCACGTAACCGTGAATACATCGGGGCAATGGACTGGCTGGCCAATGCCGGCATTATCAATGTTTGCTACTGTCTGGAGAGCCTGGAACTACCCCTAAGAGGCAACTATGATGCCAAACAATATAAGGTATACTACAAAGACACGGGGCTGCTCATTGCTTCCCTTGATGATGAGGCACAAGAAGATCTGAGGGCCAACCGAAACTTTGGTACATACAAAGGGGCCATCTACGAAAACATCGTGGGCGATATGCTGGTCAAACAGGGGTATAACTTGTACTTCTACAGGGATGATAAATCGTCCGTGGAAATGGACTTCTTCGTGCGCAATGCACAATCGCTGATTCCAATCGAAGTGAAAGCCACGGACAATGCCACGCCCTCCCTGAACAAAATGACGGGACAGGGGAAGTACCCCGACATAAAGTTTGGCATCAAACTATGCCGAAAGAACATTGGTTTCAATGGCCACTTCTACACATTCCCCTACTTCCTTACATTCCTTTTGAGAAGATTCCTAAATACGTGACACCAGCGACCTGCCTGAGGACATGTCCGCCCTACTGGAGAAGTGGAGAAAGTATAAATGGAAATCACCCCATTTTCTAATTCGATAGAATTAAAAGTACAATGTAAAAGCAGATAGGATTACAGCAAAAAACAACACTCCCCAAAAGTTTTCAATAAACCTTTGGGGAGGTGCTTTATTTTATTTACTCGCTTATTAGTTATTTACGCTTAAACTGTTCAGTATCTCCATATTTATCAGTGAGCCGTAATGTTGTTGAAGTTAAAACTACATAATAAGTTCCATCAAAAACATCGGTTCCTACAACAACAAGTTCCTTCTCACTTGCATCATATGCATATTCGAATTTTTCAGAATACTGACTTCCATCTGAATACTCTTCCGAAAAGGTACCCTTACCATTACTGTTAAAAACAATTGTTGTTTTATCACCATATTCATCTTGCATAAACCATGTCCCTACAATACTTGCAGTTGACGGTTGTTTGTCATCTTCATCGTCGTCGTCACAAGAAACGAATCCTAAACTCAAGATGGCAACAAATAACATTGCAAGAAACTTTATATTAAAAATTTTCATAATCATTTTTGTTTAACGTCCGCTCCTTATGCGGACAAATATTAATAATTAGTTAATGTTTGTCCTTAAAGAGAGAACGGTGGGCGTTCACATACGTGCACAAAAAAGCGCGGACAAAACTCTGTTTATATTTGCTCTTTGAGGTCTTCGACTACCTATGCTGCTAAATATGTGAGTAAAGCCCACGCACGCGGCGTGAGCGTCCTTGCTTTACTCTTAGCAGCATTTTTGAAAGTGTCGAAGTTTCAAAGATGCAAGAATATCAGCGTAACGCTTTTCCAATATGTTCAAGATGCACGCACTATGTCATGCTCAGTTTACTTCATAGGCAATCGTTTTGAAGATTTGACGGGACAAATTTAGTACATTTCCTCCAAAAGTACAAATATTTTATTGGCTTTTTCAAGATTACACTAAAACACTATGACGATTCTGACGTATTCCCAAATTTTATTCGTAACTTTACGGGCAAATATGGAAGAGGATAAGGATTTTCTGAGGCAAGATAGCGACTACCGCACGTTGAAGGCATTCCAGAAAGCGGAGTGCATCTACGACGTGACGTTCTATTTCGCCCACAAGTTCCTGAAGACAGGCGACCGCACCATCGACCAGATGGTGCAGGCGGCACGCTCAGGCAAGCAGAATCTGGCGGAGGGAAACATCGACGGCATCACTTCGCGTGAGATGGAACTGAAACTGACGAATGTCAATCGCGCATCGCTCCACGAACTGCTGTTGGATTATGAGGACTATCTGCGCGTCCGAGGCTTGGAGCAATGGAAGTATGACGACCCTCGGTGCATCCAGACACGTGCGTTCTGTAAGGCGCATCTTGACTCTGCCGTTTATCGGGAGAAAATCAAAGAACGTTCGGACGAGACGATAGCCAACATTGCCATCACGCTCATTCACCAGTGCGACGTGCTGATTCGCGGACTCATAGAATGGAAGAAGCGCGACTTCAAGGAGAAGGGCGGCATCAAGGAAGAAATGTACCGCGCAAGAAAGGAATGGCAGAGAAGGAATGGGTTTAATGGGGGATATGGGTTTAATGGGCGATATGGGGCTGATGGGCAAGAGCCCAACCAGCCCAACCAGCCCAATAACCCCAACCGTCCCAACCAGCCCAACCAGCCCAATAACCCCAACCGTCCCCATTAAACCCATATCGCCCATTAAACCCATATCCCCCATTAAACCCATCAGACCCATAAACCCCAAAGAATAATGAAAAAGACAATAGCAATCGTCTGCGGCGGAGACTCCGCAGAGCATGATGTCTCGATGCGCAGCGCAGCGGGCATCGAATCGTTCCTTGACAAGGAGCGGTATAATATATATAAGGTAGAGATACACGCGCGCCACTGGGAGGCGATACTCCCGGACAGGACAAGGAGCGTGGTGGACAGGAACGACTTCTCGTTCAGGGACGGCGACCAGCGCATCACACCCGACTACGCCTACATCACCATCCACGGTGCTCCAGGCGAGAACGGCATCTTGCAAGGGTACTTCGACCTCATCGGTATGCCCTACAGCACGTGCAACGTGCTCGTGGAGGCCATGACGTACGACAAGTTCGTGCTGAACAACTACATGCGCTCGCTGGGCGTGTCGGTGGCCGACAGTCTGACGGTGAAGATTGGGCACGACCGCGAGGTGAGCGACGAGGACATCATCTCGCGCATCGGCCTGCCCTGCTTCG
>FLNY01004609.1_pt1 | contig 10145 bp, 5 predicted proteins | sample 1140381 | NCBI WGS metagenome assembly FLNY01 (sample SAMEA3878172, study PRJEB12797) | bioreactor metagenome | biome: Moose rumen | place: Sweden | collected 2011-10
AAAAAAAATTTTACAATAAAAATTATGCTGAATCAATTAATTGTAGAAAATAATTTGGCGATAGTATATAATTTCAGAAAAAATTGCGGAGGAATTTTATTGAGTTCAATGATAACTGCAGCCGCGGCGTTTTTAATTGACGCACTGATAGGCGACCCGCGCAGTAAATTTCATCCCGTAGTACTGATAGGAAATTTAATTTTGGTACTGGAATATTTTTTGCGCCGAGATTTTGATAATTCCACGAAAAAAATTTTTAAGGGCGGCGTTTTAGTTTTAATCGTCGTTGCGGTAAGTTATGGAATTGGCGCGGTAATTTCGATTTTGGCGGGAATGACGGGCAGTTTGACGGCAAAAATTTTTATTGAGGCAGTATTTTTAAGTTTTATGATAACGCCGCGTTCACTTGCCGAGGCAGGCAAAGAAATTTATTTTTTGTTGAGTATGGAAAATTTGGAGCAAGCGCGTTACAAAGTTGGTTGGATTGTTGGACGTGACACTAAAAATTTAAATGAGGCAGAAATTACACGCGCAACGGTTGAAACAGTTTCTGAAAATACGGTTGACGGGATAATTTCGCCGCTGTTTTACTTTGCTATTGGCGGCTTGCCTTTAGCCGTTGCTTATCGCGCAGTTAATACAATGGATTCAATGCTAGGTTACAAAAACGAAAGATATTTACATTTTGGAAAAATTGCGGCGCGGCTTGATGACGTTGCAAATTTTATTCCTGCGCGAATTACGGCAATTTTATTTTTAATGTCTGCATTGATTTTAAATTTAGATTTTAAAAATGCTTACAAAATTTTGAAACGTGACGCGGCTAAGCACCCAAGCCCTAACGGCGGCTACGCAGAGGCAACGGTTGCAGGCGCGTTAAATATTCGACTCGGAGGGATTAATTCCTATTTTGGCGTGCCACATTTCCGCGCTTATATGGGCGATCCTAACGAAAGTTTGCAAGCGTCACATATTTTGGCGGCAATTCGTATGATGTACACTGCCACGATTATTTTTTTGTGTTTATCTATTGCAATTTAAATAAATATCCCTAGTCCCTAACACCTAATCCCTAAAATTTGGAGGTTGAAAATGGAGTCACAACAACAGCCGCGCAGGAAGGGCAAGCGTTCCTTCAAATATATCATAAGATTTTTTCAAATTGTTTTTGCACTCACAGCAGTTTTTATAATTTCGTTTTTCGTAACGTTGGCGATTAGAGCCTCAAATAATAATGACACACCGCAATTAGAAGAAAGATATTCTGTCGCAAGCAAAAAAAATCCCATCGCACAAATTAATTCTGACAGCGGATTTGGCGGAAAAATCGACAGACTTTTAAATATTGAAAGTGCGATTGAAGAAAAGCGTATGAAAATTCGCCGGTACGTTTTATTTAAGGATATTCCGCGCAATTTGAGACAAGCGATTATTGCCGTTGAGGATAAAAGATTTTACAACCACACCGGCTTTGATATTGAAAGTATAGCGCGTGCAACGGTTGTAAATGTTGAGGCGGGCGAAATTGAAGAAGGCGGCTCGACAATTACTCAACAACTTGCAAAAAATCTTTTCCTTTCACAGGAAAGATCTTTCACGCGCAAATTTGAGGAATTACTTTTGGCGATTCAAATTGAAAGACACTTCGACAAAAATAAAATTTTGGAAATGTATTTGAATACTATTTATTTTGGTTCCAATTTTTATGGAATTTATGAGGCGGCGCAGGGATATTTCGGCAAAGAGCCAAAAGAATTGAACCTTGCCGAATGTGCGTTGCTTGCCGGTATTCCAAATGCTCCTTCGGTTTATTCGCCGTATGTTAATTTTAAACTTTCTAAGCAACGTCAACTTGTCGTGCTTGAGGCTATGGTCCACGCCCATTACATTGGAAAGTATGAGGCTGATAAAGCGCGCAATGAAGAAATTATCCTGCGCGAGGGTTTTTATTGACTTATTATAAAAACTGTGTACAATTACACAAGCTGTATCCCAAAATGGAAAAAATTTTTTATGGATTAACGAACAATTCATAAAAAAATAAATTTCAAAAAGGTTGATTAAATGTTCAGTAAAAAAAATGGCGTTCCAAAAGTTAGTGTAATTCTTTTAAGTTATAATCATGCTGCTTATGTCTCTAAGGCGATTGAAAGTGTTTTGAATCAAACTTTCGCGGATTTTGAATTTTTAATTGCAGACGATGGATCTCAAGATAACAGCCGTGAAATTATAAAAACTTTTACTGATAGACGAATAAAATTTTTCCCGCATGAAATAAATCGAGGTCCCCTAACTGTTCTTTCAGAATGTTTTAAAGCTGCGCAAGGAAAATATATTGCTATTCACCATTCGGACGATTTATGGGCTAAGGACAAGCTGGAAAAGCAGATAAATTTTCTTGAAACTCACAAAAAATACGCGGCTTGTTTCACGTGGGCAGAAATTATAGATGAAGACGGTAACCCTTATGAATTATCTAAAGAAGATAATTATCATGCAGTTTTTGAGCAAGAAAATCGTACTCGTGAACAATGGTTGCATGATTTATTTTTCTTTGGAAATTTTTTTTGTCATCCAAGCGTAATTTTAAGAAATAAAAAAAATCTTTATGAGGATTTATATGGGGTAAGCGGACTTTGGCAACTTACGGATTATTCGGCGTGGATTCGTTTACTTCTGAAATCTGATTTATACGTTTTAACAGAACGTTTGACATTTTTTAGACTGCGCCGCAAAAAACCTGAAAATACCAGTGCAGAACGCCCTGATTCTATAATTCGCAGCGAAATGGAATTGTATCGAATTTTAAATGAATACAGAAAAATTTCCAGCCCTGATGAATTTCTAAAAATTTTCCCGGAGGCAAAAAAATATGTTGTCAATGGAAATTTTTTAACGCAATACGCCCTCGCAAAACTTTTGCAAAGTTCAAAAAGCGCAGCACGAAAACTTTTGGCGTTGGATATATTGTTTGAATTGATAAACGATAAAAAGACTGCAAATAATTTAAAAAAATGGTACGGCTATGATGAAAAAATTTTTATAAAGGAAAATGCCGAGTCTGGGATTATTTATCCTATAAAAAAAATTCAATTTATTCATTCTTCGTTGTACTATGATATAGGAAATGGATATTCTGAAAAAAATTGCCTTTCTTCAATGATTTACGTAAAACAAGACGGAAATTTTTTTGCAGAATTTTTTCTGCATGAAGAAAATAAAATCTGCGCCCTTAGATTTGATCCTGTTGAGAATGAGCCAATATCCATGAAAATCACTTCAGTAAAAATAAATAACAAAAATTGCTCCTTTCAAGCCGTCGCTCCTTTTATTGAAAAAGATGGCTGTCAAATTTTTTTCACATACGATCCAAAATATATTTTAAATTACAGCGGCTCGGGGGAAATATCCTTACAAATTCAAGGCGTAATTTCAAAAGAATATGACGCGCTAATTATGATTGATAATCTCAGAAAGAAAACCGAACTGGAAAATTATGATTTACAAGATAAGCTTAATGAAAATAATAACGTCATTCAAAATTTACAAAATCAGCTTAAAGATAGTGGCAACGTTATTCAAAATTTGAAAAATCAGCTTAAAGATAGTGGCAACGTTATTCAAAATTTACAGAATCAATTAAACGCAATTTATTCTTCACGCGGCTACAAATTTTTGAAAAAATATTATTCAATACGAGATAAAATTTTACCAAAAGGTTCTATCCGAAGGCTGATTGTGAAAAATATTGCTTGGATTATAACTAATCCCCGTCGCGCAGGTACTTTGATAAATCGTGAAAATTTTTCAAAAGTACTGAATGCATTAAAAGTTGGGGGACTGCGTCAGGCTCTTGTTCGTTCAGATGAAAAAATTCATTCTGTGGCAGTTTCTGAAATTAAACAACAAAATTTGATTCAATACGGTAATGATTGGCTTAAGGAACGGGAAAATTATTTTCCGCCGGAAAATATCGTCATTGATATTTTAATTCCAATATACAATGCTTATGAATTTACAAAAAAATGTATAGAGAGCGTCTATGCAAATACCGATGTTCCATTTAATCTTTACCTAATCAATGATTGCAGTACTGATGAAAAAATTGCAGATTTACTTAAGGAAATTAAGGAACTGAAAAAAAATCCACTTATGAAAAGTCTACAAATTTTGCAGAATGAAGAAAATTTGGGCTTTATTGGCAGTGTCAATCGCGGATTCAAAATCAGCCGAAATAATGTTGTTTTGTTGAATACTGATACTGAAGTTCCGCCTAAGTGGCTTTCTCGTCTTATAAAACCCATGCTTGAAGATGAGAAAGTAGCCTCCGTCACACCATTTTCAAATAGTGCGGAAATTTGTTCTTTCCCTAATTTTTGTGAAAATAACGATTTGCCGGAAGAATTGACTGTTGCTGAACTTGATAAGATTTTTTCAAGATATGGCGATATAAATCCCTGCGTCATTCCTACAGGCGTGGGATTTTGTATGCTGATGCGCAGAAAATGCATTGAGGAATTAGGATTATTTGATACGATTTACGGCAAAGGTTACGGTGAAGAAAATGACTGGTGTAGACGAACGGCTGCAGAAGGTTATAAACATATTCACGTTAGAAATTTGTTCGTGTGGCACAAACACGGCGCAAGCTTTTCAAAACTCCATGATAAATCCAAACGACAACGTATAAACGAAAATCTTGCAATTCTTTTGGAACGTTATCCTGATTATAATCGAATTGTTCAAGAATATATCCAGCAAGACCCTGCAAAATCTAATAGAATATTTCTTAATCATTGCGCAAAAGCCGCCGCCTCAAAAAATATTCAAGGCGTAATGTTTCTAAATCACTCTTTAGGCGGAGGGGCAAAAGTTTATCAAGACAACTTGATTACAAAACTGAAAAATACGTGGCGAGTATACGAAATGTTTCCGCTTGCTGACGGGTATACTTTGTCCGTACTAAATCGCTCTGAAGAAAATCCTGAACATATTGCAGATTTTGACTTAAGAAATATTGATTCTGATATTTTTCGCTCTTTGCTTGAGGCTCTAAAAATAAGTTGGATATTTATAAATCAGCTGTTGACTTATCCTTTGCCCGAAATTTTAAATTGGATTATGAATTCTAATATTTCATATACATTTTTTGGACATGATTTTTTTGCAGTTTGTCCACGCTGTCATTTTTTAAATTCCAATGCTGAATATTGCGGTGCTGAAACAAATTTGGAAAAGTGCAGAGAATGTTTGAATAGCGGAATACTTAATTTTAAACCCAAAATTGATATTTCGGAATGGCGGGAAAATTTTCAAACATTTTTAAAAGGTGCAAAAGAAATTATTGTACCCAGTAGCAATACGAAAGAAATTTTTAACAAATATTATTCAGTGCCAATAACTGTACATGAACATGAAATTGGAAAATACCTTAATTATACTTTTCAAGCTGATTTTGCCAGAAACGATACTTTGACTATTGCCGTTGTCGGCGCAATAGGCGATGAAAAGGGGTCTAAGATTGTTTATAAACTTGCCAATGAATTTGAAAAAACTTCTTTAAAAATAAAACTGCTTGTCATAGGAATTACCAATCTTCATAATGATGCTTATCGAAGTCCAAAAGGAAAATTTGAAGTTACCGGTAGATATTCAAACAAAGATATTTCAAATCTTCTTGCTCGTTATAAAGTAAGTTTGGTTTTTATTTCCTCAATTTGTCCAGAAACTTATTCTTATACAACAACGGAGGCAATGTGCTCCGGTTATCCGATTATGGTTTTTCCAATAGGGGCTCCTGCTGATAGAGTTCGCAGAACGGGCGGCGGTTGGATTTTAAATGATATTAGCGAAAAATCAGCGCGGGAAAAAATTATTGAGCTATTCAACAATCGAGAAGAAATTGTAAAACGGGCAAAAAATTTACTTGCAAATTAGAAATACAGGAAGGCTTAATTTTATTTAAGCCTTTTTTTATTTTAACAAGATACGGATTATTTAATTTTGGAAAAAATGCTACAATCAATGCTGCCGTTAGAGATGACACTATTGATTCTTACGATAACGATAAATTAGTAACAAACTTAACTATTTCAGATTTTTCTTTTGAGAATAAATAAATTTTCTAGGAAATTTTTCTGAACTAAAAAAGCCGCCTTTCAGCGGCTAATAAAAAAATAAACTAGGAATTAAAAAAATTTTCTTGATTAATTTATAAATATTTACACGAGGACGCTTGCCAAACGAACAAGTTCAGGATCAAGCGGCTTTTTATTGTTTACTGAATCGAAAAGATTAATGCTGACAACTTTTCCTTCGTCGAAACCGAAAACAACGTCATTTACGCCGGAAATAATCGCAAGTGCTGCGCGTTCGCCGAGCATTGAGGCTTTAATTCTGTCTTCAAGTGAAGGAGAGCCGCCGCGTTGAATGTGTCCGAGAATAGAAACGCGCGTATCAATTTTAGTTTTTTCTTGAACAACATTTTTCAAGCCTACGCCGGAGCAAGCCCCTTCAGCAACAACAATAATTGTGTAGCGGCGTCCTTTGTTGTAAGATTCAACAATTTCTTCGCAAATTTCGTCAATGTCATATTTTACTTCAGGAACAATAATATATTCTGCGCCGCTTGCAATACCACTCGTCATGGCAAGCCAGCCGGAAGTGTGTCCCATAACTTCAACAATCATAATTCTACGGTGAGCAGAGGCAGTGTCGCGCAGTTTATTAATTGCGTCAACCGCAGTATTAGCCGCCGTGTCACAACCAATAGTATAATCTGTTCCCCAAACGTCGTTATCAATCGTGCCAGGAAGTCCAACAATAGGAATACCGCCTTCTTTTGAAAGCATAGAGCCGCCTGTTAAGGAGCCGTCTCCGCCGATAATTACCAGTCCTTCAATTCCGTGTTTTTGCAGATTGTCAAGCCCTTGGCGGCGTCCTTCCACAGTTTTAAATTCTTTGCAGCGCGCAGTTCCCAAAAAAGTACCGCCGCGCTGAATTAAATCACTTACACTGCGTGAATTGAGTTCAACTATTTCATCAGCAAGCATACCTTTATAGCCGTTATAAATACCAAAAACTTTAATACCTTCAGCTATTGCTGTTCTTACAACAGCGCGAGCCGCCGCGTTCATTCCGGGGCTATCGCCGCCAGAAGTCATTACTGCTATTGCACCAGTTATCATAAATCTTGCCTCCCAACTATTTTTTGCGAATTGTTATAATGTTAATCGTATTGTAAGTAATTTTTGTGGAATTGTAAAGAAAATTTTTTTCTAATTTTCCATTTCCAACTGAAAAAGCCGCCTAAATTGACGCCTTATACTTTCAAAAATATTGACGCGGACAATTTCTGAATAAAAAATTTTCCAACTGAAAAAGCCGCCTAAATTGACGCCTTATACTTTCAAAAATATTGACGCGGATAAATTTCTTAAAGAAAAATTTTCCAACTGAAAAAGCCGCCTAAATTGACGCCTTATACTTTCAAAAATATTGACGCGGGATAAATTTCTTAACAAAAAATTTTCCAACTAAAAAAGCCGCCTAAATTGACAGCTTATACTTTCAAAAATATTGACGCGGATAATTTCTGAATAAAAAATTTCCCAACTAAAAAAAGCCGCCTAAATTGACGCCTTATACTTTCAAAAATATTGACGCGGATAATTTCTGAATAAAAAATTTTCCAACTAAAAAAAGCCGCCTAAATTGACAGCTTATACTTTCAAAAATATTGACGCGGGATAAATTTCTTAACAAAAAATTTCCCAACTAAAAAAAGCCGCCTAAATTGACAGCTTATACTTTCAAAAATATTGACGCGGGATAAATTTCTTAACAAAAAATTTCCCAACTAAAAAAAGCCGCCTAAATTGACAGCTTATACTTTCAAAAATATTGACGCGGGATAAATTTCTTAACAAAAAATTTCCCAACTGAAAAAGCCGCCTAAATTGACGCCTTATACTTTCAAAAATATTGACGTGGACAATTTCTGAATAAAAAATTTCCCAACTAAAAAAGCCGCCTAAATTACGCCTTATACTTTCAAAAATATTGACGTGGACAATTTCTGAATAAAAAATTTTATTGCAAAAAAAATGGTTGCAAAAGTGACGAGTAGGAGCATTTGCTCTAGCGGGATTTGAATCCCTGCAAAGGCGACGAGTAGGAGCGTTTGCTACCCGCCGTGAAAAGTTTTATTGCAAAAAAAAATGGTGACGCTAGCGGGATTTGAACCCACGAACCCGCCGTGAAAGGGCGGTGTCTTAACCACTTGACGATAGCGCCACTTTTTGTTGGTGGAGACGAAGAGGATTGAACTCTCGACCCCCAGATTGCGAACCTGATGCTCTCCCAGCTGAGCTACGTCCCCAACGCCGCGTAGTGTATCATTTTATTTTTAACTTGTCAAGCAAATTTTTTCTTGTTGTTATCGTCAAAAAAATCTGCTATTATGTTTCATAAGGAGTGATAAATTTTGCCGAGAGTTTCTTCAGATACAAAACGCTTTTTAAAACGCATTGACTACACTTTGTTATTTGCGTCGCTAGCGATAATTTTATACAGTTTGATAATAATCAGCAGTGCCACGCACATTAACACGCCCAGTGAAGACAGATTTTGGTTTGTTCAGCGGCAAGGATTATTTGCGCTGATTAACATTGTAATTGCCGCAATTTTTCTAAACTTCGATTATCGCGGCTTGCAACAGTACGGAAAAAAATTATACATTTTAAATTTGATAATGTTAGTGGCGGTAATGTTATTTGGACACGCAGCATTGGGCGCGCAGCGTTGGATTCAAATTGGACCAATAAGCATTCAGCCTTCAGAATTTTCAAAGTTGATAATGATAATTTGTATGGCGGCTGTACTTGAATCAAGATTTGGCAACTTAAAAAGTCTACGAGATTTATTGCCGGTTGCCGTGTATATTGGAATACCTTTTATTTTAGTTTTAAAGCAACCGGATTTAGGAACTTCACTGGTATTTATGGCAATATTTGTTGGAATGATAATAGCTTGCGGGATGCCGTGGAAATTTTTTATTGGAATGATAATTGCCGGGCTGGCGTCATTTCCCTTCCTGTGGAAATTTGTTTTGAAAGATTATCAAAAAATGCGCCTGACAGTTTTCTTAGATCCAAATGTAGATCCGCTGGGGAGCGGTTATCATATCATTCAGTCAAAAATTGCAATAGGCTCCGGAATGTTATTTGGCAAGGGAATTTTTCAAGGTACACAAAGTCAATTAAATTTTTTGCCGGAAAATCATACAGATTTTATATTTGCGGTAGTTGGTGAAGAATTTGGATTTATCGGCGCGGTAATTTTACTTGTACTTTATTTGATTGTACTTTGGCGCGGGATTCAAATTGCAAAAGAGGCGGCTGATATGTTTGGGCGGTTATTGGCAGTTGGAATAACTTCAATGCTGGCGTTTCACGTTTTGGTAAATGTTGGAATGACAACGGGAATTATGCCTGTAACAGGAATACCTTTGCCGCTGATGAGTTACGGGGTCAGCGCGTTGACAACGGATATTTTAGCCATTGCAATTTTGCTTAATGTAAATATGCGAAAACAAAAATTAGATTTTACAATTTAGGAAGTGAAAAAATGTTACAGTTAAAAAATTATAATCCTTGCGGCAGTCCTACCGGCAGGGAAAATGAAATTTGCAACGCCGCGCTTACAAGTTATTTTAATTTACCGTTTGTGCAAGTTATGAGGAATGTTGCAATTTCTGAATTTACCGGCGGCAACAAAATTCAAAATGAACCGGCGATTTTAAATTGGGCAGGTTATAACTTGAATGAAATTGAAAATCAGGCGTCAATCAATTTGGAAGGAGCCGCGCCGCGTGAAATTGGCTTGTACAAATTTATTTTGCACTTGCTTTTTGAAAATCGCTACAATATCGAATACAACCGCCTTGCAACTGTGATGAATAATAACTCCTATGCTAAAAATATTTCTGCCGAAAATTTGGAGCAAAAAATTAATTCCATTGCGCAAAATGCAAATTACTTTTCTAATTTTAATGACTTGACGGCGGAGCTTGAAAATTCAATATGTCAACAGCAAAATTAAAAATCGCCCAAAAATTAAAGCTGAAAAAGTACCGCGACGAATTA
>FLNY01002002.1_pt1 | contig 10129 bp, 10 predicted proteins | sample 1140381 | NCBI WGS metagenome assembly FLNY01 (sample SAMEA3878172, study PRJEB12797) | bioreactor metagenome | biome: Moose rumen | place: Sweden | collected 2011-10
ACTAATGTTTAACTAAAAAAAGTACTATGAGAAAAACAATGTTTGTGATTGCAGCGATGCTGCTGGTGTTGGGAATTTCAGTTAAGGCTGAAAGTCAAGTGACTTTGATTCGCCACACGGCAGGGAGCACATCAACCGTTCCCAATGGCGTAAATGAAAATGGTTCCCTCGTATTAGGTGCGTCCTATGATGAGGAGGAACTGACGGTTTCCATTGAGAACTATTCGGGCGAAGTGACTATCTCCCTGGTTGACATGCCAACCCTTGAAACCGTCATGTCTGATGAAGAGGCTGTAAGTGACATCCTCACTCACCACATAGACATCACATCACTGCCCTCTTCTACCTATATATTATATATAGAGTTTGATAATGGCAGTATATACTATGGTATAATGCAGATATAAAAGTTTTGCAACCCTAAAAATGAGGAGTGTGATACCTCTATTGTAAGTCAATGAAAAAGTTCCTATATAGTATATTGTTGATGGCATTTGCCTCATGTTCAGTCCTTGAGCGAAACACGGTTTTCGACAGGCTCGTCGCAGAATATACCGATGCCCCTCAAAAGCAAGAGGCAGTTCGCTACCTACAGCAATATGCGAAATATCACTATGGCGTAAGCCGCCACCTCGACCATCCGGCTGAGGTGGAGAAACTGCGTGAGGGTATTGGGAATGATTCCGTCTTCCGGCACCATTTGGACAGCCTTGGATATACCTACATCATTGGTGACCCAGTAATGGACGAGGACACCTTGACCGAGGCATTCCTGCAGGAAAACGTTGACCTGGCTTTCGATGCCTGGCAACACCCGTGGGCCAAGGATGTCTCTTTCGATGATTTCTGTCGCTACATCCTGCCCTACCGCAATGGTGATGAGGAATTGCACAACTGGCGACGCTACTTCAAGGATAAGTACGAAACTTCCATCTTTGACTCCGTGGCCGACACGACTTCCATCCGTGATGTAGCCCTGTATCTCATTCGGCAACTGCGTAAAGAGATAGCCTATGGCCCGGCTATGGGTTCCTTCTCCCGCAATTTGCTTACCACCGAAGGTATGGAGCGGATTCACTGGATGGAATGTCGAGGGTGCGCCCACTACGTAACCTTGGCCATGCGTGCCTGTGGCGTTCCCTGTGCCACGATCTCCACTCATTGGCGCTTCACTGAGGTACCACACTCCTCAGTATTGTTCCCTGCTGTCGGACGCAACAAGAAGGCGTTCCGCCTGACTATCGGCGATGATATTATGGATATGGGTGAACCAAAGGACACCATGGCTGCGTGGTGTACATGGCAACTCAGTTATGAGAACAATGAGGACCTGATGGACTTGCTTGATGACTACAAAACATCTGGCAAGTGCTATAAGGCATTACAGGAATTCGCATTGCCCGTCACACGACAGGATGTCACCCCCAGTTTCAGCACCACCTACAATGAGCTTGCCCTTCCTGTACCCGATAGCCTTAAGGGGAATCATCACCTTTTCCTATGCCGGTTTCACAAGTGGAAGTGGTATCCTATTCGGGCTGGTAAGGTGACGGGCGACAGTGTACGCTTCCACAATGCCACAATCCGGCAGTGGTATCGCCTGGGGTATGCCGACGCAGACAGCGTAAAAACGTTTGGCGGTACATTCACGCTGGAGGCCGATTCGGGTGTCATCAGGAAAGGGATGCGTCCCCAGGTTCGTCCTTATGACCTTAGTGGAGACACCGTACTCTTCAAAATGGTATATAGTTGTAAAGCTGATGAGAACAGGCAGAAAAGGCGCGTCACCACCTATTACTGGAATGCGAAGAATGAATGGCAACCATTCACACAGGATGCCGTACTCTGGGGCTTTAACGAGAAGACATTGGAGTATCGCATATTTGACGAATCCTTGCGCGGTATGTTCAAACCCGTTTTCCATCTCCTGCAAGTGCGTCTGCCAAAATGGACTGTATTCACGGACAATGAGACACCACGTCCTCTGGGCTACCTATTTACCGATAAAGAGACTGGGGAAGGCTGCTTTATGCAATTTTGAGATAATCAAACATTTATCATACTAAAAGCCGACTGAAAAATGAGAAAAATTCTATACATACTACTTTCCTGGCAGTTGCTTATTAGTTGCAGCTTTGCAAACAATACCAGGAAAACTATCGAGAAGATGGAAGAGGAACCCGTAATCATGGATTGCCGGCGAATGTCATGCTGGGTGAGCGATTCCATTGCTGACGGGCAATTCCAAGGGCACGAAGTCAAACTAAAACTCGTCGTGTTTGCAGATTCCTCGCGGTGTTCTTCCTGTTACATCAACAGCCTATACCAATGGCAAAGGATTATAGACTTTGAAGAGCAGTTCGCGGGTTTTAAGGTGATGTTCATACTTGGAGCAAAAAAGGGAGACACGGAAAGACTATCTGAGGAGATTAAGAAATCCACGCTGTCGCATCCCATATATATTGATGAGGGACAAAACATATTGACAAACAACCCCAACATTCCCCGGGAATCCCTGTATCATACTTTTCTGCTGGATGACAACAACAATATTATTTTAGTGGGGTCGCCTTTGCACAATGAGACCATAGATAAACTATTACTACAGATTCTAAAGGAGAAACTTAAGCCAACAACATTATGATGGCACGGTTATTAAATATCACCCTGGCAATCATCTTCATCATATCAAGTATGCTGAAGGCTGTAAACATCCACTCTTTTGCGATGGAGGCAGGGGAATATATAGACCTGTATATGCCCCAGTTCTTGCATGGATGCCAGATGCCGTGCGCTATCGGGGTTTGTAGCATAGAGATGTGTACGGGACTTTGGGCATTCCGAAAAGAATATGTCAGGGTAACCAACTTTATATTCTTGCTCTTGCTCTCATTCTTTGTTTACCTGACGGGACTCAATTTCTTCTTCCCTACCATATTGGGCAGAGTAGAATCCTGTGGATGCTTTGGTGAGTTGATACACTTCTCCCCCTTGGCCTCCTTCGGGAAGAGCGCTGCGCTATGGGGGATAGCCCTATACGCCGTTACAAAGAACGGGATTCCGAGCACCGTACCTATGCGTAAAGTCTTTCGGGATGAATATGTGTATGCGTCTGTTGCTGTAGGGCTTATACCGTCGCTGTATTCACTAATGTTTTTCAATGAGATGGAACACGTGTCATATCTACTTATATATGCTACATTGTGTTGTGGCTTTCTCATCATGATATGGAAAGCATATTATAATAAACAACATGAAAGTAATAAAGTCGACAATATTACCCTGACCACACAGGCAAAAAGGAGCGGTTCCCGGAAAGCTTAAGAGTAGGGAGTAACATAAAATACATAAAAATGAAAAAACTAATGAAATCCACATTCGTTGTGGTAGCTGTCGCAGCATTGTGCTTAGAAGGCCAACGGGTGAGAACTAAATGTACACAAGCAGAAAACGCTATTCTAATGGAAAACGTGGAAGCCTTGGCTGGTGAAAGGGATGAGAACCAAGAAACGGTAGGCGTTGCCATTAATACCTGCGTTTGTTTTGACAACCAAACGAGGCAGAAGATTGGGAATATCAAGTACGATTGTATCCGAAGAAAAAAGATCTCAATGTTCCAAAAAGACCAGTGCTTGAGAGATAACAAATGCCAAAGTGGATACTCATGTAAATAGGATTATGAAAACTCCTTTTATTGCCATGCCAATTGCGTGGCAATAAAAGGAGGCACTGAAACTTAATAATCACTTGGAAGAAAATGAAGACAAAATTTAGTTATATATTAATTTGTATATTGATTTCTGCATGCAGTCCTAAATCCATGCAATATACAAATGTTGTTGAATTCGATTATGCGCATGATACATTGCGCTTTGATGAGCTGTTTTCAATAGAAAAGAGCATCCATCTCGAAGCAAAAGATGGTTCGTTGGTCACGACTATTACAAAAATGGAAATCTATGACAATAAGTTCTTTGTCTTAGATGCAAATCAAAACAAGCTCCTCGTGTTTAATGATGATGGAACCTTTAACTGTCACATCGGAAACCAAGGGAATGGATCAGGTGAATATTATCAGATAAACGATTTTTCTATAAATAAGGAGAATAAGCAAATCGCAATATTGTCATATCCGTCCTATGTTTTTGTGTATGATATAGATGGAAATTTTGCGTACAAAAAAGAACTGGCGGAATGTGCATTGTGGCACATCAAATGGCTTGGTGGAACTTATTTGTGTACAACCGACCAACGAAGTTACCTTGAAGGACAGGACGATTGCCATCCATATTATTTCTATGATACAGAATTTAACCTTATATGCAAGACTGGAGAATCCCTTTCAGAATCGGTGGCAATACCGTCCTTTATTTCTAACCCCATACAGTGTGATAGCATAAGAATTGTCTATTTTGATTGTTTTAAGCCAGCAATAGATATTATTAGCCAGGGACACCCTGAATCAATCGACAATTCTTATTTTTTGAAAATATCGGATATTCCAGAATATAGTGAAACTTTTTATGACATGAACAAACTTACAGATGTAAGCAACCTGAAATTCTTTATTGAGGCTTATTGTAACTATGAACAAGTTATCGGAAGTATTTCTATGGGAGGAAACGTATTTGCCTATAAGATAGATTTGCCCAATCTTCGTGGAACATTATATCCAATATCATTCCCTTATCCCTCATTACTATGCACTGAAGAGAGGATGTTATATACTGCAATCTCTGTGGATGACTCCATTAGTACTAAGTACTATACTCACGGAATACCCTTAACAACAAGGTTTACAAAAGATAACAATTTCATTATTCTAAAACTATGCCCCAAAAATCCATGAAGAAAAATTTAGTTTTGGCACTTTCCTTTTGCATTCTTTTTTGTAGTTGTAAGTTCTCAGATAGGACAAAGCACAAAATCCAAGCAATGAGCGAACATCCAGTACTAATAGACTATGCAAATATGCCATGCTGGAGCAACGATTCTATAGAGAATCCTAACGGACCTGTACAGGATGATCAACTCCGGCTTATCGTATATACAGACTCATCACAATGCACATCATGTTATATAAAAAGTTTATACCAATGGATGAGGTTTGTTGATATGGAAAAGGTGTATCGTGGGTTCAGAGTCGATTTTATCATGGGGGTAGGGAATGGAAAAAAGGAACAGGTACGGGAAAATCTACGTAAGACAGATTTCCCTCACATTGTCTACCTTGACGAAGGACAAAAGTTGTTGTCCAAAAATCCCCAGATACCCCATGAGAGCTTATATCACACGTTTCTTCTGGATAAAGATAGCCATGTGGCTTTAGTTGGTTCACCACTTTACAATGAATCAATGGAAAAATTACTCTTAAAAGTAATAGAAAAGGAATGCCCTAAAGTGGGAACTATAGTTCAAACATCTTCTCCCAATATCTATTAACCCCCAATTACGCCCATTGCCAACATTCATCTTCACACAATGAATACGCCCTCACGACATATTGCGGAAAAGGACTCTCTCTCAATTTTTAGGCGGGAGATAATTGGAGTACTCTTTTTGCTACTGCTTCCCTTCCTTTATGGAATCCAGCTGTTGATACGTTGTTTCCTGTTCGATTACTTCATCATTCCAACTGAGTCCATGTACCCTACACTACAGTCTGGCGACAAGGTCGTGGTGAACAAATTGGTGATGGGGGCACGAGTCTACAAAGAGTTCCATTTCTCACCAGATGGGCAGGATTTGCAATCGTTGCGCACCAAAGGGCTACGTTCCTTGCGCCACAACGACATTGTTGTTTTCAACTTCCCGCATCATGGATGGAAGATCAACTTCGTCATTAACAACGTATTCTGCAAACGGATAATGGCACTACCTGGGGATAGTCTCAGCATTGTGAATGGACATTATAGAAACAACAACTATGAAGGCGTATTGGGATTAGAGATGGAGCAGAAACGGCTGGAGAATACACCCGATTCTTTAGTTTGGCCCCCGTCCCTAACCTGTATTCCTTTTGAGGAGCACTTTGACTGGACTATACGAAACTTTGGCCCAATGTACATTCCACGTAAGGGAGATGTCATGAGAGTGACACCCAAGGAAGCAAGGCTGTACCAATTGTTACTGGAGTGGGAACTGGGGAAAAAGGTTGAATACGATTGGGAACAAGGTGTTGCTTTTGCTGATGACCGTCCCCTGACACGTCATCAGTGGCAGCATAATTACTACTTCATGGCAGGAGATAATGTACTGGATTCCAATGATTCACGCTACTGGGGCTTGGTCCCAGAGGAGTACATCGTCGGTGTAGTACAATATATACACAAAAATAGGAGAAGATGAAAAGCCAATACATATATACCATCGCAGGAGGGCTGGTTGTCAGCTTTGTTCTCTGGCTTACCATGAGAGCCGTTGAAGTTCGGTGGGCTGAAAGTGATATTGTACTGGGCTGGGGATGCGTCTCCTTACTATTTCTTGCCATATTATTACACGCATGGAAAGGAGGTTGGGCAAAACATACTTGGGCGGATATATTTATCATCATGTGGATTGTGTATTATGCCCTGCGCGTTTGGATGGGTGGAGAATATGCATGTGGCACAGCCTTCCTGAAATCAATGGAATGTGCGGTACTATATGTTGCATTGCGAGGAATCTTTTCCAACATAAGTGTTTCGCCATACTATATAATATGCGGACTCCTATTATGTGGAATGTATGAAGCCATATATGGATTATGGCAGCTGACACATGGTATGAGCCGCCACTATCTATACCTATTGACGGGAAACTTCCAAAACCCTGGACCATACTCTGCCTATCTAATGATGGGGGCGGCCATAGGCTTGTCGTGGATGCAGCAAATGACAAACAGAAAATTGAAAAATATCGTAATGGTTGCCACAGGGATTATGCTTACTCTCCTACCTGCCACATGGAGCCGAGCCGCCCTTGTCTCATTAGGCATAATTGCACTTTGGCTATATCGTAAACAATACTGGAGGCTCCGCTGGGTTATATGGGCATCCGTTATTGTCTTGGGTACTGGATTCTATCTTGTCAAACAAGGCTCAGCCAACGGACGGGCCTTGACATGGGCGGCATCACTGACAACATGGTTACATCACTCATGGCTTGGTGTAGGAGTGGGTGGTTTCCATCATGCCTGCGCAGAGGGTATAGCAGAACTACATGCTACATCCCCCACCTCGCCACTCTTTGAATCTGGTGGTGTTACGGACTATGCCTTTAATGACCTCTTGAAGATTCTTGTAGAGCAAGGACTGATTGGTATGATGCTTTGCATCTCCACGGTGGGAATTATTATGTTCAGACTACACCAAAGATGTAAACCCCTATTTTATGGAATGTTTTCCTTGTTGCTATTTTCCATGTTCTCCTATCCCTTTGAGTTACTGCCTTATAAAATAATTGTTATATTGATTGCAGCATGGGCTGTTTCTCCCGTCCTACCCAACATAGAAAGGAAGATATCTTTCGGATGGGCTACGATGCTTCTTATTATGCTATTTCCAACATTTTGGCTTACCAAGGAAGTAAAACAGAGATATCAAGCAGACAAGGAAGTTTCTATATTTTCGGGCATGCATCATGAGGCTTTTATCAATGACTATTATGAAATATTATCCTTCGAAATGGATAACTCTCAATTCTTATTCGATTTTGGCAAGACATTAAGAGATGCGCAACGGTATAACGACAGTAACGCCACGCTATGGATGGGAACACGAACAAGTAGTGACCCGATGTTCCTTATTCTGATGGGGAATAACTATAAAGATATGGGATGGTGTGACAAAGCCGAGGAGGCCTACAAGAAGGCCTTTGGCATAATGCCAAACAGAATGTATCCCCTATATCAGTTAATGCTTTTATACGAGCATATTGGAGACGAGGCAAAAATGAGAATCATGGCTCAACGCGTTATTGATTTCAAAGAAAAGATAAACTCGCCAGCTACCCATGAAATGAGGCAGTGCGCAAAGGAAAAGTTAACGACAGAAAGAAAACATTTATGAGATTTGCATTTATCATATCCCTTATTATTTCTTGCCAATGGCTTATGGCGCAAAACATGTCCCTTGGCAACGCAATAGAACAGGCTCAACGGCACTCCTTCGATGCCATGGCGGCACGCATGAGCTTCATGAGCCAATACTGGAGTTATCGGTCGTTCAAGGCAGAATTGCTGCCAGCAGTGAATTTATCTGGTGGATTATTACAATTCAACCGCTCCATGGTAGAAGCCAGAAACTTTGAAGATGGACGAATTTCGTATGTGGAGAACAATTCTATGAGCAACAGTCTGTCATTGTCTATAGACCAGAACATTGCACCGTTGGGAGGAACATTGTCTTTGCAATCGTACCTCTACCGCCTTGACCAGTTCAGCTATGATACGCGTATCTATAACTCACAGCCCATTCGTTTGCGTTATACGCAGCCCCTGCTAAGCTACAATAGTCTGAAATGGAAGAAGAAGACTGAGCCCTTAAAATTTGAGAAAGCGAAGCGGGCATACTTGGAGGCAATGGAAGAAGTTACGATTGAAGTTGTTCGCTTGTTCTTCAATGTATTGTCGGCACAGTCCACTTATCAGCAGAGTATAAGCAATCTGAAAGACCGGCAATATCTGTTTGACATCGCCCAAAAGCGGTTTGAACTGGGGACAGTGACAAAAAGCGAAATACTACAGTTGGAATTGTCGTTACTCAATGCGCAGGTGGAAGTGAGTAATAACCTGCTGACATTAAACAACCAGAAGTTTAGCCTGTTTTCCTATCTCCGCATTTTGGACTACAGAAACATTGAGTTGATACCTCCCTTTGCCATTCCCGATGTAGTCATTGACACAGATGAGGTGCTGAGCAAAGCCTTGGCTAATTCCACACACACACTATCCCAGCAAGTAAGTCTGTTGGAGGCAAGGTCCGTTGTGGCGCAGGCCAAGGCGAGCAAGGGCTTACAGGTACAACTGAATGGTGAACTGGCCCTCAACCGCACAGCAGATGCTTTCCGTGCTGCCTATCGTGGGTTGCGGGATAATGAAATCGTCGGGTTAACACTCTCGTTGCCCATCTTCGACTGGGGAGTGAGCAAGGGAAAAGTACGTATGGCACAGGCAGATCTGGAAGTGACCAAGACGCAACTGGAACAGGCACATGAAGCATATATACAGGACCTAAAGACGAACGTACTTCAGTTCAACAGCCAGGCGGAACAATGCAAGAATGCCTTACGGGCACAAGAGATTGCAAGGGAGCGATATGAAATCACAAAACGACGCTTTGAAACGGGAGCCGTGACCGTAACCGACTTAAATACCGCACAACAGGAATCCGAGAGTGCACGGGCACAATACATAAGTTTGCTGCAGACTTACTGGACGGACTATTACACATTGCGAAAGGCTACGCTTTACGACTGGGTCTATAAACGTGACCTTGACGTGGATTTTGAAAAACTGATAAAAGATAAATAACTATGAGTATGCTGCGTACAAAAACAATTTATGTCTTGCTCCTTGGAACTGTAGCCACCCTTCTGAATGTGGCTTGTTCTAAAGGAGAGGAGAAAGAGGAAGACATGGAAAAGCATGAGAAAATGATGAGTGAAACGTATGTCGATACGATGGTACTTCATATCGCACCATTTGATAAACAGATTGTATGCAATGGACGGCTGCGAGCAAAGGCGAAAAGTGAATTGACATTTCTCTCACAGGGGGTCACGACGGAGATCTATGTGCAAGAAGGACAACGTGTAGCAAAGGGAGCACTCATCGCCTCCATAGACAAGTTGGAACGAATGCGCGAGGTAGAGAAAGCGGAGCATGAGGTCTATCGTGCCAGCGTTGAGTTGACAGATAAACTCATCGGGCTGGGATATGACGCAGACATGAAGGATGTTCCAGAGGATGTGCGGCAAAGGGCGGAGGTGACATCGGGCTATTATTCTGCCAAATACCAGCTGCAATCGGCAAAGACAGCCTTGGAGGAGTGCAATCTCTATGCTCCGTTCTCGGGACGCATTGCCAACTTGGAAGCACGGTCGTTCCAGCGCAATGATAAAGTCTGTACCCTTATCGACGATTCACAAT
>FLNY01004610.1_pt1 | contig 10126 bp, 10 predicted proteins | sample 1140381 | NCBI WGS metagenome assembly FLNY01 (sample SAMEA3878172, study PRJEB12797) | bioreactor metagenome | biome: Moose rumen | place: Sweden | collected 2011-10
TTGAAAATTATTTATTTTGAGTAGCAAGAAAATCTTCAAAAATTTTTCGCTTGGAAATTTTACCGGTTGAAGTGCGCAGAATTTCTTTTAATTTGGGATTTTTAAATTTCAAAAAAAATCAGCCGTCGAAAAAGGCGGCTTTTATTTTTTGGTTGAAATTTATTTATTTTGAGCCGCCAAATAATCTTCCAGAATTTTTCGCTTAGAAATTTTACCGGTTGAGGTGCGGGGGATTTCTTTCATTTCGTGAAATTCACGCGGGATTTTATACATTGCAAGATTTTTCTGCAGATATTTTTTCAGCTCGCGCGCGTCAACTTTTTCGCCGTCTTTGACATCATAAAAACAAGCTCCAACTTCGCCTCGCAATTTATCCTCAACGCCTATAACTGCCGCGTCTTTTATCCCTTTGAATTGGTAAACAACTTCTTCAATTTCACGCGGATAAATATTTTCGCCCATGCTGATAATCATTTCTTTTATCCTGCTGACAATGTAATAATAGCCGTCCGCGTCAACTTTCGCAACGTCGCCCGTATGCAACCAGCCGTCTTTGTCGATTGTTTCAGCCGTTGCAGTAGGATTTTTCCAGTATTCAAGCATAACCTGTCCGCCGCGTACCAAAAGTTCGCCCGGCTCGCCCGTTGCTACTTCATTGCCCTTTTCGTCAACAATTTTAATTTCTTCGCCCCAAAGTAATTGCCCGCAACTTCCGGCGCGTTCTTTGCCGTGCGTTGTCAAAAATACGCAAGGGGACGCCTCAGACAAGCCGTAACCTTCAGCTATTGGCAAACCGAATTTTTTTGTAAATTCTTCAATCATTTTTTCAGGTAAAGTTGTGCCGCCGCTCATCGCAAAACGTACAGATTTAAAATCTTCAGCCTTTGCAAGCGCGGTTACCAATTTGAAAATCGAAGGTACAATTATCATATCTGTAAGCTGATAATCCCTCACCATATCAATCATTTCTTTTGGCTTGAAAACGCGCATAACGTAAGCCGACGCGCCGCGGTAAAAAGTATTCAGTACTGCGCAAGTCCACTCAAAACAGTGATACATTGGCAAAACACAAAGTACCTTGCAATTTCTGTCGCATTTGAAAACTTCACATTGTTTGGTATTGTGAACTAAATTTTTATGTGAAAGTACCGCGCCTTTAGGGTTGCCTGTAGTTCCTGAAGTGTAAATTATTACGCAGGGATTATTTTCGTCAAAATTTTTTGGAAGGTCGGGTGCGTCTTCAAATTCGCCCTCGCCAAAAGTATTAATATCATGCTGAAAAACTTTTTCGCCTTTTGTAAAAAATTCATCCAGTTCCAATTTTTCATAAGTCAAAAGGTGTTGCACGTCAGCATTTTTTAAAATAAAAGCAGTTTCACGGTTGCTAAGCTGAAAATTAATTGGTACGCAAATTGCGCCTAGTGAAGTTATTCCAAAATACGCAAAAACAAATTCCGCGCTGTTGCGTGAAAAAATTCCTACCCTGTCGCCCTGCCTAATTCCCAGATTGTAAAGGCGGTTGCGGAATTTTTTTATTTTTTCAGCAAAATCAGCGTAGGTAAATTTTCTGCCCTCATCAACAATCGCTATATCTTCACTGTGTCCATTTTTAATAATTTCGTGGACTAACAAATTAAATTCTCCTTTCACTCGGCGCAAGTTTTTTTCTGTAGCTTACGTACTCAAAAAATCTTGCCGCGTCTGAATTTATTACTAATTCTTCAGGAAAATTATTTTCTTGAAGAACTTCCTGCGAAAATTTGTGATTTCCAACGTCAAAATCTATGTGCGCGTCGCTACCCATTATAATTGCCGCGCCGTGTTTTTGGCAAGCCTTTAACATTAATTTTGCATTTTTACGAGAGCCTGTGCGATAACCTGTAGGCTTATAAGAACTATTGTTGACTTCCAAAAGTACGTGATTTTCTTTCGCCGCGCTTGCGATTTTATCGAAGTCAACGGGATAATTTGGATTGTCGGGATGTCCAATAATGACAATGTGTGGATTTCTCATTGCGCCGATAATTGCCGCCGTGTTTTCTTCGACAGAGCCCGGATCAATGCAAGGTCTGTGCAAACTTGCAATAGCATAATCAAGTTTTTTCAGAATCTGCGCGGGTAAATCCGTACTGCCGGAATAATCCAAAATATTTAATTCTGCGCCCATAACCAATTTAATACCGTAAGCGTCACGCGGTACAACTTCCAAATTTAAAAAATAAAAATCGTGGCAACTGCCGGGCATTTTTGGAGCGTGATCCGAAATTCCCAAAAGTTCAAGCCCTGCCGCCTTTGCTGCAGAAATATTTTCTCTAAGCGTGCTGTAAGCATGTCCGCTGAATGCTGTATGTGTATGAACGTCCAGTATATCTTTCAAAATTTCACATCCTTTCGCACAAAAATTATAGCACACATTCTTAAATTTCTATAGCATTTCCAAAAATTTTGTAGTAAAATATTTTTTCTTAAGGAGGCGTTTTTTTTGAACGAGCAATTAAATCTTCCACAAGTTTTAGATATGGAAAAATTTGTCTTGTCTTCAATGTTGCTTAAAGACGGCGAAATTATTCCATTGGTAATTTCCATTTTAAAAACGGAAGATTTTTATCGCCCTGAACACAGAATTATTTTCAACGCTATTTTGAGAATTTATTCAAAAAAAATTATTCCGAATATGCTTTCTTTGACTGAAGAATTACGCACTTCAAATGAAGTTGACAAAGTTGGCTTGGACTATCTTTTTTCTTTGCCGGAAGTTGCACACACTACCGCCTATACCGAATTTTACGCACAAACTATCAAAGAAAAATCCATTCTTAGAAAATTAATTCGTGCCGGTGAAGAAATTATTCAAGATTCAACCGCTGCAATAAAGCCTTTGAATGATATTCTTGACGACGCAGAAAAAAAAATTTTTACTGTAACTTCGCAAAATGAAGTTTCTGATTTTGAGCATATTTCGCCAATTTTGCAACGTTCATTTGACAGAATCCGCCGCGCCTTAGATAATCCTGAAGGAATTACCGGCGTCCCAACAAATTTTGCAGATTTTGACAGAATGACCAGCGGCTTGCAAAAATCTGATTTAATTTTGTTGGCGGCGCGTCCTTCAATGGGCAAAACTGCGCTTGCTTTAAATATGGCAATGAATGCCGCCCTTGAAAAAAATGTTGTAGCGATTTTTTCACTGGAAATGAGCAAGGAACAACTTGGACACCGCCTTTTGAGTTCTTACAGCGGAATGAATTCTCAAAAATTGAGTACCGGCAATTTTGCCACTGAAGAATTTTCCGAGCTGCTTGAGACTTTTGAATATTTATCAAATTCATCATTGTTTATTGACGACACGGCGGGAATTACTGTTTTAGAATTGCGTTCAAAGGCGCGCAAAATTAAAAATGAGCACGGCTTAGATTTAATTGTGATAGATTATTTACAACTTATGCAAGGCGCGGCAAGGAAGGGCGCAGAATATAACCGCCAACAGGAAATTTCCGAAATTTCGCGCAGTCTTAAAGCTCTTGCGCGTGAATTGAAAGTTCCTATTCTTGCTCTTAGTCAACTTTCACGCAGTGTTGAACTTCGCGCAGATAAACGCCCAATGCTTAGCGATTTAAGAGAATCCGGCTCCCTTGAACAGGATGCTGATATTGTTATGTTTTTGTATCGTGAAGAATATTATGATAAAGAAACTGAAAACTCAAATCTTGCCGAATTAATTATTGCAAAAAATCGCAATGGTCCAACTACGATAATAAATTTGCAATTTGATAAAGAATGTATGCGTTTTGGCTCTTTGGGAAATTATGGCGAAGAATAATTTGACATAAAAAATTTTTTGTGCTAAACTTGCAAAAATTTTTTGAAACGGGGATGTAATGGTTTCGACGGGGACAGATGGTATTTGATAAGCGAGCAGCGGGCTCCTCGAACCGCTTTAGTAAGGGGAAAATGTGTTTTAAATTAAACGCAAACGAAGATTACGCTCTGGCGGCTTAAGCCAGCACTCACCTGCTGAATCCTGCTAGGTAGGATTGAGTGTCAACGCGGGATACTTTAAACGCGCCGCGCCGTAACGTTTAGGGGAATGTTTTAGGCGATAGATTTTGCAAAGTTTTTCAATGGACTAGGCAAAATTGAAAAACAACCATTGAATGCGCTCGGAGAAAGTTGGGTAACGTCGTTTTCGGAAAGGAGTTCGATTCTCCTCATCTCCACCAATAAAGCAATTTACAGCTCGTGAGAGTTTCACGGGCTTTTAATATTTTTAGAAAGGAAAATTATTTTGGCAGAAAAAAATACGGCGCGGTTGAACGCCTGCGCGAAAAGCTTAATGAATCTGTAACAGCTTGCAAAGACCCGCCGGAAATTGTTTTGGAAATAGCAAAAATTTTGGGCGAAAAAATTTAATTTCTGTAACTGACAGCAAATCAAAAAGAAATTGAAATTTAGAAAGGAAAATTATTTTGGCAGAAAAAAAATACGGCGCGGTTGAACGCCTGCGCGAAAAGCTTAAAAACTCAATAACAGCTTGCAAAGACCCGCCGGAAATTATTTTGGAAACTGCAAAAATTTAGGAAAAAGAAATTTAATTTCTGTAACTTACGGAAAAATTTTTCAAAATAAAATCGCCTTCAAAAAAATTTAAAATTTTGAAAGGAAAATTGAATTGGCAGAAAAAAAATACGGCGCGGTTGAACGCCTGCGCGAAAAACTTAATGAATCTGTAACAGCTTGCAAAGACCCGCTGGAAATTGTTTTGGAAATGGCTGAATTAATTGGCGAAATTTCCGGCGAAAAAAATTACTATCGCAACCTGCAGGAACAAATTTTTGCAACTTACGGCAAAATTTTTCAAAATAAAATCGCCCTCGATAAAGAAATTGAAATTGTAAGTGAACGCTTGAAAAAAATTGAGGCGGCGGCGCAAAATTCCGAATTTGACGACGACGAACGCCGCAGAATTATTTTTGCCCTCGAACGCCACAAAAAAGAAATTGAACGCCTGCAAAGTTTGAAAGAAAATGCAAAAACATCATAAGGCTAAATTGTGCGAAACAAAAGTAGAAAATTTCGGCGTCAAAGTTGGAGACTTGATAATTTTTCAAGACGTAAATTTTAGCTTAAATTGCGGCGAATTAACCGCGCTGATAGGACCGAACGGCGCGGGAAAGTCTACACTGTTAAAATCAATTTTGGGCGAAATTTCACATACCGGCAATTTGAATTATTTTGACGCGAAGGGAAAACATTTGCGCCCAATAATCGGCTACGTACCGCAAACTTTGAAATTTGATACAACTTCTCCAACTTCGGTACTGGATTTATTTCAAGCGTGTTTGACGTGGAAACCTGTTTGGCTTTTTTCGGCGCGTTCGATACGTGAAAAAGTTTTAAAAATTTTAAGCCGTGTACAAGCCGAATATTTAATTGACAGGCGGCTTGGAGCTTTAAGCGGCGGCGAACTTCAGCGCGTTTTATTGGCGTTGGCGTTGGAGCCGTTGCCGGATTTACTTTTACTTGATGAACCTGTAAGCGGCGTTGACGAATTGGGCTTGAAAATTTTTTATGAATTGGCGGCGAAACTTTGTGCGGTTGAAGATATGGCGATACTTTTAATTTCGCATGATTTTGAAATGGTAAAAAAATACGCCGACCGAGTAATTTTACTCAATAAGCGCGTTTTAAAATTTGGAACTGTTGACGAAGTTTTTAAATCTGCCGAAATGAAAAATTTATTCTTCGGCGGATTAAATATTTGAATTAGATTTTATTTTTTTGCCAAAATTTTTAAACAAGGTGAAAATTTCAGAATTAATTTTTTAAAATTTGGAGGGAAAATTTTTGATAATTTTAGCATCGAGCTCGCCGCGCAGGCAGGAACTTTTAAAAAAACTTTGTGACGATTTTAAGATTGAAGTTTGCAACGCGCCGGAAATTGAAAATTTGGAAAATCCAACTGAACTTGCAATAAAAAACGCCACGATAAAAGCTGAAACCGTCGCGCAGATTTTTTTGAATGATATTGTAATTGGCGCAGATACAATCGTTGTATTGAACGGGGAAATTTTTGGCAAGCCCCACGGCGAACGCGGCGCATTTGAAATGCTAAAAAAACTTTCCGGCAAAAAGCATGAAGTTATTACAGGGCTGGCAATTTGTAAGGGCAGCAAAACTTATAATGCGTCTGAAGTTACTGAAGTATTTTTTGGCGAAATGACAGATGGTGAAATTTCAGAATATGTTGCAACAGGGGAGCCGCTGGATAAATCAGGCAGTTATGCTTTGCAAGGCGGCGCGGCTAAGTTTATTGAAAAAATTCACGGCGATTGGTCAAACGTCGTAGGCTTGCCGTTGTATCGCCTTAGAATTTTGGCGAAATCGGCAGGTATTAATTTTTAATATAAATATCACGAAGGCGGCTTGTCGTGGATATTTTCCGCCAAAAAATCGATATTTGCGCCGAATATATAGGGAAAAATTCCCTAGCCCTTAATCCCTAATCCTTAGTCCTTATCCTTTAATAATGGTAAGGTTCATTGCGATTAATTTTAAAGGCGCGGTAAATCTGTTCAACCAAAATCAGCCGCGCCATTTGATGAGTAAAAGTCATTTTTGAAAAACTCAAACGAAAAGAGGCGGCGCGTTTGACTTCTTCGCTTAAGCCGAATGCTCCGCCAATTATAAAAGTAATATCGCTGACGCCGTGCAAATTCAACGCGGCGATTTTTTTTGCAAATTCTTCTGAAGTCAACATTTCGCCTGCCACGTCCAAAACTATTAAAAAACTTTCGCGCAGGACTTGTGAAAGTAATTTTTGCCCTTCTTCTTCGAGCGTTTTACATTCTGAAATTTCGCAGACTTCGATTTTTGCAAAAGGTTTAATTCGCTTTAAATATTCGTTGACGCCGTCGATTAAAAATTTTTCTTTAAGTTTGCCAATGGTAACAATTTTAATTTTCAAAATAACTATCCTACTACCAAATTAATTGCTAGTTTGCGGCATTTCTGCCAAAACAATTTCCATTGTATTTTCTACGCCGTCTCTATCGTAAGTGATTTTGATTTTGTTGCCAATTTTACGCGCCGCTATATCAGTGCGAATATCCGCAACCGAATTAACTTCCTTATCGTCAATCTTCAAAATAATATCGCCGCGTTGAAGACCTGCGCGACCTGCAGGAGAATCAAGCGAAACTTGGAAAACATAAACGCCTTTATCAAGATTAAGCTGATAACCATAGCGGGCGGCAGTTGCTTTATCAAAGATCATTACGCCTAAGTACGGGCGTGAAACATAGCCCTTTTGCATAATTTCTTCAATAACACTTTGAACGGTATTAATTGGAATTGCAAAGGCTATCCCCTCAACTTCAGTTTTTGCAAGTTTTGCACTGTTAATACCGATAACTTCGCTGTCGTAATTTACAAGCGCGCCGCCTGAATTACCGGGGCTAATTGCCGCATCCGTCTGAATAAGATTTAATTTTCTGTCTGTGTAGTCAATGTCAATAGTACGATTTAACGCGCTGATAACTCCAACAGTTACACTGCCTTGAAATTCCAATCCCATTGGGTTACCAATAGCAACAACCGGTTCACCTACCATAATTTCATCAGAATTACCAAATTTCGCCGTCGGTAAATCTTTTGCGTCAACTTTCACAACCGCAATATCTGTCATTTCATCAGTACCAACTAAAGTACCGTTAATTGTGCTGCCGTCTGCAAGCGAAACGATAATTTCTTTTGCGCCTTCGATAACGTGATTATTTGTGACAATATAGCCATCACTTCTAAAAATTACGCCGGATCCGACGCCTTCCATTTCAACAGGGCGGTTAAAGAAATCACGCGCAATAGCTTTATTGGTAATTCCAACAACTGCCGGTCCAACATTTTGGGCAACTTGAACAACGGGCGTATTTCTTGCGCTTACATTTGAAGAAATTTTCGCCGCGCTTGCCGTCGAAGTAGTTATAACTTTTTCTTCATTTTCATTTGGTAAGGATTTATTTTCTTCGCTAACAGCGGGCTCGTTATTTTCATTTTCAGCAATGGGAGCGCAACCGCCAAATAAAAAAGTTGCAGATGCTACAGCTGCGCAAACTAATTTTGTAAGTTTCTTATTTTTCATTTTTCAAAACCTCCATATTAATTTTACTTTGTTATTACAAAAAAAACAAGATTATTGACTTTTTTTATTAAAATGTGTTAAACTTTCAAAGTTGTAAAACGGCGTTCCGCTGAACTTTTTGTCATGAACGCCTAAGGAAGGATTTGAAAATTAATGAACATCATCGAAATTTTAGAAAAAGAACAGCTCCGCAAAGATATTCCGGAATTTGCGCCCGGCGATACCGTAAAAGTACACGCAAAAATTGTTGAGGGCAACCGCGAACGTATTCAGGTTTTTGAAGGCGTTGTAATTGCGCGCAGTGGCAGTGGCGTCCGTGAAATGTTTACTGTTCGTCGTATTTCTTATGGCGTTGGCGTTGAAAGAATTTTCCCTGTTCATTCGCCCCGCGTTGATAAAATTCAAGTTGTACGTCGTGGCGCAGTTCGCCGCGCTAAACTTTATTATTTGCGCAAACTTACCGGTAAAGCCGCTCGTATTAAAGAAAAGAAAAAATAATTCGCAAAAAAAATATCAATCTGAACGCCTGAAAAATTTTTCGGGCGTTTTTTTTTAAATCTACAAGGGGATATAAAATTGGAAAAGAAATTAATAAAATTGGAAAAGAAATTAACTAAAAAACAAGTCGAAGAAATAAAAAAAGAGCAAGCTAAAAAATACGGCTCCGAATTTATCAGTTATCTTGAAGATGGTGAATCGGCGGCAATTTTTATAGTTCGTGATATTGTAAAATCAATTAACACTCACGGCAAGTGGATTGATGTTTTAAAAACTGAAGGCAAGAAAAATAAATGGGATCGTTGGGATTTTTCAAAGATTGAGGTTGAAATTTTCCCGCGCAAAACTAATCCGGAATATAAAATTTATCCCGAAAACGCAACTGAAAGGGAAAAAATTCAAATTGATATGTACAACCACTACTTGACGTGGAAAACGGCTAATGAAGATATAGATAAATGGCGCGCTGAAGGTTATGTTGGGCAGAAATTTGAAGTTTGTCCAAAACTTGTCAATAAAAACCGCGGCAAATTTAAAGAAATAGTACTAAAAGAAATTTGGAGTCCTTATCTTAATCTGTGGATGCCTTTGGAACGTCGCACTCCGTCTTGTGATGAAAATTCCATTCGTGAAGTTGGTACAAAAAAAGTGCCCTTAAAGCCCAAATGGGAATATTACATTTTGTCGATAAAGCGGCTTTAAATTTTAAGTTCGTCGCGCAGGTTTTAAATTTGTAGAATCGTATAATTGGTTTTAATTCTAAATTTCCAAAAAGTTTAAAGTTATACCCGCTCTGCGAATAAGCGGGCGACGGGTTTAAGTTTTTGAAAGTTTTTAAGTTTGTCGCGCAGGTTTCAAATTTGTGGATTTTAAATAAAATTTTTTTGAAATATAGCTTTTCAAATTTGTAGAATCGTATAATTAATTTTTATTCTAACTTTCCAAACTTCCAAAAAGTTTAAAGTTATTCCACGCTTTGCGAATAAGAGGGCGTGCGACCTTTTTTATCTTTTATTTGCAAATATCCTATAAAATTTTAACTCAAATTTTTTAAAATTACGGGTTTTCTTTTTTTAGAAAAAATACAGTATGAACGAAAGAATCTTCGCCCGTTCGGCGCGTTTTAGTTTCTGGTAATTTTCAATTTTCTAAACTTCCAAAAAGTTTAAAGTTATTCCACGCTTTGCGAATAAGAGGGCGTGCGGAATTTTTTATTTTTAAAATTTTTTTGTGCTAGGAGTTTTTTGCAAATTTTTAAGAAATAACAAGTCGGCATTTCTTTCTTTAGAAGAAAGAAACGCCTAGCAAAGAAAGAATCTTTCGCCCGCCTGCGTTTTTCGCGTTTAAGGTTACAGTAATTCAAAGTTCCAGCCGCGTTTTCCACGTTACCGCAATTTAAAGACCCAAGCAAAAACGAAGTGCGGCGGGCGTCTAACGTGCCTTTTAATCTTCCATTTATAAACATACTCTAAAGAAAAAAATTTTTTTTTG
>FLNY01002494.1_pt1 | contig 10118 bp, 8 predicted proteins | sample 1140381 | NCBI WGS metagenome assembly FLNY01 (sample SAMEA3878172, study PRJEB12797) | bioreactor metagenome | biome: Moose rumen | place: Sweden | collected 2011-10
CCCCAAGCCGGAAGGTGAGTGCTGCCCGGGCGCCCAGGACGGGAAGTATGTTGTCGTTGTCCTGAAGTGCGATGCGCCGAAGGGTCCTCATCACGGTGGTCCCAAGCCGGAAGAGGTGAAGGAAATCCCCGTTCCGGAGATTGCCGTCCAGCAGGTGGCCGACATCCAGGCTGCCGACGGAAAAGCCATCAAGGCCTGGAATGCTGCCGTGAGCGCATCGGCCGCCGTTCCCGCCCAGATGGGCAAACCCGGCCACCACGGCATGCCCGGCGGTCCCAAGCCGTGTGACAAGCCGTGTGACAAGCCGGAGGGCGGCCAGGCTTGTGCCGAACCGGCCGAATAAGCCGGACCCCGGACAATACAGGAACTTCCTTATTGATAGACCCTGACGTAGTCTATGCAGTATTGCATGGGGAACAGGGTCTGGGACGGGTCTCCCCCGTTGGAACCGATGGCCAAGTTCAGCAGGATGTAGTCCCCGAAGCCTTCGACGTCGTTCACGAACGGATTTTCCGTGTTGCCGTCCACCCCGCCGTTGACGGTTTGGGAAAGGTCTATCTCATTCAGCAGTTCACCGTCCAGGTATAGCCTAATCCATTCTTTGTCCCAGTCCATCCGCCAAAGATGGTACTTGTCGGCCCACCCGGCATCTTGGTCTGTAAAGTGCGTATAAGGGGTGTGGGTGTCGTCCCAGACAGCCGTGTAAGGCTGTTTCCCGCCCCAGCAGGCGTTTGCCAGGATTCCGGGAACCCCGTTGCGGATATAGAATTCCAGAAGGTCCACTTCGCCGTTCTGCGGCCATTCCCACCTATTGCCGAGCGTCCAGATAGCCGGCCAGGCACCCTGGTCCACCGGAATTTTCGCACGCACTTCCAGCCTTCCGTAGCGGAAGCTGAAACTGCCGGCCGTCGTCACGCAGGAAGATGTATATTCCGCAGCCGGACGGTTGGTTCTCCAGGAGGTGCTGCCCGGAACGTAATGGGGGTTGGGTTTGGTCTCCCGGCGCGCTTCTATTACAAGGACCCCGCCCGCTACGGAGGCGTTGTCTTTCTGGTACCACTGAAGTTCCTCGTTGCGGACGAAGCCTTCTTCATACGACCAGGCATCTGAGAGCGGCCCGTCCTCGTCGAACTCGTCATGCCAGACCAGGGACATGCCCTCATACCGGGTGACTTCGGCGCCCTTGGGAAGGGGCAGCTGTTCTTCGGAAAGCAACGTTTCTTCCGGCTGGCCGACCCTTTCATCGGCCCCGGGTACGGTATCCGACCCTCCGCCGCCGCACCCACAGGATGCGGCGAGGAGGACGGCGGATACGCAGAAAACTATTCGGCGGCAGACCATAACGGATTCTGAATCAGTTCTCCGTTGGAGGAATCTACATCCGACTGCGGCAGAGGCCATTCATATTCCATCTGTCCGCGGTAGTTGCGGTACTCGTACATGAAACCGTAATCGGCCGCTTCGGCATTGACCCGGTCTACGGCGTCTTTGAGCAGCCCCCAGCGGTACAGGTCGAAGAGGCGGAGTCCTTCGAAGGCGGTCTCTACCCGGCGCTCGTGACGCACGATTTCGCGCATCTGCGCCTGCGAAAGGCCAGTCCCCTCCACGGACGCCACGGAAGGCATGCCGACGCGGGCCCGGACCTGGCTCACCAGCTGAGCGGCGGTTTCCAGGTTGCTCCCCTTCTCGACATACGCCTCGGCCAGCGAGAGGAGCACCTCGGGATAGCGGATTACGTAGAAGTCCTGTCCCCAGTCCCAGCAGCCGGATCCATCCTGGTCTACACCGCAGAAGTACTTGAATACATACACGGTTGACAGCGAAGGCGCCGAGCCACCGTACAGGGCGTCGGACCATCCCCAGGTCATGCCCGGCACGAACAGGGTGGTGAACAGGCGCGGATCGCGGTCGGCATAGCGGGCTGCCGTGGCCGACCACAGGTCCGCCGTACGGGAACCATCCGCACCCACCGCCACGTCACAGGCGTCCTTGGCGGTGTATTTGGTGCCGTCAAGCTTGTAGAAATCATCGGCCAGGTCCAGCGTTCCGTTCATGGCCTCCAGCGGAGCCCACCAATGGGCGGCAAAGGCAGAGCCCTCGTTCATGCCAGGACCTTCGAAGCGGACGGAGAACACAATCTCCGGGCTGTCCTGTCCGGCCAGGGTGAAGAGTTCCTTGTAATCGCCGTGCAGGCTGTAGCCCAGGCCCAGCACCTTTTCGTAGGCGGCGATGGCTTCGTCCCATTTCTCATTGTAAAGGGCTATCCTGCCCAGGACCGCCAGTCCGGCGCCCTTGGTGACGCGTCCCAGTGCCGGCGCTTTTTCGGGCAGGTCGGCCACACATTCCTTCAGGCTGGCAATCACGTTCTCCACAATCTCCTCGCGGGAAGTCTTGGGCGAATTGGCTTCGCTCATGCTGATGGAATGGTCGAAATACGGAACGTCGTTGTAGGTCATGGTAAGGTTTGTGTACATAAGGGAACGGAGCACAATGGCCTCGGCCTTGTACTGGGCCACCAGCGCTTCATCCATATCTACACGTTCAATGTTGTCTATGAGGGCGTTGCACCTCTTGATGACCTCGTAGTTGGCAGCCCAGTAGGAACCTATCATCCAGGAGGTGGCGTTGTGGGTGCCGTTGGTGATGTCGTAGCCGCACATCCAGCCGGACCAGTTGAAGTGACCGCCGTTGTCGGTCATGCAGTCCATGTTCAGGGGACCGCATTCCCAGGGACCGCCATTGTACAGATAGGGGCTCTGGAGCCCGTCGTAGCAGGCGGCCAGGCCGTTGAGGGCGTCGCCGGCAGTCTGCCAGAAAGTTGCCGTGGAAACCGAATCCAAAGAATCCTTCTGCAGGAACTCATCGGAGCAGGCGGCCAGGACAGAAAGGGCGCCCACAAGCGCAACTGCTTTATAAAGTATATTGTTCAATGTTTTCATGGCTTCAGAAAATTAAAAGTTCACACTTACACCCACAGAGTACGACTTGACATTGGGATAGAAGTCACCGCGGGAATCGCCGCTGGACTTCTCCGGGTCGTAGTACTTGACTCCGGTAATGATGAGAGGATTCGTGGCCTGCAGATAGATGCGCAGGTTGGAGACGCCCAGTTTGCTGAGCTTGCGCTTGTCGAAGGTATAACCCAGCTCTACGTTCTTGAGACGCAGATAATCGGCCTTCTCCAGCCAGAAGGAAGAGTAGGTGGCATCGAAGGAGGTACCCATCGAAGGCATGGAGCCGTTGGGGTTGGACTCGCTCCAGCGGTCCAGCCAGCGGGTGGTCATGTTACCGCCGTTGGAAAGCTCTGTCTGCTCCCAGAAGTAGCGGTACACGCCCGCGACGCCCTGCCAGAACATCGTGAAGTCGAAGCCCTTCCAGCCAAGTCCCAGGTTGAACGAGTAGGTGAACTTCGGGAAAGGATTGCCGATGATGGTGCGGTCGCCGTCCGTGTCGATGTTGCCGCTGTCGTCTATGTCTTCGAACATGATGTCGCCCAGCGAAGGAGCCGCACCGTTCTGGGTGATGACCTGGCCCTTGCTGTTGGTCCGGTTCAGGTCGGCTTCGGTGCGGTAGATGCCGATGGCCTTCAGGCCGTAGAAGGACCCGATGGGATAGCCTTCCTTGTTGATGGTGTTGCCGCTGATGACGTCGATGCCCTTGTTGTCCACGATGGTGTTGTTCACATGCGAGATGTTGAAGCCGGCATTCCAGGACAGGTCGCCCTTATGGTCGAAGTAGGTGCCCACCAGTTCCCAACCGTTGTTGCGCACGGTGGCCGCGTTCTGGTACGGAGCGCTCAGGGAGCCCAGATAAGTCACAGGCATAGGCAGGCGCAGGAGGATGTCGTAGGTGTATTTGTCGAACCAGTCGAAGTTCACGTTCACCTTGCCCCTGAGGAAGGCGGCGTCCACGCCCACATCCGTAATGCGGGTGGTTTCCCATTTGATGTTGTCGTTGGCCACAATATTCTCTGCCATGCCGATGACCTTGGTGTCGCCAAAGTAGTAGTTGTAGTTGGCAGCCATGGTGGGAGAATACTGATAATCACCAATTTCCTGATTACCCAGGACACCCCAGCTGGCACGGAGCTTCAGGTAGTTCATCCAGTCCGTCTGCGGCATGAACGATTCGTTGGTGATGATCCAGCCCGCACTGACCGAGGGGAACGTCGCATAGCGGTGGCTCTTGGGCATGCGCGAAGAACCGTCGTGACGGATGTTGAACTCCAGCAGGTAACGGTTGGCAAAGTTGTAATTGATGCGGCCGAAGAACGATTGGAGGGAATACTCCGTGGCCGAACCGGTGACGGCGTCATTCTTGGTTCCCGCGTTGAGCTCGTACAAGTTGTCTGTGGCAAACCCCTGGCGGTAGCCGGAGAAATAGTTGCTCCGGTTCTCCTGGAGGGAATGTCCGGCGAGCGCACCCACCTCGTGCTGGCCGAACTTGGCGTTGTAGGTGAGGATGTTCTCGTTCAGCCAGCCGCGGCTCAAGTAGTGGTACTGGTACAGGGAGTTGGTGGGAGAATCATAGATCATGTTTCCGTCGGCATCGTACCGCTGGTAGGCCTGGTTGTAGGTCTGGGTATTGTTCATGAAGATGTTGTACGCCAGCGAGGTGCGGAACTTCAGGCCCCTGAGAATATCTACCTCGGCAAAGACGTTGGCATTCAGGTAATAGCGGTCGTTGGTCTTGTGGTTCATCTCCATTTCTTCCACCGGGTTCTTGAAGATGGTGTGGGACTGGGAGGAACCGTCCGTATGGGCGTAATAGCCGTTGCTGTACCGCACGGGGACGGTGGGACGGGTGAACCAGGTGAGCATGCGCATCGCGCCGTTCTCCGAGGTGACCCCGGAGGCGGGTTCGGTGATGTCGTCCTTGGAACCGGACAGGTTGAGGCCCATCTTGAAGATACCCAGCTTGGCATCCAGGTTGGAGCGGAAATTGAAGCGCTGGTAGCCGGTGGCCTTCATGATACCTTCCTGCTTCACATAGCCCACGGAAGCCATATAGTGCACATTCTCCGAACCGCCGCTTACGGACAGGCTGTGCTGCGTCATGGGAGCGGTGCGGAAGATTTCCCTGGCCCAGTCGGTATTGGCGAAATGGTCCGGGTCGCTGCCGTCCTGGAGCTTCTTGAGCATGTCGGCCGTGTAGAAATCGGCATCGCGGGACTCGTTGTACATCTTGGCCCATTCGTAGGAGTTTACGAACGACGGGAAGACGGTGGGCGACTGGAGCGAGAAGCTGCCGTTGTAACTGACGGTGGGCTTGCCTGCCTCGGCACCGCGCTTGGTGGTGATGAGGATGACGCCGTTTGCCGCACGCACACCGTAGATGGAGGCCGATGCAGCATCCTTCAGCACGGAGACGTTGTCTATGTCGGTGGCCGAGATCTGCTGGATCTGGTCGACCGAAGATTCAACGCCGTCGATGAGGACCATGGGTTCGTTGTTGCCGAAAGTCCCGATACCGCGGATGCGGATTTGGGGAGAGTCCTTACCGGCCTGTCCGCCGTTGGAGGTGAGCACCACACCGGGCAGGCGGCCCTGGAGCAGGCTTGCAGCGTTGGCCGCCGGAATGTCGGCAATGTCCTTGCTGGACACGCTGGCTACGGCGCCGGTGAGGTTGGCCTTTTTCTGGATGCCGTAACCCACCACCACGGATTCCTCCAGGATTTTAAGGTCTTCTTCCAGGGTGACAAGGATAAAAGGATCACTGCCGACGGTTACCGACTGTTCCTGGTAGCCGATGCAGGAAATCTCCAGGCTGGCGCCGGCAGGAACCGTGAGGGACCATGCGCCGTCCACACCGGTGACAGCGGCATTGGTTGTGCCCTGCTGGATCACATAAGCGCCCACAACACTCTCTCCGGACGCATCCTGCACGACGCCGGACACGCGGACCGATTGGGCAAACAGGCTGCCCACGGAAAAGCAAAGCACCGCCAACAGCAGTGTTGCCGTTCTTTTGAGGTTAGATTGGTTCATTGGTCAGATAAGTTTAATTGGTTAAAATATAGTGGTATGCGTAAGGACAGTTTATCTTAGAATCTTCCGGATTCTGTCCAGGCGGCCGTCCACAGGGGCGGGCTGGATGCCCAGGAGCTTGCAAAGCATGGGGTACAGGTCTATGTTCCGGAAGGCCGACTGTTCGCCCGGAGTGAAAGGGGCCTCGTAGCCCTTCTTGAAGTCCGGACCCACGGCGCGGAACGCCACCATCATGTCCGTTTCCTTGGGGCTGAACCCATGGGTGCCCTGGTTTCTGGACGGGGCGAAGTTGAACTGCCAGCCCAAATCCGGCGCGACGATGATCTGCCCCAGGCGGTTGGATGTGCCATAGTTCAGATACTCGGGCACTTCCCCGTGACGCCACACGCTTACATGTTCCAGGCGGGAAAGCCGCTCGTACAGGCTGTCCACATATTCTTCCTTGGCCCAGATGCTGGTGGGAAGCGAGCCGGACATGCGCTCTACCCAATCCTCCGGAACCACATCGTACCAGGCGATGAAGCGTTCCGGAGCAATCTCCGTCATCCCATGGTCCCCTGCCAGGATGAAATTGATTTCCTTGGCATGGGGCAGTTTCATCAGGCGCAGGTACAGGCTGTGCATCAGGCTGTCCATCTGCTGGGCCATTTCCTTGGTTTCCGGAGAGAAGGGGCCGTGCACATGTCCCTGGTGGTCCGGCTCGTCAAAGTAGGCCATGACCAGGCGGGGCCTTTCGGACTCCGGGAGACTGAGCAGGCGCACTACCTCGTCACAACGCTCCTGAAAAGACCAGTGGGGCTTTTCGTTCCAGTTGCGGTAATAGGTGGGGTACTCTCCCTGGATGGGGATGTCCGACCCCACCCAATAGACCACACCCGTCTTCACACCCTGCCGTTGGGCTGTAATCCAGATGGGTTCGCCCAGGTAATAGCGGGGGTCGAAGCGGGCCTCCTGGTCGCTGATGGAATAGCCGTGTTGGGTGTCCGGATTCCAAAAGGAATTGTTCACCAGGCCATGATGGTCCGGTACCAGGCCCGTGGCCATGGTGTAGTGATTGGGGAAAGTGGAGGACGGGAAGGAAGGCTCCATCCGCGCTTTCACCCCCACGGTGGCCAGCGAGTCAAAGAAGGGCATGTCGTAATAGTCGGCATAGTCCCAGCGGCTTCCGTCCAGGGAAATGATGACGGTATAGTTTTGTTTCTGGCAGGAAACGGCAAACACGGCCGATGCCAGCAGCAGGAGCAGGGCTTTTTTCATGGGTGGCAGTTATTTTTTCATATAGGAAAATGGGTATTACTTGAACAGGGCCCTCACCAGGGCGGGGATATCGGCCACTTTTACCACCTCGATGCCTTCCGGCCGGCGGTCCAGGTGGGTGTAGGAACTTACAAAAATGCGTTTGAAGCCCAGGCGGGCGGCTTCCACCGCGCGGCGCTCGGCCTGGGAAACGGGACGGATTTCCCCGCTCAGGCCCACCTCCCCGGCGAAACACACGTTGGCGGGGATGGGATAGTCGAAGTTGGAAGAGAGCACGGCGCCGATGACCGCCAAGTCGCAGGCCGGGTCCGAGATGCGCAGGCCGCCGGCCATGTTCAGGAACACGTCCTTCTGGCCCAGCTTGAAACCGGCCCGGCGTTCCAGCACCGCCAGCAGCATGTTCAGGCGACGCACGTCGAAGCCCGTGGCGCTGCGCTGGGCCGTCCCGTAAACGGCCGACGAGACCAGGGCCTGCACCTCGAACAGGAAGGGCCTGTTCCCGTCCAGCATGGCGCAGACAGCCGTGCCGCTGAGGCCTTCTTCGTGCATGGGAATGAGCATCTCCGAGGGGTTCGCCACTTCCCGGAGGCCTGTTCCCGTCATCTCGAACACCGCCAGCTCGGCCGTGGAGCCGAAGCGGTTCTTGATGCTCCGGAGCACCCGGTAGGCCCCCCGGTTCTCCCCTTCGAACTGCAGCACCACATCTACAATGTGCTCCAGAATCTTGGGCCCCGCGATGGAACCCTCCTTGGTAATATGGCCGATGAGGATGACGGGGATGCCCGTTTCCTTGGCGAAGCGCAGCAGCAGGGCCGCCACCTCCTTGATTTGGCTCACGGAACCCGCCGTGGACTCTACGGAGGGGCAGTACATGGTTTGTACGGAGTCCACTATCACCAGATCCGGCGCCACCTCCTGCGCCTGCTCCAGGATGGCGGTCATGTCCGTCTGGCTGTAAATGTAGCAGTTGGAGGCGTCCCCGCCCAGGCGGTCGGCCCGCATCTTCACCTGTTTCACGCTTTCCTCGCCGGTTACGTAGAGGGTTTTGAGCTCCGGCCGGCGCAAGGGAAGCTGCAGCGAGAGGGTGCTCTTGCCGATGCCGGGCTCGCCGCCCATGAGCACCAGGGATCCCCGGACGATGCCGCCGCCCAGGAGCCGGTCCACCTCCGCGCTGCCCAGCGACAGACGGTCTTCCACGGAGGTGGACACCTCTTTGAGCGGCTGGGGCCGATGGCCGGAAGAGGGCACAGAGGCCGCTGCAGGGCGCTTTCCGGTAACCACTTCCCTTTCTGAGAGGGTGTTCCACTCCCCGCAGGCGGGACAGCGTCCCATCCACTTGGAATACTCGTTGCCGCAGTGGGAACAGAACCACACGGACTTGGTTTTTTTTACTGCAGTTGCCATCGGCCGGTCATTGGTCCCGTAAAGATACAAAAAATCCCGGGGATTTATCCTCGGGACAACACGCATTCCGTAAAAGTGCGGAAATTACTCTGCGTTGTCGATAGCTTCGGCAGCGGCTTCGGCGGCAGCTTCCACGCTGTTTGCCAGGGAATCGCAAGCCTCTTCTACGGCTTCCTCCACGGCGGCGGCAGCTTCATCGGCAGCGGCCTCGGCCTTCTTGGCGTTGTTGTTACCGCAAGCAGCGGCGGCAAACATCATTGCCACAACTGCAACAGACATAAATACCTTTTTCATAATGACTTAAATTTTTGGGGATACACTAATTCTCTCTAACCAAATTCGGCCGCAAATTTACGGGATTATTTTGGGTAATCAAAGATATTTGTGAAAATAATGCAAGGCGGTATTTCTATTTACTTGGCTATAAAGCACTTATATTTTTTGGAGCAGAGCGCTGGCCCATACCTCGCAGCCTTCGCCGCGGCCCACGAAACCCAGGCGCTCCGTGGTGGTGGCCTTCACGGACACCCGGTCCGGCGTCACGCCCAGGATGGGAGAGAGCGTTTCCCGCATGGCGGGGATATGAGGCGCCAGCTTGGGTTTCTGGAGGGCGATGGTAATATCGGCATTCCCCACCGCAAAGCCCTTTTCATGGACCAGCTCCATCACCTTCCCCAGCAGCAGCTTGCTGTCGACCCCCTTCCAGCGGTCCGAGCTGTCCGGAAACAGGTGGCCGATGTCTCCCAGCGCCAGGGCCCCCAGCAGGGCGTCGCACAGGGCGTGGATGGCCACATCGCCGTCTGAATGGGCCACAAAGCCCGTTTCCGAAGGGATTTGCACCCCACCCAGCCACATGGGAAGGCCGGGCGAGAGGGCGTGTACGTCGTATCCGTTTCCAATCCTGATATCCATAACTGTGAGGTTTTTGCAAAGATACCAAAAAAATGGTACTTTTGCAGGTTAAAGGAATTATTGCCATGGCCAGTCTATTCAACTTCGGTTTCTTCGGGAACCAGGAACACAGGGTATTCAACTACAAGCCCCGGTACTACGACCCGGAGGAGGAAAAGCGCCGCCAGATGTTCGGCGACGTGGACGGCACCAACGACGCCGCCCGTGAGAAAGGGGAATATGTGCCCGGCAGCAGCCTTCGGGGCGCATTCCGTAATGGCAACTACCAGAAGACCCGTTCCTCCATGACCAAGACGCATACCATCATTACGCTGGTAACCCTGGTGCTCATTGTGGCGGTGCTCATTTATATTGCCAAATTCTTCGAGTTGCTGTAAGGGAGATTCTTCGCTTCGCTCAGAATGACAAAGGGACAGAATGACAAAGGGACAGAATGACAAAGGGACAGAATGACAAAGGGACAGAATGACAAAGGGACAGAATGACAAAGGGACAGAATGACAAAGGGACAGAATGACAAAGGGACAGAATGACAAAGGGACAGAATGACAAAGGGAC
>FLNY01001638.1_pt1 | contig 10117 bp, 11 predicted proteins | sample 1140381 | NCBI WGS metagenome assembly FLNY01 (sample SAMEA3878172, study PRJEB12797) | bioreactor metagenome | biome: Moose rumen | place: Sweden | collected 2011-10
ATCCACACCGTCGAGCACGCCGAAGCTATCGGTCTCGGCACCCGCACGTACCACATCGTCAGCATCGACAAATAAAAGAATATGAACGTACTACTTATCAATGGAAGTCCGCACGCCAACGGCTGCACAGCGACAGCGCTGGGCGTGGTGGCCAGGACCCTCGAGGGCGAGGGCATCGGGACGACGACTGTCCACGTGGGCCACAAAGACATCCGTGGCTGCATCGGTTGCTATAAATGCCGAGAGATTGAACGGTGTGTTTTCAACAACGACCCTGTCAATGAGGTAGCTACAAAATTCAAGGAGGCCGACGGAATAGTCATCGGCTCGCCTGTGTATTATGCCGGACCTAACGGGACACTCATCTCCTTCCTTGACCGCCTGTTTTTCTCCACACAGTTTGAGAAGCGGTTCAAGGTGGGTGCTGCCGTCGTCTCGGCCCGAAGGATGGGTACAACAGCCACGCTCGATACCCTAAACAAATATTTCACCATCAGCGAGATGCCAATAGTTAGTAGTCGGTATTGGAACGCCGTACATGGCAATACGGAAGAGGAGGTTTTAAAAGACGAAGAGGGGCTGCAGACCATGCGTGTACTTGGTCGCAACATGGCCTTCCTCATCCGTGCCATCGCCCGTGAGCGCGAGGCCTCAGGACTGCCGGAGCAGGAACCCCGTCGCATCGCAACAAATTTTATACGATAGCATCGACGTACTGATTCGGTCAGACGGTAAAACATCTCAAAACAAAAATTTGTAATTTTGCCACAGATTGACATACAAACGTAAACACAATAAACACAAATAGAATCATGCAGAATTTTGATTACATGACACCGACGCGCCTCATCTTCGGCAAGGGCGTCGTTGAGAAACTGCCCAAAGTGATGGAGCAGTTCGGAAAGAAAATCCTCCTGACCTACGGTGGCGGAAGCATCAAGAAGATAGGCCTGTACCAGAAGGTGCATGAACTGCTGAAAGGCTACGAGATTGTAGAGCTCAGCGGCATACAGCCCAATCCGAAGTACGACCCCAGCGTGCTGGACGGCGTGCGTCTCTGCAAGGAGAACAACATTGATGTCATCCTCGCCGTGGGCGGCGGCTCGGTGCTTGACTGCTCGAAGGCCATCGCCGCAGGCGCCTGCTACGACGGCGACCCGTGGGATCTCATCACCTACAAGGTGAAGGCTCAGGCCGCTCTGCCCATCGTCGACATCATCACCCTTGCCGCCACGGGCAGCGAATACGATGCCGGCGGTGTCATCTCGCGCACCGAGACTAACGACAAGATAGGCTACATCGACCCCCTACTCTACCCTCGTGTGTCGTTTCTCGACCCCACCTATACCTTCACTGTCAGCAAGAAACAGACCGCAGCCGGCATCGCCGATGCGATGAACCACACCATAGAGCAGTACTTCGCCGAGGACACTACCCTGCTCAACGACGGCTTCTGCGAGAGCATGCTGCGCTCCCTGATGGTCAACGGCCGCAAGTGCCTGGAGAACCCCGAGGACTACACAGCCCGCGCTGAGATGATGCTCTGCTGCACCTACGGCTGCAACCGCATCCTCTCGCTCGGCAACAGCCCCAGCGGCTGGCCCTGTCACGGTATCGAGCACGCCCTGAGTGCCTACTACGACATCACCCACGGCGAGGGACTGGCCATCATCACGCCACGCTGGATGCGACACATCTTGAACGACCACACTCTGCCGCGTTTCGTCAAGTATGGCGTCAACGTCTTCGGCATCGACGCCACGTTGCCTGAGCGCGAAATTGCCGAGAAAGCCATTGACGAGACCTACCGTTTCTTCGAGAGTATCGGCATTCCGATGCACCTGCGCGAAGTAGGCATAGATGACAGCCGCATCGGCGAGATGGCACACCACATCGCCGTGGGCGAAGGCCTCGACCAAGCCTACGCCCCACTAAGCGAACAGGACATCGCGAACATCATCACAGCAAGCCTGTAAGTAAGTTTCAGGGGGCAGGTTTCAAGTTTTATCATGCCTTCCTCACCTTCGAGAGCGAAAAATCAAAGCCGTGAAAATCCTTTTATGACGGGATTTTACGGCTTTGTTTTCAACGATTAGATTGTAGTTTGTATAAACTTGCAGAAGCCGTCAATGTCGGCGTCGTCTGGATGCCCCTTATGGATAGGGCCCATCGAACCTTTGCAGGTAAAAGACTTGTCGCTAACCTTGATGCCTTTATTTTCCAGAGCCTTACGCATCTGCGGAACAGGTGAGTCGATGATGGCACACGAACCAAAGAGTACGACTTCGCGAACCACTTCGGGCGTGAGTGTGTTGATGAAGTCGATGACGCTGCTATTGACTTTGCCTAAGAATACTCCAGCACCGAGGTAGAGGGTATCAACGGGTTCTGTCAACGGTTCTGCTACTGTAGCGGCCTTGGCGTCGACAATCTCTTCAATGGCTTGTGCCATCTGTTTGGAGTGACCAAACTTACTGTAATAACGAATGGCGTTCATATTGCTTGTTTTTTAACTTCATTTAACATAGCTTTAACCTCATCACGATGCTCGTATAAGGCACATCCGCCAGAATGTTCACCACCAACGAGATGAACATCGCGCAGTTTACGGAACAGCGGTGAGGCAAGGGCACCTTTGACCCCCAGTTCAATGACACTGCTGTCGCTGAACGGCGAGAAAGGACAAGGTTCTGCCGAGCCGTCAGGTCCGATATGAAAGAATCCGCGGCCGGCTGCCAGACAGCCACCTAGGTGTTGCTCATCGCCAGGGAAGGAAATGATAATCACATCATGATAGCGTTCTTGCTGATGAGCCTGTACCGCCTCCATCTTAGCCATGTCAGATTCACCAAAAGCGAGATATTCGGTGCCGGGTTCTATCGGTACGTACTCTACATATATGACGAGCTTACAGCCGAGGTCACGCAAGTTGTCGACAAACTCGTCGGATGTCACGAGCTCGAAGTTCTCTGTTGTCACCGTAATGCTAGTACCAAAGAACAAGTCCTCATCATGTAGCATCCGGACCGACTGCATGGCACGTTTATACATACCCCTGCCGCGACGTTCGTCTGTCGAATGTTCCATGCCTTCAATGCTGATTACGGGTATCATGTTCAAGTGCATCTTCAGGAACTCGATATACGACGGTCCAATCAGCGTGCCGTTGGTAAAGACCGGAAATATCATATCCTTCACATCGGCCACTGCCTCCAAGATGTCCCTACGCATCATCGGCTCGCCACCTGCAAGCAAGGCAAAATTAATGCCTAATGACGCCGCTTCTTCAAAAATTGCTTTCCATTGGTCGGGCGAAAGTGTTGTCTTCCGTTCCTCTGTGCTGTCGACTGCTATGCCATTGGCTCGTGCATAACAGCCCTTACAATGCAGATTGCAAATGGTGGCAATAGAACAAATCAGGAAGGGAGGCACATCTATTCCTTCCTGTTCCTTTACTTTCTTACGTCGTTTCTCCGACTTTTCGAACAATCGCTGCATCTTGAAAACGAACTTCGCCTCACGCGGATTCGTCAACACGTTCTTGTAGGCTTTTGCCATGATGTTGCGGATGCTACCGTTCATGTATGCTGTCATGTCCATAGTCATAATATCATTGTAGTGAGTAAATTATCATAGTCGAGAATGCGAGATGTTGTTTGTTGTTACCAAACCATGCAGCAACGTACGTAGCAAATTGCGTCTAAACATCTCTTCTCGTTATAATCATTTCTTTTTTAATAAATTATCAAAATATTCAATTTGTTATTCAGTTGCAAAACTACTATTATTTCGTTGAATAACCAAATATGTAATGACACAAAAGTTGGTAGCTGAATCACAAACAATGTCTTGTGATAGCCTAACTGATGTAGTATCAACAAGTCAGGCTGAATATTCTGAATAAAATCAAACCTGTTTTCCCAAATTTTCTCGTAGATATAAGGGTTATGTTGCAACCGTTGGGAGCCACTGTCATCATCTTTGAACGAACGCGACGAGGTAGCGAGGAAGGTATCCACATCGGCATTGTCAATCTTCGCATTGGCGCGATAGCAATACTTGAGAATATTTTATTCGAAAACAAACTTGTCTATAGCGATTTCGGTGTCTGTCAGTTTCTTCTCGACATAAACGCCTTGTGGGGTGGGGAGAACACGCGAGGCGACGCGATAGCTGTCATTGTCGAAAAGGACCTCGTATTTGACATTAAAATTGCGGTCGGCGACAACCATAATCCAGTTGTCACTGCTGAGTTCTAAGGCATCGGGGTCCTGACGTGAGGGAAGCCGCATAGGACGCAGGTAGACATCCCGATATGGGTCGTATACAATGGTTTGGTACAGGGTGTTGCTCTTTTTCCATTCTATGCATTTGTCTTGGTCAAGATAATCCTCTATCGTCAGTTTTTCGGGAGATATGAAATGGCTGGAACCCAAGTATTTCTCGGATATGAATTTGCCGTTGAGGCTGTATAGGCTGACGGTACTCATCATGTCGGAGTAAAAGACAATGATAGAGTCGTCCGGATTGAATAGAAGATGAGAGAGGTGCGCCGTGCCTTCGTTGTCGTAGGGATAGTTTTCGGGGAAAGTGCCGAAAACGGTGTCGAAAAGAACGGTGTCGCCCTCGATATGCCAAATGGCGGCATGAGGCCAATGCTGATATTGGTCTACGGGGATCAGTTCTTTCTTCAGCGAGGTGAAGACAGAGGTGTAAATCCGACCGTCGACAAAGGGCAACTGACGGTAAGGTACCGCGGTGAAATTGCTGTCGTAGAAAGGGATAGTTCCGCGAAAAGTGCTTCTGAATCCCGACTTGGCTTCGCACAAGCGGTTGCGATACTCGATATACCATACGCTCCCCGTGTCAGGAGAGGCAATGATGTTGTGTACGGCATTGCCTTTGTCGAAAAAGCGACAGACACTGTCGGCGAAATCGAACACGAGAAAATGACCCTTGTAGACGAATATGTACTGTCCTGAATCGTAAAAGACTGCATTGTAGAGCATTGCATCGACGTATTCGTCAGGTGTATCGCCAAACGAACAATCTTGTTCTTTAAGAAATCTATGATAGTCGACAGTTTCGACATTCCGGTTGTGAGAGCAGCCTATGGCCAGTGCTATCACGAAGAAGAAAAGAAGTCGGGATATTCCGACATGCACTCGATTGAATTTCATGGAATTGATTTTTAAAGGGCAGGACATAAAGACCTGCCCTGTGTTCATGTTTTAAAGACTATCGTCGACATCGAAGCAGAAGGAGAAGAATACGTTGGTGGTGTCGTTGCTGTCGACAGCCTGGTAGACTCTGCGTGAGCCGACAGAAGCAGCGTTGACAATAACACATTCGTCATTCTGTAGCATGCTTAGGACGGGTTCGTTGTCCAGTCTGGGATACCACTGTTTCCACTCGTCGCCCCTGAAATAGGAGCCCACAGAGCTTGCGTTCTCTCCCACCAGTGCGGTGAAATCAGCCACACTTGAAACGTCCTCGATAGATTCGCAGATTACGGTAATCATCTGGCAATTGATGTGGTACTCGTCTATGTAGACGCAGCAGAGACACTCCTCATCAAAAGCGCCCTTGGTGCCCATCAGGATTGTCACGGGTACTGTTTTCGCACCTGACGACATTCCGGGCTCTGTCCCCGCTGTAGCGAGGGGTGCTGTTTCTTTCTGGCACGAGGTTGCGCATAGTATGGCGACAACCATCGCAGAGAACAGCATACAAGAACTTCCGATTTTCTTTCTAAGATTCATTGCTTTGGTATTTTAATGTTTAGCAGACCCGACAAGTTCATTACCGGAGAGGGGGCTGGGGTCTGCCTACGGCACACTCCCGGTGGCTATGCATAGTTTTGTTTAACAGTTTTATTGTTGTTTGTTATGGTGAGTCGTGTTTTTTTTCAGTTGTAGAATCGTGACGTCACATTGTTGATATCGTAGTCGCACATTTCTTTCACCTTTCTGCCTGTGGTATAGACTTCAATGATGCCGTGCAGCGACCAGTTGAGTCGTTCTATCAGGGCTGAGGAGTCGACGACAATGCACTCACGTTGCGGAACATCATACAGGCTCATCAGCAGTGGGGTGGTGACGAACGTTATGGTGTCCGAGAGGTTGGTTTTGGCATAGGACAGGGCAAGGGGTTTGCAGCCTGTGCAGCCTTCCTTGGTGACGAAGACGAAAGAGTGTGGCTCATCTGGGATGACGAGACCAAGTCTTTCGGCCGCGTAGTGAAAGACCTCGGTGTCGTGACGCTGCTGACGGTGGCACGATGCCAGAAGCGACAAAAGTAGGATTGCTATTGTCAAGTATTTGCCTTTCATGTTGATAGCAAGTATAGCGTCACTTACGGCATTCAGCCACACAGTGGTATTGAGTTCCTCTCGGCACTATGTATACGATATAGCCGCCCACGTACATTCTTCGGCACCATTCGAAGGCAGCCTCCCCGTCGTCGACGAAAAAATGCAAGGTCCCGTTTGTGGAATGCAACATAGACACTGTGGCGTCATCGATGCAGACGCCGAATGTCGTGTCGCTGTACATCGAGTCAAGATACTCCATCAGCCCTGTCATTCCGTCACCATCGACAAATGTCCGTTGCGGCACATCCGACTCGCTGTTTTTTATGTCGGTCACGTTGAAAGCGAAGCCATCCTCCTTAGGGCGGGCGGTTTTGCTGGTGTTGTGATTGAGGATAGCCATCTCTTCTTTTCTGGTGCGTGTATGGAAAATGCTGACGATATGCCGTTTATAAGAGACCGCCAGGATGTCGTCGCCCTCTTTATTGTCTGTAGTGATTGATTTCGAGCCAACAATGTCGGCACCCTCAGCGATGAGCTTTGCCAGCTCGCCCGTAGGTTCATTCAGACCGAAGTCGCCCACAAGGGTTTTCCAACCCTCAGTGTCGACAGCTTCTAATAAGGTCACATCCACAGTCACCGTGCCTTCCTTGTCGTCCACTATCACATAGTTGCGCGCAAACGAGGTCTTGACGTGGCCATTCCGCGCATAGTGGCGGTAATGCGTCCTGTTGTCGCAGCTTGCGGCCAGCAGCACAGTACCAATGAGGACCAGCAGGAAAGGGTGTGAGAGAATTATGCGTTTCATATCAGGCTGACGAGATAGTCGATTTGCAGAATTTCGTTGGTGTCGCAATAGTTTATATTGAAAAAGGAATAGATGAATACGGCAGCGACCGAAGCCGCTACGGCGGCGACTGCGGCGATGGCAAGACGTTTCCGGACAACATGTGGACCCTTGGCGAAATGGGCACTGGCTTCGGGTCTGGCTGCCAGCGCACGGCTCCGCGCATCCAAGGCATCATACAGACCCTGGATTTCTGTCAGTAAGGATTCTTGGTCACGGTCCGTGTTGTTGAAGGTGTTTGGTTTCATTTTTCAAGGTTTTTCATCTTTTGCAATTTGATTTTCAAGCGCGAGATGCGTTTTTTGACAGCATCTTCAGAACATCCTGTTATTGTGGCGATTTCCTTCAGTGGATGACGGTCTAAATAGAGGAAAACAAGGTTTTTCTCATCGTCGTCTAAAGAATCTATGAGCCGGTACAACTTGTCGTAACATCTGTTGCTTTCCTCGTCGGCCAAGGTCTCTAAAACGCTCTCGTCGATGGTTATCACTTCGGGGTGTTTTGCTTTTTCGCGACACGACTGTACGGCGGTTTTCAAGGCTATGCTATACACCCATGTCGATTCTTTACACTCTTCTCTGTATCGAGGCCAGGCCTTCCACAGATTGTATACAATTTCCTGGTATAAATCACGCATATTGTCGTATTGCCGGTCGGTGTAGAGGAGGCAGATGTTGAAAATGATTCTTTGGCACTCGCCAAGCATGGCAAGGAATTGGTTTTGGCCGTCATCGTAGGACTTGTGGTTGCGGAACAGATTGTAATCCTGTTCGTTGTGTTTGCTGATGGATGTTGTTTTTCGACGGCCCATTGTTTTTATTTGATTCTTCTCTGTATATTAGTCGCAAAAAATCAAAAAAAGTGACACATGATTTAAAAAAAAACAGAAAAATAACGTTTTCGTTAAACCGAATGACCAAAGGAAGTTTGTTCACTTGGACATGGTGAGAATGCTAGGGGGGGCAGGCAACTCGCCTACAAACAAGGACATCAGCTAGCGCCAGACGAGGAAACACAACAATGCAATCTGTTTGTTGTGTTTGTTTGTTGTGTTGTTGCTTGTTGTGTTTGTTTGTTGTGTTGTTGCTCCACGAAAAGTAGACATGCATTCTACTATTCAGTCTCAAATAACCGCCAATCAACCTACCTATGTGGCAAAATAACACAAAAAAAATTAAAAAAATGTGCCAAAATATTACAAATAGATAGATAACATTCTGTTAACGGTTGTGCCTGTTCGTCCATAAAAATGTGTTTTTTGTTTTGCTATTCGTCAAAAAAAATGTGTTTTTATACCGTCCGTTTGTCAAATAAAATGTATTTTTGCATCGTCTATTTATAAAAAAATGTAATAAAAGTAAATGGAACGTCTGATATACAATAATTTGACAAAATGGAAAGAGAATCCAAACAGGAAACCTCTTATTTTGAATGGAGCGCGCCAAGTAGGAAAGACCTGGATTTTGAAAGAATTTGGACAGCGGGAATATTCAAACATGGCGTACATCAATTGCGAAAGCACAGAGCAGATAGAAGAGGTGTTCAAGGATTTCAATGTCAGCCGAATGGCGACAGCTCTCTCGGTAGTGTCGGGTATAGATATCGATCCCGAAAAAACGCTGATCTTCCTCGATGAAGTGCAGGAGTACCCACGCGCCTTGACGGCACTGAAGTATTTCTGCGAAGATGCTCCCCAATATCATGTCGTCGTGGCAGGTTCGTTATTGGGTATCTCGCTGCACCAAGGTATATCCTTTCCCGTGGGCAAGGTGGACATGATGAACCTATACCCGATGACTCTTGCAGAGTTTGTGCTGGCTATGGGGAATAAACAAGCGGCCAGCATGCTTCTCGATGGCAATATGAAAGAGATGGACGCATTAAATAGCTTTTTCATTGAGTATCTGCGGCAGTATTACTATGTCGGCGGAATGCCTGCCGCAGTGAAGGCTTTTTCCGAAAACAGAATGCCAAACGAGGCCAGGAAGATCCAGAAGCAGATACTGTCAGATTACCGGAAAGATTTCTCCAAACACACCTCACGAAGCGAGGCAGAACGTGGGTCTGTTGGGTGCATTGATGGATGTGTCGGCCAAAGACATGCTGCTGGGCAACAATGTCTTCTCGGAGTTTAAAGGTGCATTTTCGGAGCAGTATGTATTGTCCCAGATAATCCCGTTTGAACTGCCAATACATTATTACGCTACCAACGACTCGCAGGTGGAAGTTGATTTTATTGTACAGACGGAAAACCGTATATTGCCTATCGAGGTCAAGGCAGAAAAAAATGTCCGTGCCAAATCGCTTCGCGTATTCATTGAAAAGAATCCCGACCTGAAAGGAATAAGGCTTTCGATGCTTCCTTACAAAGATCAAGAGTGGATGGAAAATGTACCTTTGTACTGCATTTCAAATTTAATCAAAGACTTGTCCTGAACGTGCTGATTCGGCGATAAATAACAACCGTACAAGTGTTAAAAAACCATAAATAATCTTAATTATCCAACTAAATTAACGCCTAAAAGCCACTATAGTAAAAAGAAGTATAATCCCAAATCGGTCGTCAGGCCGACTATTCGTTATTGACACAACTATGGCAAGAAAGAACATCACTTTTACGCTCCTCGCACTGATTGCAATCACCGCGTGTGTTAACACACTTGCCGGTCAAACCGGCACCACGCCCAGCGGCAGGTTCGATTGGGTTACAGGCTTCGGTGGACAGGATGTAAATAACACTGGCAATGTAAATGGAGTTGTCGGACAACACGTCGACAGCGAGGGAAATCTGTATGTCTGTGCGATTTATCCTGGTATGGGTGCCCGACTGGGCGATACGCTGAGTTTGCCCTATGGCCCATACGGAGGATTGAACCCCAATATGTGTCTGTTGTTGGCCAAATTTTCACCCGACGGCAGTTTGTTGTGGCATCGCGAAGCATACGGAAACTATCACGCAG
>FLNY01004448.1_pt1 | contig 10107 bp, 10 predicted proteins | sample 1140381 | NCBI WGS metagenome assembly FLNY01 (sample SAMEA3878172, study PRJEB12797) | bioreactor metagenome | biome: Moose rumen | place: Sweden | collected 2011-10
TTTTTTTATTGTCCGACCCTCAACTAACTCCTCCACATTTTATATGGGAACCTCATCAGATGTGAGTTGTAGTAGCGTTTGTCACCTGTCACTTCTTTCCCTAAAAAATCTGGTTTCTCAAATACTTCATCTTCACTTTTAAGCTCAATCTCGGCCATCACAAGTCCATCGTTCTCACCATGAAACTCATCCACTTCAATAATATGGTCACCATTTTTGATCAGCCATCGCGTTTTTGAAATCTTTCCAGGCCGGCATAGACGCATCAGTTGGCATCCGTCTTCTGGAGATACTTCTGTCTCGAATTCATAACGGGATAAACCTCCATTTTCTGATGGACCTTTTATCGTCAGATAAGCTTTTTCATCACGTATTCTTACACGGACAGTCCGCCCGGGAGCAGTATCAAAATAGCCTTGTTCTATTTCGCTGTGTGAATAAGCTTTCTCTTTATATTCACCACACACAAGAAATTTTCTTTCAATCTCTATATTCATAAGTACTTAATTTGTGCCTTCTCCTGCAAATTCCATCAGGTAGGCCTTAATGAAATCATCTATCTTGCCGTCCATCACACCACCGACATCAGAGGTCTGATAATTGGTGCGGTGATCCTTCACTCTGCGGTCGTCAAACACATACGAGCGAATCTGACTGCCCCATTCGATTTTCTTCTTACCTGCCTCAATCTTCTCTTTCTCTGCCATCTTCTTCTTCAATGCACGGTCATACAGCTGGGAACGTAGCAACCGCATGGCGTTTTCTCTGTTTTCCAACTGCTTACGGGTCTCTGTATTCTCAATCAGAATCTCCTCTTCCTCACCTGTGTCGGGATCAACATACTGGTAACGAAGACGAACACCTGTCTCCACCTTGTTCACATTCTGACCACCGGCGCCACCACTGCGGAACAGATCCCAACTGATTTTGCTTTTGTCAATAACCACCTCTATACTGTCGTCAACCAGGGGCGTGACAAATACACTGGCAAAGCTCGTCATGCGTTTACCCTGGGCATTATAAGGAGATACTCTTACCAAACGGTGAACGCCATTCTCACCTTTTAAGAAACCGAAAGCCTGATCACCCTCTATTTCCATTGTCACTGTTTTGATGCCGGCTTCCTCACCGTCTTGGTAATTACTGATTCTCACTTTGTATTTATGCGACTCCGCCCAACGCTGATACATACGCATCAGCATTTGAGCCCAGTCCTGACTCTCTGTACCACCAGCGCCACTGTTAATCTTTAATACAGCATCCATACTGTCGGCCTCATCACGTAGCATGTTTTTTAACTCTAAGTCCTCAATCAGTCGAAGTGCTGTATGATAGTCGTTATCTACCTCTTCCTCTGTCACCAATTCCTCTTTATAATAATCGAAGGCAAGCTCTAATTCGTCACAAGCGCTCTTCACCTCTTTGTAACCATCTATCCATTTGCGAAGGTCTTTCACCTTCTTCATCTGAATTTCAGCACTTTTCTGATCGTCCCAAAAATCAGGCGCCTGAGTGCGTAATTCCTCTTCCTCAACTTCCACAAGCTTCTGTTCAATACCCAGATAGCGGTAGAGCGCTTCTGTCCTGTCTTTAATGTCTTTTAATTGTTCTGCTGTTATCATATATCCTATTTTTTTGCAAATATACGCATTTTTATTAGATTTCTCAATTATTTTCGTAACTTTGCAAAAACCAATATTTAACCAGATTTATTTTATGACAATGAGAAAATATATTTTTGCTTTTTGTGTATTTGCCCTCCCAATGTTCGCAGATGCACAGGTTTTCCGTTTCGGATTTGGTGACGATTTTTTTAACGACGATTTTTTTGGCTCACAAAGAAGACAACGGCAGGAAAATGTGGTCAAGCCGGAATACGATGGCGACAAAGAGGATATGGAGGATTTTATGAAGGAGAATTTTAAAAACCCTGTCAATCAGCGTGATGTGGAAGGACGGATTGTGATTGCGTGCATCATCAACGAAAAGGGTAAGGTGATTGAGACACACGTGGTAAGAGGACTCAAGGAGGAATATAACAAAGAAGCACAGAGAGTAGCGGCGAAAATGAGGTTCAAACCGGCAAAAAAAGGAAAGGAAAAAGTGAAGTCAAGATATGATGTCACTTTCCCGATACGAAAAGGAAGACTTAGTTTCCTCGATTTGAAAACCACCGACGTATAACCAGTAAACCAAGTGGTATGGCGAGCACCACTCCGATGGAATTGGCTATAAAATCAAACCAGTCGCCGTTTCTGCAAGTGGTCAGATATTCCTGGCCTAATTCCAGTAAACCACCAAGAAGGATGGGGAAAAGCACAATATAGCTGAGCCATTTCCCATATTCTTCTTTGTGATGACCATTCCGGAAGTAATCATACCACAGCACACTACACATTCCCCCGTACATCACAAAATGAACCCACTTGTCCCATAAGGGTACATAACCTAAATCCGGAACTTCTGGCATAGGAGCCAAACTTAGGGTGATTACACATAAAATAACAAGAATCGAGAGATAATACTTTCTTATTTTTAACATTTTTGATGCTTCATTTATAATTTTATGCAAAATTACAGCTTTTTTTCGTAATTTTGCATAAAATTTTTATTTTTACTTTTAATTTGTAAGTTCAGGGGTGAACTCCTCAAAGAACAATATGAAGAGAGAAAACTTCGGAAGTAAGTTTGGGGCGATTTTCGCTACTGCCGGGTCGGCTGTAGGACTCGGCAATATATGGCGTTTTCCTATAGAGACGGGACAAAATGGAGGGGCGGCCTTCATTCTGATATACATCGCATGTATTCTCCTGCTCGGTCTGCCTCTTATGTTAAGTGAGTTCGTCATCGGAAGACATACACAGTCCAACGCCACCAGGGCTTATCACCTCCTTGCTCCAGGAACTCCATGGAAGTGGGTCGGACGCCTTGGGGTGTTCGCCGGTTTTATTGTACTCAGCTATTATTCAGTGGTGGCTGGATGGACAGCGAAATATGCGGTGCTCGCTATCGGAAACCAATTCCAAGGATGCGACCCTGATTCGCTGAGGACAACATTTTCCGCATTTGCCTCCGACCCCTGGGAGCCTCTGCTCTATCTGCTTATCATGCTACTGATGACACATGCTGTTGTGGTGATAGGCATTCAGAAAGGTATAGAGAAATGCTCTAACATTCTGATGCCGATACTCCTCGTCATCATTTTCGTGCTCGTCATCTGCAGCGTCACACTCGACGGGGCTTCTGAAGGTGTGCGATTCCTGCTTAAACCTGATTGGTCTAAAATCGATAGCCATCTGGTAATCAGCGCAATGGGACAGGCCTTCTTCTCATTATCTTTGGGACTTGGATGCCTTTGCACGTATGCTTCCTATTTTAAGAAAGACAGCAACTTGCCGAATATTGCTATACAGGTTATTACTTTGGATACACTCATTGCCTTGATGGCTGGATTCATCATTTTTCCAGCCACTTCGGCTGCGGGAATGCCACTGGATTCAGGGGTGATGGGCCCCGAACTTATTTTCGTCACTCTCCCTAACGTGTTCCAACAAGCCCTGTCGGGGCTACCGTGGCTGGCATATAGCTTCTCTGTACTCTTTTTTATTTTACTGATTATAGCTGCTCTCACAAGCGCTATTTCTATGCATGAGATTGTCACATCTTACATGAAAGAGGAATTTCATCTGACCAGAAAAAAAGCCGCTTTGATTGAGACGCTCGGGTGTGTGGTAATAGGCGCGCTCTGTGCGCTTTCTTTTGGTGTGCTCGACAATGTGAGAATATTCGATAAATCAATTTTCGATTTTTGTGATTGGGTGGTTTGTGAGTTCTGTATGCCTATCGGGGCAATACTTATATCCATATTTGTCGGATGGTATCTCAAAAGAAAAACTGTTGAGAATGAGATTACGAACAACGGAACACTACGGGTTCCGCTCTTCAGGGCGCTGATCTTTATTTTGCGTTTTGTGGCTCCTGTGGCCATCACGCTGATTTTCCTCGATCAGTTCCATCTGCTGTCGTAATTCTTTATTCAAATTTCGGAAGTCAAAATGGAAGTAACGTCTTTGCATTCCCTGCATTCTTCTTCATATAATAGTTAATGACAAAAATAATGACTAAAAGAGAAAATTTTGGAAGTAAAATAGGAGCTGTCCTCGCAGCTGCCGGTTCTGCAGTCGGACTTGGCAATATATGGCGTTTCCCGATTGAAACCGGACGAAACGGAGGAGCTGCTTTCATCCTGATATACATTTTATGTGTGATTGCCATCGGACTGCCGATTATGATGAGTGAGTTCCTCATCGGACGTAATACGCAGTCGAATACAGCACGCGCATATCAGAAACTGGCGCCGGGAACACCATGGAAATGGGTCGGACGACTTGGCGTGTTCACTGCTTTCTTCATTATGTGCTATTACGGCGTCATTGCAGGATGGACAATTGAATATGCAGTGTTGGCATTAGGAAATCAGTTTGCTGGTAAGACACCAGAGCAGATTACTCTGATTTTCACAGATTTCTCATCCGGAGATGTATTGCCGGTCTTTTGGATGATTGTGTTTGTCCTGATGACTCATTTTGTGATTGTGAAGGGAGTTACAAAAGGTATCGAGCGATGGTCGAAAGTTCTGATGCCGATGCTTTTCATAATTGTCATGATGTTAGTGGTTTGCTCGCTTTCTCTGCCAAATGCAAACAAAGGTGTGGACTTCATCCTCAAACCCGACTGGACAAAAGTGGATGGGGGAGTGGTCCTCAGTGCCATGGGACAGGCTTTCTTTTCTCTTTCTTTAGGTATGGGATGCCTCTGTACGTATGCTTCTTATTTCGATAAGAAAACCAGTCTTGGCAAAACTGCCCTGCAAGTTTGTGTGATCGACACCATTATCGCACTTATGGCCGGCTTCATCATCTTTCCGGCTGCTTTCTCTGTGGGAATAGAACCAAAGACATCAGGACCGGAGCTTATCTTTATCACACTTCCACATGTATTTCAACAGGCTTTTGTGGGAGCGCCTTGGCTGGCATACATCTTTTCTGTGATGTTCTATCTGCTGATCATCGTGGCGGCTCTCACAAGCACCATCTCACTACATGAAGTCGTTACTTCATATATGGCTGAGGAGTTTCATATGCCACGAAAAAAAGCGGCTGTTTGGGAAACGGCAGGCATTATCTTTTTCGGCATCTTCTGTGCCCTTTCATTTGGAGCGCTCAACAATGTACATATCTTTGGATTGACGATATTCGACTTCTTCGACTGGACTGCATCAAAAATATGTCTTCCTGTCGGAGGACTGTTCATTTCACTCTTTGCCGGATGGTATCTTGATAAACAACTGTTCAGGGATGAAATCACGAATTATGGAACATCCAGGGCGCCTTATGTGAAAGCATTGATCTTTATACTCAGATATCTGGCGCCGGTTGCTATCTTTGCCATACTGCTCAACGAACTGGGCGTACTTTCTGTCATTAATTCATAAAAAGCAAACAGACAGGAATTTATTCCCTGCCTGTTTGCTGTTTATGTGGAGTGAATAAGATTATTTACTGACGATGGACATGGTGTCTTTGGCTATCATCAATTCCTCGTCTGTTGGAATCACACATACCTTCACACGGCTGTCGTCGCTCGATATGGTCATCTCTGTCGCGCGGCATGAATGGTTCTTTGTCTCATCTACCTTTACTCCAAGGAATTCAAGACCTTTGGTGGCACCCTCGCGGACTTCCCACTGGTTCTCACCAGCTCCACCGGTGAAGACAATAATGTCAACACCACCCATGGCTGCGGCATACTGACCGATATATTTCTTGATACGGTAGGTGTACATCTCCTTGGCCAGACGGGCGCGGTCATTACCATCCTCTATACCTTTCAGAATATCACGGAAATCACTTGAACCACCGCTCACACCAGCCAGACCGCTCTGTTTGTTCAGAAGATTCGACAAGCCTTTGGTGTCTAAGCCTTCCTTGTCCATGATGAATGTCACGGCACCGGCGTCGATATCACCCGAACGCGTTCCCATGATCAGACCTTCGAGTGGGGTGAGACCCATAGAGGTATCTACACATCTACCGTCCTTTACTGCCGCAATGGAAGCGCCATTACCGATATGACAGGTAATCACTTTTGTTCCTTCAGCTTTCTCAATACCGAGATATTCCAACACACGCTGGCTTACATAGCGATGACTTGTTCCATGAAAACCATAGCGGCGTACACCGTATTTCTCATAAAGAGCGTATGGGGTGGCATACATATAGGCATAGTCGGGCATGGTCTGATGGAAAGCAGTGTCAAACACTCCTACTTGAGGAATTTCCGGCAGCAATGCCTTCACTGCATTCACTCCCTTGATGTTAGCAGGATTATGCAATGGGGCCAAGTCGTTGCATGCGCTGAAATCACGCATCACCGCATCTGTAATCAATACACTCTCGCTGAATTTCTCGCCACCATGAACCAACCGGTGACCGACAGCATCCAACTCGTGAAGGTCTTTCAGAACAGCATGAGGACCGGTCGTAAGCACGCGGAATATCAACTGAACACCGGCCGTATGTTCTGCTACAGGCTCGTCCATCTTGATCTTCTCATCTCCGACCTTAATCTTAATAAACGAGTCAGGAAGACCGATTTTCTCAATTCCGCCACTCGTCACTACACTGTGGTCATCCATGTCATACAATGCATACTTAATCGACGAACTGCCACAGTTCAATACCAATATCTTCATTGTTTTATGATTATATAAAAATTATTACTCAAGTCTTTGCATTCCCGGCATTCTTTGCATTCTTTGCATTCCCTGCATTCTTTTATTTTGCATCCATAGCTTGGCAGGATGTGATGGCTATCATCTTGTAGATATCGTCAACAGAACAACCACGGGAAAGGTCGTTCACAGGGCGGGCTATTCCCTGGAGAATCGGACCGATTGCATCAGCGTTACCTAAACGTTGAACAAGTTTGTAACCGATATTGCCTACTTCCAAATTCGGGAATACAAGCACGTTGGCATTGCCGGCTATCTCAGAACCCGGAGCTTTCTTCTGACCGACACCGGGAACCAATGCGGCATCTGCCTGAAGCTCGCCGTCAATCTTTAATGAAGGATCCAGCTCCTTGGCTAAAGCGGTTGCTTCAATCACCTTGTCGCATACCTCATGCTTCGCACTACCCTTAGTCGAGAATGACAACATTGCCACGCGTGGATCAGCAAAGCCGGCTACCGAACGGGCGGTCTGGGCTGTGCATACGGCAATCTGTGCCAACTGACCGGCGTCAGGAGCAGGGGTGACTGCTACGTCGCCAACAACCAATACACCATCCTCGCCATATTGAGGAGTCTGGGTAATCATCAGCATCGCACCGCTCACGCATGTGATGCCTGGAGAGCACTTGATAATCTGAAGGGCTGGGCGAAGGGTGTCACCAGTGGTACTCAGAGCACCTGAAATCTGACCGTCAGCATCACCGCTCTTGATAATCAGACAACCAAAATAAAGCGGGTCGTCAATCTTTTTATAGGCCTCTTCTAAGGTCATTCCCTTCTTCTTTCGTAATTCAAAGAGCAGATTGGCGTACTCATCACGCTTATCGCTTTTCTTCGGATCAATCAAAGTGGCTTTGTCGATATAGGTTAAACCCAATTTGGAGGCTAAAGCATGAATCTCAGCTATGTCGCCTAACAAAATTAATTCGGCCAGACCATCGCGTAAAGCTTGGTCGGCTGCGGTCAAAGTACGCTCTTCCAATGCTTCAGGAAGCACAATTCTTTGTTTATTGCTCTGTGCGCGGGCAATGATTTTCTCAATTAATGTCATATAATTAGGTCTTTAAGTGTATTTTCTGCAAATATACTAAAAAAACATGAATTCTAACCCCCTTTCCCATTTTTTATTACATGACACAATCCATTCCTCATTCCTCATCCCTCATTCCTCATTATTCTTAATAGTTGATTTCCTTCGCTTTTTTCTTCAGCACATAATATAAATAATTGATGTCATCCATGTTCAACTTGAAATCTGAATATTCAACAGAAGGATTCAGGGAATGAAAGGTGAATGTGCCTGTTTGCAAATCCTGTGATACCATCTGTTTTAAAAGTATCGAAGATTTTGTTACAACTACCCAATAAGGATGATCTTTGTATCTCACGGGTTCCTTCCAGTACTGGCGATGAAGATTACGAACCAAAACATGGTCTCCTTCTTCAAAACTGTTTCTCTGACCATTGTCCATAGAATCGCCTTTTACCTGAAAACACCAGTATTGGCCATGAACAACATTGGGCACCTCGAATGTCTCTTCTTCCCACTCTTCTCGTTCTGCCTCAATCTGATCCAACGGATCAATAAAACGGCCGTATGCGGCAAATGGTACCAATTTGACCGTCATCAAAAGACGGGTGGGAGTTCGGTAGAATCGGGCGCCATTGCTGTTTTCCATCACAAACTCCATCTGATTGTCATAGATTTTTGTTGCCATTCCCATGGCGTCATCCATAAACATGTCACCTTCACCTGTCATTAGCCACAATGGATTAAAACCGAATGCCTCAGACCATTTTGTGGCGGATTTCTTACCAAACGATCGTTTATTACTTAGCAATCCGCTTATATATGCCTGTGAGCAATCCAATTTGGATGCCACTTGTTCCTGGGTAATTCTGTTACTCTTGAAAAAATTTGCCAGTGCTCTAGATACTTTTTCCATAATAAGTTATATTTTTTTGCAAATATAATCATTTTAGTGATATTCCGGAAATTCTCTATCAATAATTCTAAATCATTTTCATCAAAGTATAAGGATGACATGATGAATGCTTTTTATTCCATCATGACCTTTTTAGGCGAAAAGTTGTCCTTTTTTCCCTTTTTTGTAAAATTATTCACAAAAAACTTGCTTGTGTGCAAAAAAATAAACTATATTTGCACAGCGAATTAAAAAATGAGCAAAATCTTAATATATCTGTAACAAATGGTACCTTTCAAAAAAATCACTGAGTTCGACCTTCCTGTTATCAAATCATATTTCGATGTGGAGTCACACGGCAGAGTGGAAAAAGCTGTAAAACGTTATTGTAGCGATGGAAGAAGCGAAATCTCCATGGCGATTGTTGACCGGGCTATTGTGCTCCGTCAGGAAATTGATGAGATGTATGTGTATTCCATGCCGAAGGGGAAGGGGAATATACGTATTATCTGTATGGAGATGATGGAAGGTGCCAATGTTATGGGATACGACTGGATGGTCACTGGTGTTACGGAAAATCAGAAAAACATCATCAATGGCGCCCTCCCAAACCATTTTAAATTCATCTCTGAGGAAAAATACAGTTATCTTGATATCGTCCGATTCTGCAAAATCATCGACAACGAACCGACGATTATCGCAAAGCCCACTATGCAATACACCGACTCCATTTTCTATAACAACGAGAAAATGGTGCCGGCAAGCTAACTAAACTTCCACATGAATTATATTATTGTCAGCCCCACTGCATCGTCACATTGCAGTGGGGCTGGACTTTTGGTCTATTGTCTTTGAGGATGTAATCGGATGTCAAGCATGGCGACATCTTCTGGGACAACGAGTCATACGTCATCAAGCACTACCTGAAGATGTTTGCCGAACTGGCAAGTGCAACCCTGAAGCAGGTGGCAGACTGGTTTGTCTGGCTGGCAAGCACCTTGGGCAGGTTCAATGCCAACGAACTCAGACGTGCCGACCGTGAAGTCCACGACATTGCAGATGGCAAATATGATGGGCGAATAGAGAAGTTCCAGCAGGGGTTGTCAAGATAGGTAGGCGTTACAACCATCCCACCGACCTTGCAACGAGAACGAGCAGGATGATGATGGTCTTCTTGTTCATTTTCCGTTCATCGTTTCTTGCATCATTCTACGAACAGCCTCTGGGTTATATGGCTTTGGCTCGCTATCTTCTGTTGTAACTTGCCGCCCCTCTTGGTCAAAAATAATGTAGGTTGGGAAGTGGCTTACGTGCAGATATTTCTCGACGGCACTTTGCTGAACGGCAGGGAGGTTGTAATGAACGAGGTGCTCACCTGTGAGATTATAT
>FLNY01002495.1_pt1 | contig 10087 bp, 8 predicted proteins | sample 1140381 | NCBI WGS metagenome assembly FLNY01 (sample SAMEA3878172, study PRJEB12797) | bioreactor metagenome | biome: Moose rumen | place: Sweden | collected 2011-10
GAACCGGGCCGGCAAGGAAGTTGGTCCATGAAAAAGGCTGGTTTCCGTGGACGAACCGGGCCGGCAAGGAAGTTGGTCCATGAAAAAGGCTGGTTTCCGTGGACGAACCGGGCCGGCAAGGAAGTTGGTCCATGAAAAAGGCTGGTTTCCGTGGACGAACCGGGCCGGCAAGGAAGTTGGTCCATGAAAAAGGCTGGTTTCCGTGGACGAACCGGGCCGGCAAGGAAGAACCAGACCGGCAAAGAAGAACCGGGCCGGCAAGGAAGAACCAGGCTGGCAAGGAAGAACCAGGCCGGGAAGGAAGAACCAGGCCGGCAAGGAAGAACCGGGCCGGGAAGGGGTTGACCATTAGGTCTTAGATTGGCAAAGGTGGCAATAAAGCAATAAAGTTGTATATTTGTATCCGGTATGAAAGGATTGGCTATCACCTTGTTCCTGATGGCAGCCCTGTGCGGATATGCGCAGGAGCAGATGCACATGCTCCCAAGGGTGGGAATGGAGGTGCCGGAAGACGTGCGGCAGAGCAGCCTTTACGGAAAGAGCATCGTGCTGTTTGGCGACAGTTATGTCCAGAACAGCCAGTGCCCCATAGAGGAGTCCTGGCATTACAAGCTGGCGGCCAAATACAATATGGACTACCACAACTACGGCCTGAACGGCAATTGCATTGCCTATGACCGGACCGACGAAGGATGCGGCGCCCCCCTGTACCAGCGCGTGGGGGAGCTGCCGGAGGCGGCCGATTACGTTATTGTGTGCTGCGGCCACAACGATGCTGTAATTATGCAGCGAAACGGCGAGAGTCCGGCGTTCTTCCGTTCCCGGATGGAAATCCTATGCCGGGAACTGGCCGAAAAATACCCCCACGCCAAAATGGGCTTCGTGACGCCCTGGCGCATTCCGCCCGATATGCTCCTGGCCATGCAGGAAGTGTGCACGGAGTACAACATGGCCCTGTTCGATGCCACAAGGCACAGCGGCATCCACGTCCGCTTCCGGGGTTTCCGTTGCCTCTACTTCCAGGGCCCGGACGACATGGCGCATCTGAACGCCCGGGGACACGACCTGGTGGCCCCAAAAATGGAAAAATTCCTTCTGGCCCTCTGAGAAAACCCGTCCGGAGCCGGCCCCGACAGGAAATTAGTTTATTCAAGTTTCGCATTTGCGAAACAACAAATAATGGAGCCCGAAGGGCGAAAGCAAGTCCCTTCCCCGAGGGAAGGGATTTAGGGAAGGGGTAACGTAAAAAGGATTTGTGCGTGAGGAAAAGTTTCGCAAGATGCACAAGCCCTTGAATATTAACAAAATTTTACTTGCGAAACTTGAGTTAGTTTAGCTGTTCGGCCAGGAAGGCGTCGCGACAGGCGCTCCAGGAGGGCTCCAGCCACATGGCGTGGCCGCAGGTGGGGACGCAATAGAAGCGTTTGTCCTGGGTTCCCAGGTTGTTATAGATGGAGAAGTTGGTGTGCGGCGGACAGGTGGGGTCCTGCAGGCCGAAGGACATATATACCGGGCAGGTGATACGGGACGCGAAATTCTTCACGTCAAAGTACGACAGCATGGTGAACAGTTCTTCCCGGTCCAGGCCTTGGGCATCGGCCGTGTCCAGGACCTCGTGCACCGGCCACCAGACAATGCGGGCATAGTCCCTGTAGTCTCCCAGGAAGGGCACGGCAGGCGCAATGGCCTTGATGCGGCTGTCCAGCGCGGCCGATACAAAGGTAAAGGCCCCGCCCTGGCTTTCTCCCAGGGCCACCAGACGCTCCGGATCGGCCTTGTCCAGGGAGGCGGCAAAGTCCACGGCCCGCTTTACATCGGCAAAGGCGCCCCTGTAGTAGAAGTTCTCCTTGGCCTCCAGGCCCCGGTCTATCCAGCGGTCCTGGCCATTCTTGAAGATGCCCTGGTCCCGTACGCTCACCAGGAAGTCTATCCTGTCCGGATTGGCCGACGGGTCAAAATAGAACGGCTCGGCCCCATAGCCCATATACTGGATGTACACCGGGTACTTGCCGGGCGCCACGGGGATGGAGACAATGCCGCCGGCCACACCGCCGCCCCAGGAGGCATAGCTCACATGGTAGCAGGTGCGAAGTTCATTGGAGTTATCTGCAACCACCGTGAATTCCGGCTCCAGCGGGACCTCTTCCAGCTGGGAAAGGGTTTCTTCCCAGAAGGCGTCGAAGTCTGGCTGCGCATCCGGCTGGGAAACCACTGCATCCGGCCGGACGCCAATGTTGAAGCGGATGGAATCCCTTAGACGGACCTGATAAAAACCGGGTTCCAGCGCACCCAGCTTCACTTTTATGGTGCTGTCCGGAGCCACGGTGACCGTCCGGGAGAATACCACTTCCGGTTCCTGGGCCATAAGGGACAGATCTTTGACCAGGCAAAACTGGGCCGATCCGGGGGCCGCATTCACATGGGTATTCAGGGTATAAGGGGCTTTACCCAGAAAGAGCCAGCCCAGGTCCGGCTCGCTTTGGCCGGTGGCGGGTTCCACGGAACGGGAACAGGCCAGCAGGGCACACAGGCAGGCAAGGGGGAGTAAAACTTTACGCATGACACACTGTTTTCCCCAAAGGTACAAAAATACGGCTAATTCTCAAAGCCGGCGGGCTAATTTCCCCCCACACAAATTTGGTATTTCAGAAAGAATTATCTACTTTTACAAGGTTATTCCGGAAATTAAGAACATTTTGTGTACAAAACTATTTAAAACTGACTTTATATGAAAAGAATCATTGCTACTCTTGCCGTCGCCGTCGTGGCCATGAGTGCAGCTTTTTCTGCAAAAGCCATTGAGGATCAATGGAACAAAGGAACCATGGTAGTAAGCGGTACCACCAGTTTCCTTCCCGGTATCGGCGGCACCCTCTCCGGAGACTTTGTGCTCTTCGACACCTGGTGGAAAGGCCATTTCACCGTGGGTGGCCAAATAGGCTACCGTTATCAGGCGTTTGAGGTCGCAGACAAATATCGCACCAACGATTTGGCCGCCGCTGCCCGTGCAACCTACGGCCTTAACATCACAGACCAATTCGAAGTCCACGTGGGTCTGCTTTCCGGCTTGGGAGACAGAATGTGGAAAGATGTCACGACAAAAAATACTGGCGACAACCTTGGCTTCTACTCCGGATCTTTTGTCGGCCTGCACTTTTTCTTCACAGACAGTTTTGCCGCCACCGCCGAAGTCAGCTATATCAACTATCTGTTCCGGTCTCCTCTGGAGTATTACAACTCCCACAATTTCGGGCCTTTCTTCAACCTGGGCGTTTCCTTCAAGTTCTAGAACCATCCCATAGCACAAAAGAGGGAGACCGCAAGCCGACTTGGCTTTTGGTCTCCCCTTTTTTCTAAAGTCTGCCCGCTACCAGAGCTTCAGGAACACCTCGATGGCCTGGTATTCGGCCATGCCCAACTGGTCGTACAGGCGGGCGGTGTTGGAGGTGCGCTCCTCGGCCCGCTGCCAGAATTCGCGCGGGTCTTCGCCGGGGAACGGGACGATGTCCTTCTGGGACAGGTGGCGGAAGATGGCGTGGCGCTTCTTTACCACCTCGTCGGGGCTTAGGGGCACGGCCATATCTACGCGGCCCAGCTCCCACTCCATCCAGGCGCCCCGGTACAGCCACACGTGCGTACCGGCCACCCAGGGGGCGCCCTCGGCCTTCAGCTGCTCCAGGGCCTCCAGGGCCGCTTCCGTGCACACGCGGTGCGTCCCGTGCGGGTCGGCCAGGTCCCCGGCCATGAAAATCATCTGCGGCTGCAGGCGGGACATCAGCTCCTTGATTATATCCACGTCGGCCTGCGTACGGGGCATTTTCTTGATGCCGCCGGACTCGTAGAACGGCAGGTCCAGGAAGTGGGCGTTGGTCTGGTCGTTCAGGCCGAAGGAGCGCACGGCCCCCCGGGCTTCGCTGCGGCGGATGGCGCCCTTCAGCGCCAGCAGGGCCCGCGGCTCCGGTTCGCCGGGAACCTTGCTGTCCACCAGCGCCTTCACCTCGTCGAACTTGTCGGCAAAACCCAGCTGGAAAGCCGCGTCCATGTGCTGCAGCACCACGTCGTCGTGCACCGCCACATTGCCGGAGGTCTGGTAGGCCACATGCACGTCGTGCCCCTGCGAGGCCAGACGGATGAAGGTGCCGCCCATGGAAATGACGTCGTCGTCCGGGTGCGGAGAGAAGATGAGCACCGTCTTGGGGTAAGGTGCGGCGGGAACGGGCCGGGTGCTGTCGTCGGCATTGGGCTTGCCGCCGGGCCAGCCGGTGATGGTGTGCTGGAGGTCGTTGAAAACGTCTATATTAACTTTGTCGAACGCCCCCACCGTCTCCAGCAGCTCGCCCAGGTTGTTCTCCAGGTAATCTTTCTCCGTGAGCTTCAGGATGGGTTTTCCCACACGCTGGCACAGCCAGACCACGGCCTTGCGCACGAACTTGGGCGTCCAGTCGCAGGGACCCACCAGCCAGGGAGCCTGGCTGCGGGTGAGCAGGCTGGCCGCGCCTTCGTCTACGTAGAAGGAGATGTGGTCGTGCGCCTGCAGGAAGCTGGCGGGCCAGGAGGGGTCCACGGGCCCTTCGGCAATGGCCTTCACGGCGGCGGCCTTTTCCTCGCCCCAGGCCATGAGGATAATCCGCTTGGCCGACAGCATGGTGCCGATGCCCAGGGTAATGGCCTTGTCCGGGGTGACGGCCATGTCACCGCCGAAGTTCTGGGCCTGACGCTTGCGGGAAGGGTAGGAAAGCCGGACGGCGCGGGTGCGCGTCTTTTCGTTGGAGCCGGCCTCGTTGAACCCCACCTGCGCCTGTTCGCCCACGCCGATTACCAGCAGGTCCAGTCCCCGGGCCAGGGCGTCAAAACGGGCGCAGTAGGCACCCAGCTGCTCCGGCGGAACGGTGCCGTCGGGGATGTGCACGTTTTCCTTCTGCACGTCCACCTTGTCCAGCAAGGCCTCGTGCAGGCGGTGATTCCGGCTCTGTGCCTCGTCGCGGGACGAGGGATAATACTCGTCGATGGACACAATCTCCACATTCCGGAAACTCACGAGACCCGCCTTGTAGCGGCGGGCCAGCTCGTTGTACAGGGACGTGGGGGTGGAACCGGTGGTGAGTCCCAGGCGGAACAGGCGCCCGGAGCAGCCGTTGATGGCTTCTACAATGAAGTCGGCAATGGCGTAGGAAGCAGGACGGGATTCCGGATAGACTTTGGTCCAGATGCGCTCATAGGCATGAAGCATCCCGTCGGGAAGGTCTTTTGGGATAAGTCCTCCCTCGTAAGGTAAAGTGAAGTGTTTCATATGTTTAAAGTTGGTTGTCGTTCAAAGCGAACGTGTTGCCCTGGCTTATGTCTCCCGTTGTCACCCCCTTCTTGAGCCAGCGCATGCGCTGGGCCGCCGTGCCATGCGTGAAGGATTCCTCCACGGCATAGCCCTGGGCTTTCTTCTGCAGGTAGTCGTCGCCAATTACCTGGGCACACTGGATGGCCTCCATGAGGTCGTCGTCGTCCAGGGACTGATAGACCTGGTCTTCGTAATGGGCCCAGACGCCCGCCAGGAAATCGGCCTGAAGCTCTATGCGCACGCTCATCCGGTTGCTGTCCGTGGTGCTCATGCGGGCCATCTTGCTGTGGGCCTGCCCCAGGGTGCCCAGCAGGTTCTGCACGTGGTGACCCACCTCGTGGGCAATCACGTAGGCATAGGCAAAGTCTCCGTCGGCCCCCAGCTGCTGCTTCATGGTGGAGAAGAAGCTTAAGTCTATGTACAGCTTCTCGTCCCCGGAGCAGTAGAACGGGCCCATGGCCGCCTGACCGGTTCCGCAGGCCGTGGCCGTGGCGCCGGAATAGAGCACCAGGGTGGGATTGCGGTATGTGCCGATGCCGGCCTGCTTGAAGTAGGCGCTCCAGATGTCCTCCGTAGAAGCCAACACTTGCTTGGAGAAGGTGGCCAGGGCCTCGTTTTCGGCCGTGGGCTCGTAGGAACTCTCCGTGTTGAAGCCCACCCCGCCGGCACGCTGGACGTTCTTGAACACATCTCCCAGATTGCCGCCCATCATGAGGGTGATAATGGCCACAAGGGCTACGCCGCCCAGTCCCAGGCCGGCGGCCTTTCCGCCGGTGGAGGCGCCGCGGCGATCTTCCACGTTGGTGCTTTCGCGTCTTCCGTCAAGTTTCATATCCAGTCAGGTTTAAGAGACTTTACAAAGATATTTATTTTTTTTGAAATATCCGCTTCCACAGGCTGCGGCGGTGCCGATGCCGGCGGCGGGAGGCGCTGTCCCCCTCCCCGCGGCGGAGCCGCCCGCCCAGCATGGCATAAATGTCGCCCCACTCGGGCAGGCCACCCAGGTTGTGGTCGTCTATGTACACATCGGCCATGACCTTGGTGGAGTGCCGGGCCGCCCGGGCGTCTTCCGGCTGGTTGCTGTTCACGGCATAGAACTCCAGCCCGCGGTCGCGGCAGAAGGCCACGGCCTCGTCCAGCAGCTTGCCCTCACGGGAGGTGAACAGGATGAGCTGGTGCCCCTCCCGCTGCAGCAGCTTCAGGGTGTCGATGGCAAAGGGCAGTTCCTTGCCAATCTGGGGATACTCGTGCTCTACGATGGTGCCGTCAAAATCTACTGCAATGGTCATTTCTTCTTCTTGAACCAGTTAAGCGGATTGTACTTGCTCTTCCCGGTGCCCCGCTCGTCCTCGCCGTAGCCATAGCCGTACCCGTAGCCATAACCATACCCATAGCCGTAACCATAGCTGCCGTAGCCGTAGCCCGAGCGGCGGCGGACCTGGGAACCGGTGAACACGATGGCCATGTTCCGCAGGTGGTGCCGTTCGTTCAGTTCGTCAATGTGCGGGAGCAGACGGCGGTCCAGCTGGCCGCTGCGAAGGATGAAGATGTTGGCATCTACCGCGCGGTTCATGATAATGGGGTCGGCCAGCATCTGCACCGGAACGCTGTCCAGGATGATGTACTCGTAGCGCTCGCGCAGGAGCCTGATCAGTTCGTCGAAGCGCTCGCGGCCCAGCAGTTCGCCCGGGTTGGGCGGCGGCGTACCGGCCGGGATGAAGTCGATGCCCGGCTGCACGTCCTTGTGCAGCACCTCGTCCAGGGTCAGGTCCAGGTCGTGCAGGAAGTTGGACAGGCCCTTGGTCTTGTGCTTGAGATTCAGCACCTCCGAGAAGGATCGCTTGCGCAGGTCGGCATCTACCACCACCACCTTCTTCTTGGAGTCGGCCAGGCAGGCGGCCATGTTGGCCGTGATGAAGGTCTTGCCGGAGGAAGGGGCATAGGAGGTCATGGTAATCACCATGGGCGGACGGCTGTCCGGGTCCAGGAAGTTCAGGCTGGTGCACATCATGCGCATGGCCTCCGTGAACACGCTCCGGGAGGTGGCGTCATACACGAACGGCGACGGCCGGTCTCCCTCTGAATGTCGGTTGGAGTAGTTGAAGAACAGCCGGCGGGACTTGCGGTCCATGGGAATCTCGGCCAGGAACGGCACATCCACGTTCTCCTCAATCTCTTTCCGGGTGCGGATCTTGGTGTCCAGGAACAGCCGGGCGATGAGCACGACGGCCGGAATCAGGATGCCGATGAGGATGGCCAGCAGAATCATCTTCATCCGGTTGGGGAAGGAGGGGGTATAGCTGGGATAGGCCTGGTCTACAATGCGGATGTTGTCGTCGGCCATGGACTGGGTGAGGATGTTCTCTTCCCGCTTGTTCAGGAGGAAGGTGTACAGGCTTTCCTTGATGGCCTGCTGGCGCTGGATTTCCAGCCACTGCTGCTCTTTCACCGGCATGGCCGAGAACTGCGCCGTGGCCTCTTTTTCACGCTGCTGCAAGTCTTTCCGGGAAATGTCCAGGCTGGTGAGGCGGTTGCCGATGAGCCCCAGGATATTGTGCCGCGTGGTGGTCATGGATTCCTCCATCTGCTTCACGGCCGGGCTTTCCGTGCTGCTGGCCTGGACCAGCTTTTCCCGCCGGAGAACCTGATCGTTGTACTGGGAAATCACGGCGGCTATATTGGCGTCGTCCAGGCCGGTGTTCACCGGAATCATCACATACTGCGAGGCCGTGTTGCCGATATATTCCTGCAGGTACTTGGCCAGGGAAATCTGGGTCTCCAGTTCAACCATTTCTTCCTGGTATTCCCGGGTTTGGGCCAGGTAGCGGCTGGCCGCCTCGTTCACGTCCATCAGCTGGTTGCTGGTCTTGAAACTGATAATGTCTCCCTCCACCCCGCTCAGTTCTTTCTCTATGATGCGGATGCGCTCCTGGATAAAGGCCGCCGTGTTCACCGCAATGCGGTTCTTCTCTTTAACGGCGTCCTCGTTGTATTTGACCACCAGCGTATTCAGGACGTCACAGGCACGGTCGGCATTGATGTCAACCATGGAGAGGGTAATGATATTGTTGTCATAATCGATCCCCAGGCCGCCCAGGAAACGGCGGGCCGCAGCCGCCACCGGGACACGCTGGATGCGGATATCGTGGTCGATATACTGGTTGTAACGGTCGGTGGGGAAAAACACGGCCTTCCCTTGTCCCAGGCTCACCGTGTCGCCCAGCGACAGGATCCGGGTTTCCTCGCCGGATTGCACCTGGATCTTGTTTTCGTTCAGAGGCGTTATGTTCACGCTGAACAGCCCCGGGTCGTCCTGTTCCCGGGAAAACCATACCTGGACAGGGGAAAGCGTCTTGTACCACTCTACCGGCCGCAGTTTAATGATTTCGTAGTAGTAGACATCGGCGTCCAGTTCCTTCACCACTTCCGACATCAGGGTCACCGAACGGAGCACCAGCTCTTCGTTGGTCATGGTCATGGTGTTGATCATGGACTCGTAGGCATCCAGCCGTACGGTGCGGGCGTTGGAGCTGGGACTCTTGAGAATGGCCGTGATGGAACTCCTGTACTGGAAGACGGTTTTGGAATAACGGTAGTACGCCACCGACAGGCACAGAAGGATACTTAGGACAAACCAAATCCAATTGCTGAGCAGATACAGGACAATATCTATCAGGTTCACCTGCTCGGTACGGGTAACTTTTGTAGGTGTGCGTTTCATAATTCTATCGGGAAGACCAAAGTAACAGATAAGCAATGGCAGATACGGCCGAAATGGTGGGCGAGAAAATCTTCAGGAAGAGGTCGCCGCCGTTGGACAGCTGCACGCCGCGGGATTTCACATAAACCAGGTCGTTTTGCTGAAGGTAGAAGACGGGGGAGTCGAACAAGGCCTTGGTCTGCAGGTCCAGGGTGTATGCTTTTCTCTCTCCGTTCTCTGTCCGGACCACCATGACGTCCTTGATTTTGGACGTCTCGGCCGGGATGCCGCCTCCGCGGGCAATGGCCTGCAGGATATTGATGCTGTTGCCCTCTATGGGTATCACCTCCGGACCCAGGTTTCCCATGACGGTAATGGTGAAATTTTTCAGTTCGGCCTTCACGACCGGTTCGCGGATATAGCCCCGGGAGGAGATCTCCTGGGCAATCTCTTTCCGCACTTCGGCCAGGGTCTTCCCTTCCACATACAACTGGCCCAGCACGGGGAAGTCTATGTTGCCCCGCTCATCTACCAGATAGTTGGAAGAGAAGGATTCCGCCAGGCTACCGCCGGCCGAAAGACCGGCTCCGGCGTTGAACGGCGCCGAGAGCTCCGGCTCCACGCTGTAAACCTGGATGGCCACCATGTCGTCTATCTTCAGCTTCAGTTCGGGCGCCGGTTTCGCGGAGAGGACCTCCTCGTAATCCAAATCACGCAGGTAGCCCACCATGGCTGGGGTGGAGCAGGATACCGGCAGGACAACGGCTGCCAGTATCAACCAATCAATCATTTTTGTTTTCATAAACTTTTATTACTCTGTCTATCATAATTCGGGAAGTGAATACCGTTTCGTAGCGTTCCATGGCCCCGGCCGAGAAGCGCATATACACGTCCTCGTCCTGGCACACGGCGTTGATGGCCAGGGCCAGGGACCGGGCGTCCCGGGGCGGGATGTTCAGTCCGGAGAAGCCGTTTTCGTTCACCCAGGACACCCCCGACCCGGGAATGGTGGTAGCCACCACCGGGCGGCCGCAGGACATGGCCTCAATCTGCAC
>FLNY01004917.1_pt1 | contig 10087 bp, 10 predicted proteins | sample 1140381 | NCBI WGS metagenome assembly FLNY01 (sample SAMEA3878172, study PRJEB12797) | bioreactor metagenome | biome: Moose rumen | place: Sweden | collected 2011-10
GTGTGGGACATCCTGTGTGCATTCTCTGCCTCGTGCGAATATTTTTTTGGTCGAAAACATTCTACCACGGACAGTTTTTTTTGTGCGCGGGGTGTCCTATTTGTTTGTGAGTTTGGTCACGCCAGATAAACGAAGTTTTTTTTTTGCTTTGCAATATCTAATTTTGTTTTGCGAGAGCCTGAACCGGAATTCCGTATGACGGAGTCTGCCAACTGCGAGAGTGGAGAAACCACAGATTAATACGGATTAACACAAATGTCACCCTTGTGTTTGCCGCAGGCGAAATGCTACGACAGACGATTCATTTTACTTGTCACAGAAACAAATTTATAGTATATTATAATAGCACCCGTGACAGGGCGGAAACTTGCCCCCGAACTCTACTGGTTCTAGCAATAGGACTGGAATAATGATAGTAGGAGGCTCAAGATGACGATATACGAAATTCTTTCGTTAGCGATTAACTTGTCGCTACTTGTCCTTGCATTACTTGAGTACCTTCGCAAAAATAACGAAGAAAAAGAGTGAATGAAAAAGCCCATCCTGTCTTGCACTCAGGATGGGCTTAAAGTCCGAAAAGACTAAAAACTATACCCATATGGGGCAATCCGCTTTGGAGCGGGTGCACCTTTCATTTTTAAGATACACCATATTCCCCGCAAAGTCAAGTTTTTCTCACAAGCCCTGCTTCTATTATTCCATCCCTTGCTGTTTTTCACGCGAAGTGTCGTATGACACCAATCTATATTTTCTCCAGACTGCTTTATGAGGAACCTATCACACGGATGGTTCGCTAACGCTGTCCGCGCTAACAGTCGCCGTAATTGTCGCACTCAAATCAGCAGCATCACATTTCACTTTTCACTTTTCACATTTCACTTTATAATTCTTTCTATGAATAAAAATACAATTCCTACACGAGACCAAGTCCCGGAAAGCGACAAATGGGACTTATCTACCCTATACAAATCTGACGAAGACTGGGAAAAAGACCTTTCTTCTATCAAAAAACTTACAGAAAAAGTCCTTTCTTTTAAGGGAAAGCTGGGCGAAAGCCCTGAGAGTCTTTTAAGCTGTTTAAAAGCGAATGAAGAACTCGAAAAAGTGATTGAGACTGTCCACGAATATGCAGGATTGCTGCACACAGCCGATGAAAGCGATTCAAAAGCACAAGATATGGAAGGCCGTGCGATGATGGCCTACTCTAGTGCCGAAAGCGAGACTTCTTTCTTCAGTCCTGAGCTTATGTCTATTCCAGACGAAAAAATCAACGAATGGAAAAATTTACCGGAATTCGCCGATTACAAAATCTTTTTGGAAAAATTACTTCATCATAAGCCCTACACTTTGAGCGAAAAGGAAGAGCGGATTTTATCTCTCCAGACTGAATCGAGCGAAACTGCAAGCAAAGCTTTTTCTTTACTAACGAATGTCGACTTGCAATTTAAGAGCGTCACCGTAAACGGCGAGGAAAAACCTCTCACACAAAGCACTTTTACGACTTTTCTTCACAATCCCGACCGTGCAGTTCGTGAACAGGCTTACAAAAATTTCTACGAGGCCTTTGTCAAACACGAGAACACGATTGCAAGCCTTTATGCGGGAAGCGTGAATCAGGATGTTTTCGTCGCCCGGGCAAGAGGATATAAATCTTCACTCGAAGCGGCTCTTTACGGAAACAAGGTTCCAGAGTCAGTTTACAGGAACTTGATTGAAACGGTTCACAAAAATCTTCCGACACTCCACAAATATTATTCTCTTAGAAAAAAAATCTTAGGAGTTTCAGAGCTTCGCCATTATGATGTTTATGTTCCTCTCGTAAAAAATGTTGAGACAAAAACGAGCTACGATGAGGCGGTCGAAATCTGCAGGAATGCCCTTAGCCCGCTCGGAAAAGAATACACAGACAGACTTTGTGACGGTCTTAAAAACGGCTGGGCTGACCGCTACGAAAACAAAGGTAAGCGAAGCGGTGCCTTCTCATCCGGAGCTTACCGCGGCTACCCTTACATTCTTTTGAACTACAAGGACGATGTGATTCGCGATGTCTTTACTATGGCACATGAAGGCGGGCACTCAATGCACACTTACTATTCAAAGACAAACAATCCCTTTATGTGCTACAACTACACGATTTTTGAGGCCGAGGTCGCTTCTACTTTCAACGAGGAGCTTGTTTTTGAATATCTTTTGAGACAAGCTAAAACTCCTGAAATGAAAGCGTATCTTCTTTCGATGAGGGCAGATGACATTCTTGCCACCCTTCACCGTCAGACTATGTTCGCAGAATTTGAGCTTAAAGCTCACGAACTTGTAGAAAACGGAACGCCACTTTCAGCCCAAGTCTTAAGAAAAATTTACAGGGAGCTTTTGGAGCAATACTTTGGTCCGGAAATGCATTTTGAAAACGAAAGTGATATGGAAGGATTAAGAATCCCGCATTTTTATGGGGCATACTATGTTTACAAATATGCGACAGGAATTTCAGCTTCCCTAGCCTTGGCAAAACGAGTCACACAGGGTGGCGAAAAAGAGCGGGAAGATTACTTTAAGTTCTTAAAGAGTGGCGGAAGCCGATATCCAATCGAGAGCCTTAAAATCGCCGGCGTTGATATGTCGTCAAGCGAGAGCATTCAGGCAGCCCTTGATGTGTTCGCAGATTTGGTGAAGGAATTGGAATCTTCGCTTCGCCCTGAATGACACTTGCTTTGTTCTGACTAAAAAAAATCCCGCCCAACCAAAAGGAAGAGCGGGAAAACCGAGACGAGCAAAGCATTGTCCCGAAAAAATTAGGAATTATGCATTACACAAGACCCTGAGCCATGAGAGTCGCAAAGTAAGATTTACTCTGCGCTCACGCGCAGGCGGCGTCATCGCTCGGGCAATTTTCTTGCTTATTATACAAGACCTTGAGCCATCATTGCTCTAGCGACTTTTAAGAAGCCGTAGATGTTTGCGCCTGAAACGTAGTCGATTGTTGCGCTTGGAGCGTACTTTTTGGCTGTTTCGTAAGCGTTGTCGTGGATGTTTGTCATAATCTGCTTGAGTTTAGCATCGACTTCTTCACGGCTCCATGAGAGGCGCTCTGAGTTCTGAGACATTTCAAGGCCTGAAACTGCAACACCACCAGCGTTAGAAGCTTTTCCTGGAGCAAAGAGAACGCCCTTTGACTGGAGGAATGCGATTGCGTCTGCACGAGTTGGCATGTTAGCACCCTCTGCAACAAGTTTTACGCCGTTTTTAACGAGCTTTTCTGCATCTTCCATGTAGATTTCGTCCTGAGTTGCACATGGGAATGCACAGTCAGCTTTAACTCCCCATGGTTTTTCACCCTTGAAGAATTTTGCTTTTGGATATTTTTTGACATAAGCGTCAATCTTTTCGCGGCGAGCACGGAATTCCATAACGTAAGCGAGCTTTTCAGCGTCGATTCCGTCTTCGTCGAGGATGTAACCTGTTGAGTCAGACAATGTGATGACCTTTCCGCCCAACTGTGTGACTTTCTGACAAGCGTACTGAGCAACATTTCCGTCACCAGAGATGATTGCTGTCTTGCCCTTGAAGTCTGTTCCGGCTGCTTTGAGCATGCATTCAGCAAAGTAAATCAAGCCGTAACCTGTAGCTTCCGGACGAATCAAAGATCCACCGAAGTCCAAGCCTTTACCAGTCAAAACGCCTGTGAACTGGTTTGTGATTCTCTTGTACTGACCGAACATGTAAGCAACTTCTTTTCCGCCAACGCCTTTGTCGCCGGCTGGAACGTCTGTGTCAGCACCGATGTGTCGGTAAAGCTCAGTGATGAAGCTCTGGCAGAATCTCATGATTTCGCCGTCTGATTTTCCGTGACCGTCGAAGTCAGAACCACCTTTGCCGCCGCCCATTGGGAGAGTTGTCAAAGAGTTTTTAAGAACCTGCTCGAATCCCAAGAATTTAAGAACGTCAAGACCAACCTCTGGGCTGAAGCGGAGTCCTCCTTTGTAAGGTCCGATTGCAGAGTTGAACTGAACGCGGAAACCACGGTTTACATGAGGTTTTCCCTGGTCGTCTGTCCAAGGAACACGGAACATAATGATTCGCTCCGGCTCAACGAAACGCTCAAGAACGGCCGTGTTCTCAAGCTCAGGCATTGTGTCAACAACTGGTGAAAGAGTCTCCAAAACGAGACCTGCTGCCTGAAGAAAGTGCTCCTGATCAGCATAACGAGTTTTGAGCTCGTCCCAAACACGCTTACAATAAGCGTTCTTAACATTAAATTCTTTGATTGCCATTTTTTACTCCTTGTGGCGTTGTAATTACCCGGCTCAGCCAGGCAATTTAAAAAAAAGGCGCCATAAACAAAAAGCCACGGAAAATCCACTTGGACACACCTATAGCCCTTTATTTACGACGCCTTTGTCATATCGTTACTATATATAAAATCAAAAAGAATGTCTATAACTTACTAAAAATATTTTCCTTGTTTTTCTTTTGCATTGTGATAAAATTATAGAAGGTAAACCAAGATTCTTATGAATCGCAATTCTTTTTGGAGATAATTATGAATGGAAATGTAATCGTCGGTCAGTCAGGAGGTCCTACTGCCGTAATCAATTCAAGCTTGGCCGGTGTTTTTAAGACTGCACTTGACCGAGGGGCTAAAAAAGTCTACGGAATGTGTAACGGAATCAAAGGTCTTCTTGACGAAAAATATGTTGATTTAACAAATAAACTCAACTCAACTATGGCTATCGACCTTTTAAAGAGAACGCCTTCGTCATATCTCGGTTCCTGCCGATTTAAATTGCCAGATGTTGACAAAGACCCTGCAACATTCGAGAAAATCTTTAAAATCCTCAACAAGCTCGATGTAAAATACTTCTTCTACATCGGTGGAAACGACTCAATGGACACAATCGACAAATTGTCGAAATACGCCGCTTCAGTAAAAAGCGACATTCATTTTATGGGCGTTCCAAAAACTATCGACAACGACCTTGCAATCACAGACCACACTCCAGGCTACGGCTCTGCCGCAAAATTCATCGCCTCGACTATGAAAGAAATCATTCGGGACGGCCATGTTTACGATTACCCGACAATTTCCATCGTTGAAATAATGGGTCGAAATGCCGGCTGGCTCACTGCCGCCGCTGCCCTTGCAAAATCAGACGATTGCGAAGGCGTAGATTTAATCTATCTTCCTGAAAAAGTTTTCGATGTCGACCATTTCCTCCAAAAAATCAAGGAACTTTCAAAGACAGGCAAATCAATCGTTGTGGCTGTTTCTGAGGGTGTCCGTGTCGCAGACGGAAGGTTCGTGTTCGAGCTTGCAGAGCATGTCGAATTCGTCGATGCCTTCGGTCACAAGCAGATGTCAGGTACGGCGAAATTTCTTGCGAACAAGGTTACGGCAGAATTAGGAACAAAGGCGCGTGCAATCGAGCTTTCAACACTGCAGCGATGTGCGGCTCACATGTCAAGCCGAACAGACATTACAGAAGCATACAATGTGGGTGGTGCGGCTGTAAAAGCGGCATTTGAGGGCGAAACGGGAAAAGTCGTGGTAATCAAGCGAGTTTCTGACGATCCTTACATGAGCATCACTGAAACGGCAGATGTCTCAAAAATCGCTAATGTCGAAAAGAAGATTCCTCTCGAATGGATTACTGATGACGATTATGTCACGCAGGATTTGATTCACTACATTCACCCGCTCATTCAGGCAGAGCTTTCACCAATTATGGTTGACGGCCTTCCGCGGCACTTGAATCTTACAATGTAGAAGTCGCTACACATTGACCGATTTTGACACGATATTCGTCGCCAGAGTCGGTCACTTTTTTTATTTCTTCGAAGACATTAATTTTATCTTTTTGTACCAAAATTACGATTGTCGAGCCGTGAAGGTCAAAATAGCCTTTTTCCTCTCCTTTTTTAAAGCCTGACTCTTCAAAATGATTTTTAATTCCGCCCACACTGAAGGCACCGATTTCAATTTGAGCGAGTTTTCCGAAATTTTCGCTTTCGATTATTGTCCATGAACGGCGATTTTTTGTGTAAAGGCGGAAATTTTCTGCTGCCAAAGGCTGAACGCTATAAAGACTTCCCTCAATAAAATGATTTCCGTTCTGGCTGCCACTGTCTACGAAGCAATAGCGGTGATAATCCGTTGCACAAAGACGGAAAACGAGGCACAGCCCGCCATTAAAAGATGTAAGAAGTGATTTTTCCTCAGCCTCGCTCATATTAAATTTTTTGCATTCAAAAAAATCTTTTAAAGTGTAATCAAATCCCTTAATGTGAAATTTCGCATCCGTTCCGCCTTCGCTTTCAGAAATATTGTAGACAGAAAGAAGGCTGTCCGCCGGGGAAATAAAGTGAGAAGGCTCACTGTCAAATGAAAAATCTTTTTTGCGAGTAAAAAAATCATTGAATGACTTGAATTTTACCCCCTCAAAGCCTGTCATATCGATAGAATTCTTTTTGACAAATGAATTGACATAAAAGCTGGAAAAAGGAGAGCGCAAAACAGCTCCAAGAAGCTTCGGAACCTTGAGAGCGAGAATTATATGAAGCAAAACTCGCCCGAAAGGAGTTCCGTAGAGAAACAGAACTGATTTATCATTTGAATTTTTTGACATAAGATTAAAATGCCTCTGCCTGCTGGCTTTCTATTTCTTCGATTGTCGCTTTGTTCTCAAAAACGATTGACGGGTCTTCTTCAGGAGTCTGAACATAATATGCTTTTCCCAAAAGAAGAAGAACAAGCTCTACAACACCAATAAGGATGAGAACGCATTTTCCGATTAAATGAGGCTTTAGCATCTTAAAGGGCGTGATAAATGCGAGAGCCATAATGAACAAAAAGATTGTAGCGGGAAGAATCGGAGGACGGGAATTTCCCGTAAAATATGAAACGATGAAAACAGCCGGCAGAACTACGGCAACGCTAGTTACAGGAAGCCCCCGGTATTCGTGCCGGCTTTCATTTGTCTGACTCTGGCGTTCCATTTCGTCAACATTAAAGTAAGAAAGACGGATAAGCGCACACAAAAGATAAAGCGCACAAACGCATATAACGATACGCGCCTGCCAAGGGTGATCAACAGGGTATTGCTTGTCACCAATCGCAAGCTTGTAGACAATGAGAGAAGGAAAAACTCCGTAACTGATGATGTCTGCCATCGAGTCAATCTGAATTCCGAAAAGTTTTTCGCTTGGAGTACGGTCTTTTTTGGTAGAAGCAACCTTTCCGTCAAACATATCCATAACGCCTGCAATCATAAGACACAAAAGCGCAAGAATAAAGCTTCGGTCATTGTTCGAGAACACAAAGTGAATGCCCGCAAAAGCGAAAAGCATACCAACATAAGTGAGCACGACCGTGTAATTGTAAACTCCAAGAAGATGAATTCCCTGTTTTTTGTTCATATTTTGCCCCTTAATTAAATCCAAAGCCAAAAATCAAGCCGTAGACGATAATCGTAAACGGTTTTGATGTAAGAATGATTAATGCGAACTTCTTGAACTTCATTTCGGTAAGCCCTGTGAAGTAGCAGAGGAAGTCATCCGGCGAAATCGGCAGGAAAATCGCTATCCAAAGGAAGACCGGATAACTTTTTTTTTGCCTCTCAAGCCAGCGCATACTTTTGTTGTATTTTTTTTCGGAAAAGACCTGTTTTACGAGAGTAATTCCGAATTTCCTGGAAAGGGCAAAGGCCAAAAATGAGCCAGAGCAGATTCCGATATAATTGCAGATAATTCCGACCCAAGGCCCGAAAAGAGCAGGTCCGACAATGCAACCGAGCGTGCTCGGAATGACGGCATAAACCGTTTTAATGCACTGAAATAGCGTCAGCAAAATGGGACCGGCAACTCCGAAGGAATTTATAAATTCCTGAAAAGATTCCACATCGCGGAATGTGCCGATTTTGTATTCGTAGAAGAACCAAATCCCTATTCCGACGAAAATAAACGCGAGCATGACAATAAAAATCTTTTTGAGAAGGCTTGTTTTTGTCTCGATGAGGTCAACGGCTTGTTCCTTTGTTTGACCGAGCAACTCCGCAGCTTTTTCTTTGTTGTGCTCGATTATTTCACTCGCCTTTTCCTGAATCTTATGCTCGATTTTATGTTCCATTTTAAGCAAAATAATAATACCAGAATTTTTAAGTTTATTCTACATTAAAAAAATTTCTCCACATCTTTCAAAGAAAAGCAAGAATTTTTCTAAAACAAAAAGACTGGTTTTCTTGAATTTTAAGGAAGTTCCAATTAGACTACAAAACATGAAATACCGAAGAAAAGAAGTCATCGATGCCCTTCAATGGAATGGGAAAAATCAGGCGGAAGTAAAAGCATTTGCAAGCCAGTTCGCCATGTTTGATTACGCCGACATGGACAAAGACGGTGCCCTGGATGCGGTTCTGAAGGTCAAAAATTCCGAAAAGATTGAAATCGCTCACACAGGAGATTACATAGTCCGCGGCAAAAAGGGCGATTTTTTCATTATGAAGCAGAAAGAATTTGAAGAATTGTATGAGGAAGTGAAGTAAAAAAATATTATGGCAGGAAACAGTAATTTACATGCTTCAAGAGCAGATAAGGCTGATGAATTTTACACACAACTTTCCCTTGTAGAAAACGAACTGAAACATTACAGAAAGCATTTTATTCATTGCTTTTCGAAAATCAGAAATCAGCTGGTGCTGCTTTTTCTATACTGCCAGAAAATCTGAAAGTGCATGAGAAATCTCCAGCATTTGAGCAGGAGAAAGTTTTGTAATTTTTTCTACAAGACAGTCTTTATCAACGGTTCCAATCTGAGGAATAAGAACGACAGAATCATGGGGAAGTTTCGTTATACTCTTTGAGAGTAATACATTATCCCTGTGTTCTGCAAGTAGAGTATTCGTTGTGAGTGGCAGAACAACTGTTGTTGCAATTCTACTGGCATTAAAATTATCATTTTGAACAACAAGAGCAGGTCTTCTACCCATTGTCATGCTCCCAAAAGCAAGACCAAAATCAACCCACCATATTTCACCACGTGTCATTCTTCACAGCCTCCCACATAGAACGCATAGAAGAATGTGCTACCGCTACCTGTTCTTCATGAGGAATTTTCGCATACACCGCATTTATACGCTCAACTTCCTCTGGGTCAACGCTGTTTTCATCTGCAATTGCACGTTTTTTTGCCAAAAGTTTCTGTACTTTTTCAAAAATACCTTCGAGAGACGGAACATCCAGCTTTTCCAGTTCTGTACTGAAATATGCATATGCAAAATCACTCATTCGCTACCTCCGTTTATTATTATAACACAGGAAATATTGTTTTTGAATAGAAAGAAGATTCTTATTTACCCCGAACCGCGTTAAGGATTGTAGCCCCGCCAAAGGCGTTCTGGAGTGACTGTAAGGAACGGAAGAATGGAGTGCGGTTAGCACGGAAGGGCGAAAAGCCTGACCCGAAGCGATGGGATTGCCGTGTCTGACGGCAATGACAGAGCGTAGGGTAACGCCCAGCGTTTTCGGCGTTACCTTTAAACGCCCAACTTTTCAAAAAAATTCCTTTCCGATTCACCAAATTTTCATTATCTTTATAGAAAGATTTCTTTTTTTATAAAGGAGTGCATTTCAAAATGGCGGAATACCAGTTTCAAACAGAAGTAAACCAGCTTCTTAAACTTATCATTCATTCAATGTATTCAAACAAGGATATTTTCCTTCGCGAAATCGTTTCTAACGCTTCGGACGCTCTGGACAAGCTCAACTATCTCAAAGTTTCAGACGAGGCTTACAAGGGAGTTAAGAGCGAGCCTAGAATCGACATCACTTTTGATGACCCGAACAAAATCCTCACTGTTCAGGATTCTGGTATCGGTATGAACGAGGAAGACTTGAACAACAACCTCGGTACAATTGCCCGCTCAGGAACAAAGGCATTCATCGAAAAGATTGCGGAAGATAAGAACGCCGGAGAATCAAACCTCATCGGTCAGTTCGGTGTTGGTTTCTACTCAGCTTTCATGGCTGCAAAACGCATCAATGTTTACACACGAAAGGCGGCAAGCGACAAAATCTACAAATGGTCTAGCGACGGCAC
>FLNY01000239.1_pt1 | contig 10080 bp, 7 predicted proteins | sample 1140381 | NCBI WGS metagenome assembly FLNY01 (sample SAMEA3878172, study PRJEB12797) | bioreactor metagenome | biome: Moose rumen | place: Sweden | collected 2011-10
CTCCATTTCGTTTTGTAGCTTTAGAGCCACAGGCTGGACATTTTTTTGTTCATATTACCTTTTGAATATGTCGCAAAGCTAACAATTATGCGCTCTTGAGACTATGCGCAGCCTGCATTTTGACCCACCTCAACATATAAACTTTTTTTAGCCTGCATTTTGACCTATACACCTATAGATAACAAAAAAGAGATATTCTTTGCAGAATATCTCTTTCACCAGTCGGGGTGACTGGATTCGAACCAGCGACAACACGCCCCCCAGACGTGTACTCTAACCGGGCTGAGCTACACCCCGATGTCTATCGGAACCGTCTGTCGTTCTAAGACGTTGCAAAGATAGATATTTTTTGAATATGCCAATAGATTGGGCAAAAAAAAGTATGTCAGAAATTCATTTTTTCTTTTCGCACACACGTAGCATAAAAATTGACACCTCACAAACCATTTAAGTTTGTTCGTTTCATTAAATTTGTCATTTCAAAAAGAATAAAATTCAAAGTAAATGTCATACCAAATAATCGGCAAACTATCCGAAGTTCACGATACAGTTAATCGTACAGAGACATTCTCGGTGCGCGAATTCGTACTCGAAGTAACCTCACCCACCAGCCAATACGCAGATTACGTCTTGTTCCAACTAACCAACACACGCACTGGTCTTATCGACATGTTCACCGTTGGTCAGGAGGTTGTTGTCGATTTCGACATTCAGGGACGCAAATGGACAAATCCCGAAGGACGCATAGTATTCTTCAACCGTCTCAATGCATGGCGCATATCGGCCTACAATGCACAAGCCATGATGGGCGGACAAGCAGGATACCAACAACCTATGGGGCAAGGTTTTCAACCGCAAGGACAAGGATTTCAACCACAACAGCCCATGGGCGGACAGGCAGGCTTTCAGCCCATGGGTGGTCAGCCCATGCAAGGAGGCTTCCAACAACCACCTATGCCACCACAACAAACGCCAACAACTGGCGACAATGCTGACGACCTACCCTTCTAAGCTAAGGACACGCAATAAAAGCTACCAAACCCGACAAAACACTTGTCGGGTTTTCTTTTGCCAATACACTTTTAACATTCTTTTGTTTATCACATCAAAAATGAGCAAATTTGTATTTACATTAATCAACCCAACTTAACCTAATTTTCACTTATATGTCAAAAACTTCAAGAAGGCTCGCAGCGCTTGCAATGTCACTTGCAAGCGTTTTGCCTATCGGAGCACAAGATGCCACAGTGATTGTCGATGCAGACCGTGGCGAGACACAAATAAGCAAACACATCTACGGACATTTCTCAGAGCACCTCGGACACTGCATCTACGGCGGACTTTGGGTGGGTAAAGACTCTAAAATCCCCAACGTCGATGGCGTCAGAAAGGATGTTCTCGAAGCCCTCAAAAAAATTAAGATACCCAATCTACGTTGGCCTGGCGGTTGCTTTGCCGACGAATATCACTGGAAAGACGGCATAGGTCCACAAGAAAATCGTGCTCGCATGATTAACACACACTGGGGTGGCGTGGTCGAAGACAACTCTTTCGGCACCAACGAGTTCCTCAACATGTGCGAAGAACTTGGCACGGAGCCTTACGTTTGCGGCAACGTTGGCAGTGGTTCGGTTGAAGAACTTAGTCAGTGGGTAGAATACATGACCTTCGATGGCGAAAGCCCCATGGCAAACCTACGCAAAAAGAATGGTCGCGAAAAACCATGGAAAGTACAATTTCTTGCTGTTGGCAACGAAAGTTGGGGCTGCGGAGGCAACATGACACCAGCCTACTATTCCGACCTATACCGCCGCTACCAAACGTTTGCACGAAACTACAATGCCAACGCACCTCTACTCAAGGTGGCTGGCGGAGCCAACGTAGCCGACTACAACTGGACTGAGACAGTCATGCGCAACGTGCCAACAAACCTCATGTGGGGTCTGTCGCTACACTACTACGTACATCCAGGTGGGTGGAACCATAAGGGCTCGGCCACAAAGTTCTCCGAAGAACAATACGTTCAGACTATGGAGAAAGCCTACTACATGGACGAACTTATCACTCGCCACGATGCCATAATGACCAAATACGACCCCAATAAAAAGGTCGCCTTGGTTGTCGACGAATGGGGCTCATGGTACGACGTGGAACCGGGTACAAATCCGGGCTTTCTGTTCCAACAAAACACAATGCGCGACGCACTCATAGCTGCTGTTACGCTCAACATCTTCCACAAGCATGCCGACCGAGTCCGCATGGCCAACCTTGCACAAATCGTCAACGTCTTGCAAGCTGTCATCTTCACCGATGGCGACAAAATGCTCCTCACGCCCACCTACCACATTTTCGACATGTACAAGGTTCACCAAGACGCAACCCTACTGCCTTCGTCGACACGTTGTGAGAAAATCAGTCGTGGCAAGTTTAGCGCCGACCGCATAAGTTCTTCGGCTTCCAAAGATGCCAACGGTGTCATTCACGTATCACTTGCCAACCTCGACCTCGAAAAAGTAGCCACAGTGAATATAGACATACGCGGACAAAAGGTCAAAACTATTGCCGATGCGCAAGTGCTGACCTCGAAAAACATTGCAGACTACAACACTTTCGAGAATCCTGACATTGTCGACCTTGGTGAATTTAAAGACTTCAAACTCAAAGATGGCGTCATCACTATAAAAATGCCCGCCAAATCAGTTGTTACCTTTGCTGTAAAATAATTTATGAAAACATCACATACACTTGCGCTCGCCTCGCTTTTTGCACTTACGCTCTCGGCACAAGCGCAAAACAAAACTCTCCAACTCGACGTGAGCAAACCACTCAAAGGCGCTCCCGTGCAAAACACTATGTACGGAATCTTCTTTGAAGACATCAACTATGCTGCCGACGGTGGTTTGTATGCCGAAATGGTCAAAAACCGCTCATTTGAGTTTCCACAAGCACTGATGGGTTGGCAAACATTTGGCAACATAGAAGTACGCACCGAGGGAGCTCCTTTTGAGCGCAATCCACACTACGTACGTCTCTCGCCAGCCAACCATCGGGACAAGCGCACAGGACTGCAAAACGAAGGATTCTTTGGCATTTCGGTTCAGAAAGAACACAAGTACAGATTTAGCGTTTGGGCGCGCGTTGTCGATGGCACACAGAGTAAAATCCGCATTGAAATATCCGACCCTGCTTCTATGGGCGAAAACCACGCACTATGTGGCAAGACAATAGACATTTCGGGTTCTGACTGGAAAAAATACACTCTCGAATTATCGCCAGCACAATCGGTCAGCAAAGCCATACTTCGCATATTTCTTAAGGGAGCAACAGTCGACCTCGAACACGTGTCACTCTTCCCCACAGACACTTGGAAAGGACGCGAAAATGGACTACGTACCGACCTTGCACAAGCTCTATACGACCTACATCCGGGCGTACTTCGCTTCCCCGGTGGTTGCATTGTCGAAGGAACAGACCTCAACAGTCGCTACCAATGGAAAAATAGCGTCGGACAAGTCGAAAACAGACCACTCAACGAGAATCGTTGGCACTACACGTTCGAACATCGCTTCTATCCCGACTACTACCAATCTTATGGTCTCGGATTCTACGAATTCTTCCTACTCTCCGAAGATATTGGTGCAGAGCCTCTGCCAATTGTCAGCGTAGGTCTTGCGTGCCAATTTCAGAACAAGGACCCGAAGGCACACGTCGAAGCCACACGCGAAGCTCTCGACCCATACATTCAAGACGTGCTCGACCTAATTGAGTTTGCCAATGGCTCTGCGGACACCAAGTGGGGCAAGCTACGCGCCGACATGGGACACCCAGCCCCATTCAACCTCAAAATGGTGGGCATAGGCAACGAACAGTGGGATAGTCTCTACCCCGAACGCCTAAAATTCTTTGTCGAAGCAGTCCGAAAAGCGCACCCCGAAATAAAAATCGTAGGATCCTCTGGTCCTGACTCCGAAGGCAAGCAGTTCGACTACTTGTGGCCCGAAATGAAAAAACTTGGTGCAGACCTTGTCGACGAACACTTCTATCGCCCAGAGACATGGTTCCTTTCCCAAGGCAATCGATACGACACATACGATCGCAAAGGACCAAAAGTATTTGCCGGCGAATATGCGTGCCATGGCAAAGGCAAGAAATGGAATCATTTCAACGCCTCTCTTCTCGAAGCAGCATTCATGACTGGCCTCGAACGCAATGCCGACATTGTCCACATGGCCACCTACGCACCACTTTTTGCACACGTCGAAGGCTGGCAATGGCGTCCCGACATGATTTGGTTCGACAACACTCGTAGTGTGCGCACAGCAAGCTACTACGTGCAACAACTCTATGCACACAATAAAGGCACAAACGTACTCCGCCTAACCCTCAATGGCAAGCCACTTGCTGGAAACGACGGACAAAACGGGCTCTTTGCAAGCGCAGTGTACGATGCCACAGACGGCTCCTACATTGTCAAAATTGCCAACACGAGTGACGATGCACAAAACATCGACTTAAGTTTCGTAGGACTAAAGAAGAAACAAAACATCGACACGTACACCGTTACAAGTCTGCATGCCGACAATCCCGAAGCCGAAAACACTCTTGACAACACACAAGTGGTAGTCCCCAAAACAGTAAACAAGCCTTCGGTAGGCAACAAGAATGTCTCGTTGCCTTTGGCTGCAAAGACATTCTACGTCTTCCGCTTCAAAGCGAAATAGCAATTATTTTTTAAGCAATATTTCAATACGCAGATATGCAACATTTAAGGCATATCTGCGTATTTTCTTTATGCCACACAAGCAACAAAAATCTGCCACAATATGTCTAAGTCAAATAAAAAAAGCTTCACACGCAGGACATTACGGAGCATTCGCCAAATCAGTAAAGGGAAGACAAGTCTACAAGTAAAGCTATTACTCATTCTTGCACTCTTTGCAGTTTTACTTATTGCTTCTTGCGTCCTGAACGTCAACCAGAATGGTAATTATATCTTTAATAATTATTTCACCTCGCAGCTCAACACTAAAACCGAGGGACTATTGGCCGACCTCAATGAAGACGCCGAACGAGCTTGCCGAGCAATTGAAGTTATGTCTACAGCCGACACAGCATTCGTCCGTCTGACCGAAAGCAAAGACTATGAAGCCTTGGGCAAGAAGCTCAATCGCCTTTGCCAATATTCAGACTCTTATGCCTACATACTTATGGGCGACGATAAAGACGTTGCCAACACCAACATAAACAACGGCGACTTCGACTTTGAGCAGACCAACGAAATGCGTTCAATCGCAGCCACAATGGAACATACTGACGGCAAATTTGCAGGTCTGAGCAAGATGATTAACGGCGAACTGGCTGTCATAGGCGGACGAACACTACGCAACTCACAACAAGAGACCGTAGGAACAATATTTCTTGTGGTCAACATGCTTACGCAAGACGAGTATCTTGACAAACTTAAAAGCATACACGACATCGAAATAACAATTTTTGAGGGCGATGTGCGCGTGGCAACGACAATGACCGACAACAGTGGCATACGTATGGTTGGCACCAGACTGACCAACACCGAAGCCATGAACATCGTCTACAAAGAAGGCCTTACCTACACAGGTAAAGCCGACATAGGTGGCAAGGATATGATTGTCCGCTACGCACCGACAACAGACGTGGCCATGCGCATTACAGGAATGTTCTACACAGGTCTGAACGCCCATTTAGCCACAGAACTTAAAACGAACATGTCTGTTGGCATGCTCTTCGGAAGTTTGTTTTTGTGCATCATAATAACACCCATATTCTTCTTCTACATTCGCAAGAAAATAACTCGTCCGATTCGATCTCTTGCCACTTCGGCACGCATAATTGCCAATCGCGACCTCTCGCAACCAATCGTCCACTGCACCACCGACGATGAGCTACAAGAACTAAGCGAAAGCATGATAGAAATGCAGGAATCGCTTGCAGACACACTTTCCGATGTTCTCGACACGTCGGGCGTGCTAAAACTTAGTAGTACAGAACTTAGTCGCGCGTCGGTAGAGCTCTCCGACGGAGCCAACAAACAAGCTGCCGCCCTCGAAGAAGTTGCAGCAGCCATTGAAGACGTCCGTCAAAAGACCACATCGAACACAACGAACTCCAACCAAGCAAAAAAACTTGTCGAAGAAGTCAACACAAACGTAACCGACATCACAACCAAAAGCAACGAGTGCATGACGGCCAATCGTGGCGTAGCCGTGGCCATAAAAAACATCAATACACTCGTAGGACAAACCAACATACTCTCGCTCAACGCCTCGGTAGAAGCTGCTCGTGCAGGTTCACAAGGCAAAGGTTTTGCAGTCGTGGCAAAAGAAGTCGGTAGACTTGCCGAACAGACACGCGACACTGCACAACGAATCAACTCCACAACACAAAACACCATTGTCGGCACTCAAGAGATAAACGACCGACTCGCAATCGTTACGCCCAAACTCGATGAAATGGTAAACATTATGCGCGAAATTGCTTCGGGTGGCGTGGAACAAGAAAACAGCACTCGACAAGTGGTCGACAACATGGTAGAGCTTAACAAAACCACCCAGTCGGCCGCTGCAAGCGCAGAAGAAATAGCAGCTAATGCCGAAGAATTGGCAAGCTCGGCCGAACACCTACACGACGTAATAAACGCCTTTAAATTTAAAGTCGCAGAGAAAAACAAATAGGCATTTACTACGTTCATAAACAAAATATTGCGACCGAAAGTTGGAAACTTGACACAAAAGCAGTTACTTTGCACCCAAATTTGTACAGTACTATACAAAAACTAAGAAAAACAAAATGATCGTAGTTCCTATCAAAGAAGGAGAAAACATCGAAAAAGCGCTCAAGAAGTTCAAGCGCAAGTTCGAGAAGACAGGCGTCATGCGTGAGCTCCGCAATCGCCAAGCCTACACAAAAGACTCTGTAGTGCGTCGCAAACAAATAGCAAAAGCTGTCTACGTGCAGCAAATGCACCGCGACGAGGAATAAGAAAGACGTCTCTTTGACCTCATAGCACATGGTACCATGCCGATGTAACAAACATCGGCTTTTTTCTTTTTAGCTTCGCAAGATGTCATCGGACATCAGCAGACACAAGTTTAACAGAAAAAATATATTTTTGCAGTCAATACCATAGTTTTTGCAAGGAGAACGAAATGATGAAAAAACTATTTACACCAATAAGCACATTCGTAATCATTATATGTTCCCTACTCTTGGAGTCTTGTAGCGGAGGACAAAGCGAAACGACCTACCAGCGCAAGTCTGGATTTATTTTTGGCACACAATATAACCTCACCTACAAAAGCAATCGTGATCTTGGAGACGTCGTTATGGAGCGTCTGCAACAATACGACAACTCGGTGTCGGTCTACAATCCGAACTCACTTATGACGCAGCTAAACAACGGCATGGAAGTGGAAGCAGACTCTGACCTCTTGGCTGTCATAAAGTTGGCTAAACGTTTCAACAAGATTTCTAATGGTGCATTTGACATAACTGTGGAGCCACTGAGCAAATTGTGGCGATTCTCCGACGAACAAAAAGACGACACAATTTCGGTAGAGGATTGGAACAAGCTACTTGCAAAGCTCGACACCATAATGCCCTATGTTGGTGTAGACAAGATAAGCATTGACGGCAACACAATCCGCAAATCTGATCAGCGCATAAAACTGAATGCTAACGCCATTGCCGAAGGCTACGGCATAGACTTAGCAGCTGCCACGTTGGAGCAATATGGCGTAACGGATTATATGGTTGAGATTGGTGGAGAAATACATTGTCGTGGGCTGAACTCGCGTGGGCAAAAGTGGCGCATAGGCATAGAACGACCAATAGAAGGGAGTAGTTTTTTCGACCGCAAACAGAAATGCATCATACAGCTAACCGATTGTGCAGTGTCGACATCGGGTGGCTATCGCCAGTGTTGGCACGTGGCCGACGGACGCAAAGTGCAACACACCATAAACCCAGCAACAGGTTTGCCCGTTACACACAATATGGAGAGCGTAACAGTTGTTGGCAAGAGCACAGCAGTAACCGATGCTCTTTGCACTACACTGATGGTTGCAGGTCCTGACCACGCTCTTGAACTTGCAGAGCAATTTCCTAACACAGAAGCCTACATAATATATCTTGACGAAGACGGCAACGAGCGTGAAGGAATGACAGAGGGCTTCCGTAGACTCATAGTAGAAGGCGAAACGAAATAATCCTTCGCCACATATTTTATTAGCAAAAAAATATATCAACATACAACATTCAAAGCAACAACACCTATGTCGTTTGTAGAAGATAAGATAGTATCGAACGGGCTAACGTTCGACGACGTATTGCTCATCCCAGCCTACTCTGAGGTCTTGCCTCGCGAAGTAAGCTTAGTGAGCAAATTCTCGCGCCACATAACGCTCAACGCACCTGTGGTAACAGCCGCAATGGACACCGTAACGGAATCGCGCATGGCCATTGCTATTGCACGCGAAGGCGGCATAGGCGTCATACACAAAAACATGTCCATAGAGCAACAAGCTCGCCAAGTGGAGACAGTCAAGCGCGCAGAGAACGGCATGATATATGACCCCGTCTCGATGCGCGACAACAAGACCGTTGGCGATGCGCTGGACATGATGAGAGAATACAAAATTGGTGGCATACCCATTGTAGACGACAAGCGCAAGCTCGTTGGCATAGTAACCAATCGTGACTTGCGGTTTGAGCAGGACATGCAGAAGCCCATCAGCCACGTCATGACCAAAGACGACCTGATAACCACAAGCCAAAAAACCGACCTCAAGGAAGCTGCTGAAATATTGCAACACTACAAGATTGAGAAGTTGCCTGTCGTAGACAACGAAGGTCGTTTGGTGGGCTTGGTAACCTACAAAGACATCACAAAAGCCAAAGACAAGCCAATGGCATGCAAAGACGACAAAGGTCGATTGCGCGTGGCAGGTGGCGTGGGCGTAACCTACAATACATTTGATCGCATAGATGCTCTTGTTGCTGCACACGTCGATGCAATTGTCATAGACACAGCACACGGGCATAGCCGTGGCGTAATTGAGGTTCTGAAAGAAGCTCGTCGTCGATATACGGACATAGACATCGTGGTGGGCAACATCTGTACGGGCGAGGCGGCCGTAGCGCTCGCAAAGGCTGGCGCCGACGCTGTCAAAGTAGGCATAGGACCGGGTTCAATTTGCACTACGCGCATAATTGCTGGCGTAGGCTTCCCACAACTCTCGGCCATATATGACGTTAGCAAGGCACTGCGCGAGGCTGGTTTTGCTGATGTTCCAGTGATTGCCGATGGTGGATTGCGCTACTCTGGCGACTTCGTAAAGGCCTTGGCAGCAGGTGCAAGTTCGACGATGGCGGGCAGTCTGTTTGCAGGCGTCGAAGAGTCGCCTGGCGACACAATAATCTTCAACGGACGTAAGTTTAAGTCGTATCGAGGCATGGGCTCGCTCGAAGCAATGCAGAACGGATCGAAAGATCGCTACTTCCAAGACATGGAAGCCGACGTCAAAAAGCTCGTTCCAGAAGGCATTTCGGCGCGCGTGCCATACAAAGGCTCGCTATACGAAGTTGTCTATCAGGTGCTTGGTGGCATACGCTCTGGCATGGGATACTGTGGCGCAAAAGACATCGAAGCATTGCACAACGCTAAGTTTGTCCGCATAACGGCATCGGGTATGAACGAAAGCCACCCTCACGACGTTTCTATAACACGTGAGGCACCAAACTACTCGCGTCAGGACTAAGAATAAATATATTTCTAAAAGGGACGCCTCCGACAATCTTTACATTGTCGGAGGTGTCCCTTTTTTGCTTATTCACTTAGAGTAGGTAAAAAAAGGTGTATAGGTCAAAATGCAGGCTAAAAAAAGTTTATATGTTGAGGTGGGTCAAAATGCAGGCTGCGCATAGTCTCAAGAGCGCATAATTGTTAGCTTTGCGACATATTCAAAAGGTAATATGAACAAAAAAATGTCCAGCCTGTGGCTCTAAAGCTACAAAACGAAATGGAGTCAGAAAAGGTATCCAACA